>Ga0207708_10001028_pt1 | contig 20878 bp, 20 predicted proteins | sample KBSK5101metaG_FD_184340 | JGI IMG/M metagenome (GOLD analysis project Ga0207708, IMG submission 184340) | Corn, switchgrass and miscanthus rhizosphere microbial communities from Kellogg Biological Station, Michigan, USA - KBS K5-10-1 metaG... | ecosystem: Host-associated > Plants > Roots >...
GGCGCGAACTCCGAGAGGCCGCGCGCGTTGATCGAGGTGAAGTCCTGCGACGCCGCCGCGGTCAGCGATCCGCCCATGCCGAACGCTTCGCGCCGGATCTGGCGGCTGTTGCGGGTTTTCGTTCCCTCCTGGATGAGATCGGCGGTCAGCGACGCGAGCCCGGTCAGGTCTGCCGGATCGCTCGAAAAGCCCGAGAGCACGGTGAGCGTGATCGAGACTTTCGGAATCGCCGCCTGCTTCGTGGCAATCACGCGCAGGCCGTTGGGCAGCGTCCGCTCGACCCGCGGCGCGAGCTGGAACGGCCTCTCGGGCCCGACCGCGGGCCTGGGCGGTGGGGCCTGCGCAGCGGCGGGTAGCGCCAGGAGCGCCAAGCCAATCCCCAATCCCCAATGCGTAATCCGCAATCCGCAATCCGCAATCCGCAATGTCGTGATCACTGTGAACCTCCCCCCGCCGGCCGGCGATCGATCGAGGTGCGGTTCGACGGCACCAGGTATTTCTTCGCCGCCTGCTGCACCTCGGCGAGGGTGACCTTCTCCAGGTCCGCCAGGATGGTATTGATCCGGTTCGGGTCGTCGTCGTACAGCGCCAGCGCGGCAAGCAGGTCGGCGCGGCCGAATCCCGAGCCGGCTTCGAGGCTGTCGAGGAACGACGAGCGGAAGTTGACCTTCGCCTGCTTCAGTTCCTCTTCGGTGATGCCGTGCTCCTGCACCGCGTTGATCACCTTGTCGACCACCTTGAGGACGTCGGCGCCCTTCAGATCGGGACGGTAGTCGACGCGGAACGTATAGAGCATCGGCCCGTTGTAGTCGAAGTTGTTGCCGAGCAGGTTGAAGCCGCCCTGCACCTGCGACGCGATCTGGTTTTCCTTCACCAGCGCCTGATACAGCTTCGCGCTCTCGTCGCTGACGAGCAGCGGATCGAGCAGCGACAGCGCGAAGAAGTCCCTGCTCATCCGCTCCGGCAGGTGGTAGCCGAAGGCGATTGCCGGGGTTCGCGCCAGCTTGTCGTCCTCGGAAAAGCTCTTCTCCGCCGCCTGCGGCGGCTCCTTGATGTCGGGCCGCGCCGGCAGCGGACGCGACGGGATGCCGCCGAAATGCTTCTCGGCCAGCCGCATCACTTCGTCCGGCGTCGCATCGCCCGCCACCACCAGCACCGCGTTGTTCGGCGCGTAATAGGTGTCGAAGAACTTCTTCACATCCTCGAGCGTCGCCGCCTGCAGATCCGAGAGGTCGCCGTAGAAGTTGTGGGCGTTGTACCAGTTGGTGTTCGCCTTCTGCGGCAGGCCGAGCCACTCGAACGCGCCGTACGGCTGGTTCAGCACGTTGACGCGGACCTCCTCGCTGACCACGTCCTGCTGGTTCTTCAGCGTCTCGGGGGTGATCTTCAGCGACCGCATCCGATCGGCCTCCAGCCACATCCCGAGCTCGAGCGCGTTCGACGGCATCACCTCGAAGTAATTGGTGTGATCGAACCGCGTCGACCCGTTCAGGGTGCCGCCGTTCTCGTTGACGATGCGGACGTGCTCGAACTTGCCGACGTTCTGCGACCCCTGGAACATCATGTGCTCGAAGAGGTGGGCGAACCCGGTGCGGTTCTGCGGCTCGATCCGGAAGCCGATCCGGTACATCACCTCGACCACGACGACCGGCGCCGCGTGGTTCTCGCTGATGACGACGCGCAGCCCGTTGGGGAGCTTCTTGTAAACGACCGGAACTGAGAAACCCTGTCCGGATACGGACGGTGGAGCGGCAGCGAGCGCCGCGACGAACAAAGCAAAGGCGAACCTGCGCATCGCGCGTGACTTTACCATAAGCGTTTTAGACGAAGTTTCAGGCGTAAGGTTTGATGCCGCGCGCGGTAAATGCGCCGAGCAGACGCCGCCGCAGCTCGTTGGCGACCTTGCCCTGATTGAGCGGCGGCGTCTTGAACTTGGTGCGGATGGTCACCGCCCCGTCGGCCAGCGACTCGATGCCGAGGACTTCGATCGGCGCCATCACCAGCGCGCTCCACTTCTCATCGGCCGCCATCGACGCGCCCACCTCGCGAATCGTCCCGATCACGCGGTCGATGTTCTCGCCGTAGCCGACGCGCACATCGACCACCGCATACGCGAAATGCTTGCTCAGGTTGGCGAGCGCGGTAATCGTGCCGTTGGGAAACACCTGCACCGCGCCGTCGCCGTCGCGCAGCACGATCGTGCGCAGGTTGATCTGCTCGATCACGCCGGCGACGCCGTTGATCCGCGCCAGGTCGCCGATCCGCACCTGGTCCTCGAGGATCAGGAAGAAGCCGGAGATGACGTCGCGCACCAGGTTCTGGGCGCCGAAGCCGATCGCCAGCCCGGCGATGCCGGCGCCGGTGAGGATCGGCACGACGTCGACCGCCAGCTCGCGCAGGAACATCAGGATGGCAATGAACGCCACCGAGACGGTCACCACGCTGGTCATGATGCCGCCGAGCGTGGCGGCGCGCCGCTGCCATTCGAGATCGGCGTCGCCATGCCGCCGCGCCAGCTTGAACTGCAGGTGCTCGATCGCGAGGTTGGCCGCGCGGATGACGATGAAGGCGCCGACGCCGATGATCACGAGGTTGACGCCGTGGGTCAGCAGCCAGTGGCCGAGCAGGCGCGGATCCCAGCGCGGCTCCTCGACGCCGAGGCGATTCAGCGCCAGCGAGATCACCGCCAGCGCCGCGCCGCCGTAGGCGAGCACCGTCAGCGCCCGAATCAGCTGCTTCGCGCGGGCGTGCACCGCTGCGCGGTTCTCGGCGCCGACGATGTCGAGCGCGTTCAGCGCCCGGTGGACGATCGCGTGCAGCACCCGGACGATCAGGGCGGCGGCGACGAAGACGAACACCGCCACGGCAATCGTCGAGTAGCGCAGCTCTGGCATCAGAGGCGTTGGATCTTCAGGTAGTTCGCGTCGCTGCGGTTCAGGTCGGCGCTGATGCTGACGAACACGGCCGCTGCGCCAGAAGTGACCAGTCCCCGTTCGATCACCAGCCGGCCGACGCGGGCGCTCGCTTCGTCGAGGTTGTCGCCGATCTCGGCGCGCAGCGGCACGACGCCCCAGTGCAGCGTCAGGCGCCGCGCCGTGTTTGCCACCTGGGTCGCGGCGATGATCGGCGCCTTCGGCCGCAGCGCGGACAGGCGCCTGGCGGTGGTGCCGCCGCGCGTGATGGCGACGATCGCCTGCGCCTCGCCGCGGTGGGCCAGCGTCACCGCCGCCTCGCACAGCGCCTGCGCGTGATCGTTGTGCAGGTTGTCGGACGCCCGCCGCTGAATCTCGAGCGGCGGCGCGCTCGACTCCGCCTCGCGGATGATCGACGCCAAAGTCAGCACGGTGCGCGCGGGGTGGGCGCCGGCGGCGGTCTCGCCGGCGAGCATGATCACGTCGACGCCGTCTTCCACCGCGTTGGCCGCGTCGTTGACCTCGGCCCGCGTCGGCCGCGCTTCCTTGGTCATCGATTCGAGCACCTGCGTCGCGACGATCACCGGGATGCCGAGGCGGCGGGCGCCGGCGGTGATCGCCTTCTGCGCCCGCGGCACCCGCTCGAGCGGCATCTCGAGGCCGAGATCGCCGCGCGCCACCATCACCGCGTCGCACGACCGCATGATGTCGTCGAGGTGCTCCAGCGCCTGTGGCCGTTCGAGCTTGGCAATGAGCGGCACGCCCGGGGCCGATGCCGCAGCCATCAGGCCGCGCGCCTGGCGCAGGTCGTCGGCGCTCTGCACGAAGCTCACCGCGACCATGTCGACGCCGAGCGACAGGCCGAACTTCAGATCGTCGACGTCCTTGGCCGTGATCGCCGAGGCCGGCAGCGGCACGCCCGGCGCGTTGATCCCTTTGTGCTCGCCGAGCTCGCCGCCCTCGACCACCGTGGTCTCGATCGCCTGGCCGTCCGATCCGTCGACGCGGAGTTCGACCAGGCCGTCGGCGAGCAGCAGCCGATCGCCGGGGCGCACGCTGCGCGCCAGCTCTTCATAGCTCGTCGACAGCTTGCGCTGGTCGCCGACGAAGTCGCCGGTCGCGACGGTCAGCTTGTCGCCGGCCTTGACCGTGATCGGCTTGCCGCCGGCGAGCCGGCCGGTGCGGATCTTGGGGCCGGCCAGGTCCTGCAGGATCGCAACCTCGCAGCCGGCGCGCGTCGCCGCGGCGCGGATGCGCTGGAAGGTCGCGCCCTGTGATTCCTGCGTGCCGTGCGAGAAATTGAGGCGGAAGATGTCGGTGCCGGCGGCGATCAGCGCGTCGAGCACGGCGTCGGAGTTGCTGGCCGGCCCCACCGTCGCGATGATCTTGGTGTGTCGCATCCCCGCCACTAGAATAGCGCGATGGGCCTGATCGTGCCGGACGCCATCGAACGCTACCTTGCCGATCTCAACTCGGCCGGCGACGGCGTGCTCGATGAGATCGCCCGCGGCAACGAGCAGCGTAGCCTGCCGCTGGTCGACGCCGAAGTTGGCGCGCTGCTTCGCGTGCTCGCCACTGCGGCCTCGGCCACGCGCATCCTCGAGATCGGCACCGCCATCGGCTACTCCGGCATCTGGCTGGCGGGCGCGCTGCCGCCCGGCGGCATGCTGTTGACGATGGAGCTGAGCGAGGAGCGCGCCGCGGAAGCGCGCGCCAACTTCGCCCGGGCCGGCCTCGCCGATCGCGTCAGCGTCATCGTCGGCGACGCGCAGTTGAAGATCGCCAAGGTGTCGGGACCGTTCGACCTCATTTTCCAGGACGGCGCCAAGAGCCTCTACGAGCCGCTGCTCGATCGCCTGGTGTCGCTGCTGCGGCCCGGCGGCCTGCTGGTCACCGACAACGTGCTCTGGAACGGCGAAGTCGTCCCGGGCTATTCATCGGCGCCGAAGCAGCCGGCCGAAGACACGCGCGCGATTGCCGCCTACAACAAGCGTCTCGCCGCCCACCCCGACCTCATCACGGCCGTCGTCCCGCTCCGGGACGGCGTCTCGATCTCCGTGAAAAGACGTGATCGGGGCTAGTTGCTGGGGGCTGGGGGCTGGCTGTCCTCAGAAAACGAAGTCGGCGCCTCGAGAGCATCGGGCCGGGTGACTTAGACCTCGAGACAATACATCCGCATCTTCACTGGAAGGTGAACCGACGATGACCATTGACGCGTGGCTGCAGGCCGCGATCGCCGACGCCGAACGGCGCGGCCTTCCCGACCTGAAGCCGGTTCTCGAAACCCTCGCCAAGGCCACCACTGCGCTCCGCGCCGCCGACTTCAATCAGTCCGCCGTCGAAAGTCGGCAGTCATCAGTCGAGGGCCGGCGGCCATGATGACGATCGAGGAGTTCAGTCGACGCCTTCGCGCGGGAGAAATCACGTCGACGCAAGTCACCGAAGAATGCCTGCGCCGGATCGAAGCCGACAACGCCCGCTTGAATGCGTTCACGCTGGTAATGGCCGACGAAGCCAGGCGCCGGGCGCGCGAGGCGGACAAGGAGGTCGCCTCGGGCACCGATCGCGGACCGCTGCACGGCGTGCCGATCTCGATCAAGGACATCATCGACATCCGCGGCGTCCCGACCACCGCATCATCACGCGTGCGCGAGGGGCACGTCGCGGAGCGCGATGCGCCGGTGATCGCGCACCTGCGCCAGGCCGGGGCGGTGCTGGTCGGCAAGACGAACCTGCACGAGTTCGCGTTCGGCACGACCAGCGAGGATTCGGCGTTCGGCGCGGTGAAAAACCCTCACGACCCGGGCCGATCCGCCGGCGGGTCCAGCGGCGGCTCGGGCGCGAGCGTCGCCGCCGGCATGGCGCTCGCCTCGATCGGCACCGACACCGGCGGGTCGGTGCGCATTCCCGCTGGCGTGTGCGGCACGGTCGGTCTGAAACCGACGCTCGGCGAGGTGTCGATCGACGGCGTCGTGCCGCTGTCGCGGACGATGGACCACGTCGGCCCGCTGACGGCGAGCGTCGCCGACGCCTCGCTCGTTTATCACGCGCTGCTCGGCGACGCGCGCACCGCTCCCCCGGTGCCGATGCCGATGCACGGCCTGCGGCTGGCGGTGCCGCGCAAGTATTTCTGCGATCTGCTCGACGACGAGGTTCGCGCGCGCTTCGATGCGGCGCTCGATCGGCTGCGCGCGGCCGGCGCCCACGTCGACGAGATCGAGATTCGGCATGCGGCCGACATCGCGCCGGTCTACCTCCACATCGTCCTCTCCGATGCGGCGGCGTACCACGCGCACACGCTGGAGACGATGCCGGATCGCTATACGCCGGCGGTGCGGCTGCGGCTCGAGATGGGTCGCTACGTGATGGCCGAGGATTACGTGCGGGCGCTGGCGGGACGCGAGGTGCTGGCGCGGGAGGTCGATGCGGCGCTGGCGCAGCACGACGCGCTGGTGCTACCGACATTGCCGATCGTCGCGCCGCCCATCGGCGCGGCAACCGTCGAGGTCGGACGCGGGCGTGAGCCGGTGCGCAACGTGATGCTCCGGCTCACCCAGCTCTTCAACGTGACCGGACACCCGGCGGTGTCCATCCCGGCCGGTCCTACCTCGTCGGGTCTTCCATGCGGCGTGCAGCTCGTCGGCTGCCGGCATCAGACCGACGTGCTGCTGAAGGTCGCGCTCGCGTGCGAGCCTCAGATCACCGGCGTTTCGGTGCCTCGAGGCGGCACGTCCGGCGGCTGAATGTCGGGGCCGGGCACCGGAATGTCCGGCGGCGGTACCGGCTTGATGTCGGGCGGCGGCTTATCGATGGGATCGGGCGGCCGCGGGAAGTCGGGCTTCGACGGTTGCTCCATCATGTCGATCAGCCGTGCAAGAGGCTCGCCGGACGTGCGCGCCGCTCTCGTAGCGCAGGCCTTCAGGCCTGCCCCGCCAGCCGCCGGCAGCCCTGAAGGGCTGCGCTACACGTCCAGCCCGATCGCCCGCATCAGCGCCAGCGCGTTGCTGTGCTCGACCACTCCCGGCCGCATCCGGTAGTCGAACACCATCTTTCCATCGACCAGCCGATCCTCGAAGTGCCGGTTGATCGCGGCGGCGCCGACGATCGACGGCAGCTCGGTCAACGCCAGATCGTGCGTCGTCACCAGCCCGATCGCGCCGAGGCCGACGAGCGCCCGGACAATCCCCTCGGCGCCGATGCGGCGATCGAACGAGTTGGTGCCGTGCAGGATCTCGTCGAGCAGGAACAGCATCGGCAACGGGCCGCGCGCCCCCTCGACAATCGTCCGGATGCGGAGGATCTCGGCGTAGAAGCGCGAGCGCCCCTCGTGCAGCGAATCCTCGACGTGCAGCGTCGCCCCGAGCGCAAGCCCCGACATCCGGAGCCGCGCCGCGGTGACCGGCGCCCCGGCCAACGCCAGCACGACGTTGACGCCGACCGATCGCAGCAGCGTGCTCTTCCCGGACATGTTCGAGCCGCTGACGATGACGACGCGCGGGCCGTCGCCGCCGAGGGCGACGTCGTTTCTCACCACCGAGGCCGGCGCGATCAACGGGTGGCCGAGCGCCTCGGCATCGAACAGCGGTCCCGCTTCGACCAGCTCCGGAAACGGATCGGCCGGCCGCTCGTAGGCATAGGTGGCGAGCGCCGCGAACGCCTCGAGCTCGCCGACCTCGCGCAGCCAGGCGCCGACCGCGCCGCCGTACGCCGCATGCCAGCGATCGATGGCGATAGCGAGCTGCGGCCGCAGCAGCAGCACATAAGCGATCGGGCCGAACAGCAGGTTGTGCGTCGAATCGACCCACGACACGAGCGAGCGCAGCTGCGCGATCCGCCGCGACGGCGGCACGCCGTCGGTGAGCAGCCGCTGCTGGAGAGTGGCCAGGCGGGGCGACGTGAAGCGCTCGGTCTCGACCCGCGCGAGCAGGCCGGCGAGCAGCGCGAGATCGTGCTCCGGCATGTCGATCGCGTGCAGCACGTGGTGCACGGGCCGGCGCCAGATCGCAGCGATGCCTGCCTCGATCACGACCCAGAAGAACAACGCCTGCGGCTGGGCCGCCTCGTAATACACCGCGACCGCCAGCGCGACGGTGATCGCCGCGAAGACGGCGAGCATGATGCGGAGAGCGGAGGCGAACCCCGCCGGCGGCGACGACGCCCACGCGGCGAGCAGACCGGTTCTGCCAACCGGCGACTCGGACGCCAGCACGGCGACGTCCTCGCGAAAATCGAGCATCGGCCGCAGCTCGTCGATCGCGTGGTGGCGGGCGCGCACCTCGTCGAGCGGCGCCGGCCCGCGCAGCCAGTCGGCCAGCGTCGCCTCGCCAATCTCGGTGCGTGTCGTGTTGAGCAGCTCGAAGAGCGACGTCGGGCCGAACAGGTCGAGATCGCGCGCGTAGGCATGCTGCTCGAGGAAGATCGAGCCGTCGCGCCCCACGCCCTGCCAGTTGTTCGACAGCCGATCGAGGCCGCGCAGGTAGACGCGCTCGGCGGCGAGCGCGCGCTCGTAGCGCTGCAGCTGGCGCGCATGGATCACCGCCAGCACGCCGAACGCAAGCCACGTGGCAACCGGCGCGACCGGGGAGATCGACGCGCGCACGAACGCCAGCCAGAGCAGCACGGCGCCGGCGATGCCGAGCACGAGGCGGCCGTGCGAGATGCGGAGGTTGACGCGATCCAGCGCCGCAATCCGTTCGCGCCAGTGGGCGAGGCGGCGCTCGTATTCAGCACGAGGATGGTTCACATCCAGATCATGTCACGTGCGGCCCGGCCGCCGACGTAGCGCAGCCCTTCAGGGCTGCCCGCGCGGCCGGTGAGGCAGGCCTGAAGGCCTGCGCTGCAACTGAAGCAGCGCGCGCGCGAGCGTGACGTAGTGGTCGGCCGCGGCCGTCAGCTCCTCGATCGACACGAATTCGTCGGCCGTGTGGGCGACGTGGATCGAGCCGGGGCCGAACAGCAGCGGCTCGCCCCACGCGGCCAGAAACGGGATGTCGGTGGTGTAGGGAAACACCTCGGCGGCGAAGCCGGGCACCGTGAGCAGGCGCACCGGCGGAACCTCGAGGACGTGCTCGATCGCCAGGCTCCGTTCGAGCGGCGCGACGGCGAGGCGCACCGCGCCGGCATCGCTCACCGTGCGGAACATCACTTCCGCTTCCGCCGACGGCGACACCACGTTCGGCGCGACGCCGCCTTCGACCAGCCCGATCGTGTAGTGGGTGCGGCCGAGCGAGGGATCGTCCGGGAGCGGAATCGAGCGCAGCTCGACCAGCGCGTCGATCAGCTTGTCGATGGCCGACTCGCCGAGCTCGGGAAACGACGAGTGCGCGGCGCGCCCGCGGGCGCGCAGGCGCAGCCGCAGGATGCCGCGCGTCGCCAGCCCGAGGCGGTTGTCGGTCGGCTCGCCGTCGACCAGAAAGCGGCTGCCGTGGCTGAGCGGCGTGTCGTTGGCCGCGCGCGCCCCGTCGCTGCCGCGCTCCTCGCCGACGACGAACAGCAGGCCGACGCCGTGATTGCCTTCCCGCCGCAGTCGATCGGCAGCGGCCACCTGCGCCGCCAGGATGCCTTTCGCGTCGCACGCGCCGCGGCCGTACAGCCGATCGCCTTCGACCCGGCTGGGGAAGAACGGCGGCACGCAATCGAAGTGAGTGGAGAAGGTGACCGAAGGCGGCGCCTCGCGGTCGCTCGCCTCGGCGCCCGGCGAACGTCCGGGGCTGGCGATGACGTTGAAGCGCGTCGCATCCACCCGCTGCTCGACCACCGACCAGCCGCGGCCGCGCAGGTAATCGGCGAGCCAGCGTCCGGCGGCGCCTTCGCGGCCCGTGGTCGAGTCGATGTCGACGAGCGCGCGGGTGAGGCCGACGATATCGACAGCGTCCAACGTCGCGCCTATCGGATCCAGGCTTCGAGCTCGGTCCGCGTGTCGGTGCGCGAGTCGCGATACTTCACGATCACCGGCGTCGCCAGCGACAGGCCCCACTCGGTCCCCTTGCCCGCGGTGACCGCGCGCGCGCCCGGCACGACGACGGCGCCTTCGGGGACGACCAGCGGACGGTCCGGCCCCGGCTTGATGATTTCGCCGCGGACGAGGTCGTACACCGGCGTCGACCCGGTGAGGATCGTCCCGGCGGCGACCACGGCGCGCGTCTTGATGATCGCGCCTTCGTAGATTCCCGTATTGCCGCCGACCAGCACATCGTCCTCGACGATCACCGGCAGCGCACCCACCGGCTCGATGACGCCGCCAATCTGCGCCGCGGCGCTGACGTGCACCCGCGCGCCGATCTGCGCGCACGATCCGACCAGCGCGTGCGAATCGATCATCGACCCTTCGCCGACATAGGCGCCGACGTTCACATACATCGGCGGCATGCAGATGACGCCGGGCGCGAGGTAGGCGCCATCCCGGATCGCAGAGCCGCCCGGCACGATGCGAACGCCGGCCGAGAGGCCGGGCTTCTTCAGCGGCAACGTGTCCTTGTCGTAGAACGGCAGCTTTCCATGGTCCATCGACGCGTCGACCATGTCGCCGAACTTGAAGCCGAGGAGGATGCCCTGCTTCACCCAGGTGTTGACGCGCCAGCCGGTGGGCGCCGAGGGATCGGGTTCGGCGGCGCGAACCGCGCCGGCCGACAGGGCCTCGCGCAGCTGCGCGAACGCGGCGCGCGCGGCGTCGCGATCGGCGGCGGCGCCGGCGGCCGCCAGCCTGGTGATCTCGCTTTCGAGCGTGCCGATCGCCATCAGACGAGCGCGGCCTTGAGCAGGCCGAGCGACTTCAGCACGGAGAGGATCTTCTCTTTCGATTCGGCTTTCGGCGCCACCATCGGCAGCCGGAAGGTTTCTTCGATTAATCCCATCGCCGCCATCGCCGCCTTCACCGGGCCGGGATTCGACTCGACGAAGTTCACCGTCATCAGCGGCAGGATGCGGCTGTGCACCGCGCGCGCGGCGGCGAAGTCGTTGCCCTCGGCATGCTGGACCATCGCCACCATCTCGGCCGGAATTTCGTTCGACGCCACCGAGATGATGCCGTGGCCGCCCACCGCCATCAGCGGCAGCGTCAGCGCATCGTCTCCGGAGAGGACGATGAAGTCGGAGGGGACCGCGCGGCAGATCTCGCACATCTGCGACACGTTGCCCGAGGCTTCCTTGACGCCGACGATGTTCTCGATTTGCGCCAGGCGCGCCAGCGTCGAGACCTCGACGTTGACGCCGGTGCGGCCGGGCACGTTGTAGACGACGATCGGCAGCCTCGTCGACGCGGCAAACGCGCGGTAGTGCTGATAGAGGCCTTCCTGCGTCGGCTTGTTGTAGTACGGCGTCACGGAGAGGAAGCCGGACACACCGCGGCGCGCCATCTCGGCGGCCGTGTGGATCACCTCGCGCGTGTCGTAGCCCCCCGCGCCGGCGAGCACAGGCACGTTGCCGCCCGCCTCCTCGACGACGATCTCGACGACGCGAAGGCGCTCGGCGTCGGAAAGCGTCGGGTTCTCGCCGGTGGTGCCGCACGGGCACAGGAAATGAACGCCGGCGTCGATCTGCCGCCGGGCGAGCCGCCGCACCGCGGCTTCGTCGAGATCGCCGCTGCGCGTGAACGGCGTGACGAGCGCCGTGCCGACTCCGGTGAATGCCCTTCTCATCTCGCCCCCCTACCTACCCGCCAACCCCACCTGCCCTACCTGCCCCACCTGCCCTACCTGCCTTACCTGCCCACCCCACCTGCCCTACCCGCCCCACCTGCCCTACGCGATCCCGAGTACATCCTTCATCGTGTACCAGCCGCGCTTCCCCCGGATCCACTTCGCCGCGCCCAGCGCGCCGCGGGCAAAGGCGGTCCGGTCGCGCGCCGTGTGGGTCAATGTAACGGTTTCCGCCGGGCCGTCAAAGCCAACCGTATGCGTGCCGGGGATGAACCCGGCGCGCGACGCGGCGACGTCGATTGGCCGCGGAAATCCGGCCTGTTCCATCGATCGCTTGAGCAGCAGCGCCGTGCCCGACGGCGCGTCCTTCTTGGCGGCGTGATGCGCTTCGTGCAGGAAGGCGCCAAACTCCGGCTGGGCCGCGAAAAGCGCCGACGCACGGGCGACGATGGCCTCGAAGATCACGACGCCGGTGGAAAAATTCGGCGCGACGACGACGCCGACGCCCGCCTCGTCGACCACCTTGCGCAGCGCCGGCTCGTGCGCCGTCCAGCCGGTGGTGCCGACGACGAGGTTGATGCCGCGGCGCGCGAGCACCGGCAGGTTGGTGACGATCGACTCGGCGATCGAGAAGTCGATGGCCACGTCGACGCCGTTCCAGCAGGCGGCGTCGGCGCCGCCGCCGTGGCGCGGCGAGACCGGATCGATCACGCCCGCCACCTCGCACCCGTACTGCGGCGCGAGCTCGCCGACGAGCTGACCCATCTTGCCGTAGCCGACCAGCACGACACGCATGATCTCTTCCGCCGGAAGTGAACTACACAGAAGATCAGAAGAATAGAAGCAAAGTGCGGGCAGCCCTGAAGGGCTGCGCTACATCTTCTCTCTGTGCCTCTGTGCCTCCATTGCCTCTGTGCCTAAAAAAACGTCTCGTGCAGCCTCATCATTGCCTGCGGGACATCCGCGTTGCGCAGCACGAACGTGATGTTCCTGCGCGAGGCCGCCTGCGACACCAGCCGCAGCGGGACGCGATCGAGCGCGGTGACGGCGCGGCCGAAGAGCGTCGGGTCGGCGCGCAGATTCTCGCCGACGGCGCAGATGATGGCCATCTCTTTCTCGCAGCTCGCCTCGGCGAAATTGTGCAGGTTGTCGAGAATCGCATCCAGCCGGCGGGTGTCGTCGACCGTCACCGAGACGCTGACCTCGGAGGTGGTGACGACGTCGACGGCGGTCTTGAAGCGCTCGAAGACCTCGAACAGGCGGCGGAGAAAGCCGTGGGCCATCAGCATGCGGGTGGAGGTGATGTCGATCACCGTGACGTCGCGCTTGCACGCAATCGCCGTCAGCTTGCCCGCGTCCGGCCGCGCCTCCTTCGTGATGCGCGTCCCCTCGTTCTCGGGCCGCCGCGAGTTGAGGATCCGCACCGGGATGTTCTTCGCCACCGCCGGAAGAATCGTGCTCGGGTGCAGCACCTTGGCGCCGAAGTACGCCAGCTCCGACGCTTCGCTGAACGACAGCTGCGGCACCACGCGCGGCTGGGCCACGATCCGCGGGTCGGCCGTGAGCATGCCGTCGACATCGGTCCAGATCTGGATCTCGTCCGCATCGAGGCAGGCGCCGAAGATCGCCGCCGAGTAGTCGGAGCCGCCGCGGCCGAGCGTGGAGGTGACGCCGCTGGCGGTCGCGCCGATGAACCCGCCGACGACCGTCACCCGGCCGGCTGCGGCTTCCGGCGCGATCATCGCCTGCGCGCGCTCACAGGTCGCGTCCATGTCGGGCGCCGCGGCCGTGTGCTCGGCGTCGGTCACCAGCACGCGGCGGGCATCGAGCCACACGCTCTCCACCCCGCGATCGGCGAACGCCGCGGCGGCGATGCGGCTGCTGACGATCTCGCCGGTCGCGTGAACCGCGTCGCGCGAGCGCGGCGACACTTCGCGCAGCACCGCCAGCGCGTGCACCAGGCCGGTGAGCTCCTGGAACTCGCAGCGGACCTCCTGCAGCAGCTTCGCGCGGCTCGCGCCGGTCACGGCCGACGCGACGTCGAGGTGCCGCTCGAGCAGCGCCTCGATCTCCGCGGCAGCGCGCGCGCCTTCGCCCTCCTCGGCGAGCTGCGCGATGGCCACCAGCTTGTCGGTGACGCCGGCGAGCGCCGAGACGACGACGACCGGCGCGGTGCCGTTGGTCGACTTCGCTTTCTGCCGCTCGACGATGCCGATCAGGCGATTGATCGCGTCCGGATCGGCCACCGACGTGCCACCAAACTTCATCACGACACTCACGCCGCAGCCTCCGTGTCCTGCCCTACCTGCCCCGTCCCCACCTGCCCCACCCGCCCCACCTGCCCTCCAGTGCTCTTCACAGCATCCCCTCGCGGTGCATCAGCTCGGCGTTCAAGATCGCCGCGCCGGCGGCGCCGCGGATCGTGTTGTGGCCGAGCGCGACGAACTTGTAGTCGAGCACCGGGCAGCAGCGCAGGCGTCCCACGGTGACCGTCATGCCGCCGTCGCGGTGCGCATCGAGCGCCGGCTGCGGCCGGTTGGGTTCCGTGAGGTAGACGATCGGCTGCGGCGGCGCGGAGGGCAGCCCCATCGTCTGCGGTTTTCCCTTGAAGGTCCGCCACGCGTCGAGAATTGCGGCAGCGTCGGGCCGCTGTTCGAGCGACACGGAGATCGACGCGGTGTGGCCGTCGTGGACCGGCACGCGCGTCACCGCGGCGCTGATCTTCATGCAATGGTTGACGACCCCGCCGCCATTGAGCTTGCCGAGAATCTTGGTGGTCTCGGTCTCGATCTTCTCTTCCTCGCCGCCGCCGATGAACGGGATCACGTTCGCCAGGATGTCCCACGACGCCACGCCGGGATAGCCCGCGCCCGAAATCGCCTGCAGCGTCGTGAGGATCGAGGTCTTCAATCCGAACTGCCGCAGCGGCGCCAGCGCCATCGCGTAGACGACGACGACGCAGTTCGGATTGGTGACGATCCGCCCTTTCCACCCGCGGCCGGCCGCCTGCGCGTCGAGCAGCGCCAGGTGATCGGCGTTCACTTCCGGAATCAGCAGCGGCACGTCTGCTTCCATCCGGTAGTTGCGCGAGTTGCTGACGATGGTGTGGCCGGCTTGCGCGAACGCCCCTTCGATCTCGCCGGCGACCGACGAATCAAGGCCGGAGAACACCAGCTGCGGCGCGCGCCCCGGCGTGGCCGCGTCGACTTCCATCTTCGCCACCCGTTCCGGCAGCGGGTGCGGCAGCCGCCACGCCGCCGCGTCGCGATACGCCTTCCCCGCCGACCGCTCGCTCGCGCCAAGCCACGACACCGTGAACCACGGATGGTTCGCGAGCAGCGCGATGAACTGCTGCCCCACCATTCCGGTTGCCCCAAGAATCCCGACTTCAATCGCCATTAGAACCTCTGCCTCTGTGCCTCTGTGCCTCTGTGTCCTTTGTTCCCTCTGTGTCCTCTGTGGTTTTTTCCAGGGCGTTTTTTGACCCGGAAAAAACAAATGCCGACGCGGTCCTAAAAACCGGTCGGCAGCAGGGTCGCTCGCTTGTCGAATTGCTGATTAGCGCTCGAGCACACACTCCCCGACACGGCCGGCCCGCTTTCGACCGGTGCGCTTTCGCGTGTCGAGGGTAGAGCGCATGAGGCAGGCAGTATAGCATGGGATTCGGATGCTTCAAGCCCTCTTCCACGCCTGGGAACGCCGCCTCGCCTCGATCACCACCGATCGCGTCGTCCGGCCGTTCGACTGGGGACTCGACTGGATCCCCGCGAACGGCCATCGCCCGGACACGCCGCCATCGGCGGTGGTGGGCGATTGGGTGGCGCATGTGATGGCCGATACCGACGCGTTCTTCACGCCGCCGCCGTGGAGCGACTACACGCTCACGCCGCGGCCCGACGGCGATGTGCTGACGTTCGAGAGCGCGCTCGACACGCCGCACGAGGCGAACAACACGGTGCATTGCCGGTACTTTCCCGCGCGGGGATCGGCCGGGCCAGGCGCCCGCGCGGCCGTTCTCGTTCTACCGCAATGGAATTCAGACACAGGCGGACACGTCGGCCTGTGCAGGCTGCTGGCGTGGAACGGGATCGCCGCGCTGCGCCTGAGCCTGCCGTATCACGACGAGCGCATGCCGCCCGAGCTCCACCGCGCCGACTACATCGTCAGCGCCAACATCGCGCGCACGGTGCAGGTGTGCCGCCAGGCGGTGCTCGACGCTCGGCGCGCCATCGCCTGGCTGGCATCGCAGGGCTACGACCGCATCGGCATTCTCGGCACCAGCCTCGGCTCGTGCCTCGCGCTGCTGACGACGGCGCACGAGCCGCTGATTCAGGCGGCGGCGCTGAACCACATCTCGCCCTACTTCGCCGACGTCGTGTGGCGCGGCCTGTCGACGCGCCATGTCCGCGAAGGGCTCGACGGCAAGATCGAGCTCGATCTGCTGCGCGCGCTGTGGAAGCCGATCAGCCCGCGCTGGTATCTGGAGCGCCTGCGCGATCGCCGCACGCTGCTGGTCTATGCGCGCTACGACCTGACCTTCCCGGTGGATCTGTCAGAGGATCTCGTGGCCGAGTTCCGCAACCTCGACGTCCCGCACGAAGTCGCCGTGCTGCGCTGCGGGCACTACAGCACCGGCAAGGCGCCGTTCAAGTTCGTCGACGGCTGGATTCTCACCCGGTTCCTCAAGCGTTCCCTCGCCCGCCAATCGCGACACCGTGCGTGATGCGCGGCGCCCGTGAAACCGCAGAGCACGCGGAGAACGCGGAGCATTCTTTCCTTAAGAGAGAAAAGACCTCTGCGGTCTCTGCGATCTCGGCGGTTACACAGGCGTCGCGATGCCGCCCGGAAGCTACAAGTATTTCAGGATGCCGCTGAGCGCGGCGTAGATCGCTTCGGCGAGGTTGCGCATGAGCGGCGTGATCTCGCCTTCGTTGACCGCGGTGGCGACGGTGACCGGGTTGGTGACGAACAGCCAGATGGTCGCCGCCGCCAGGATGATGCTGACGACGGCGATCAGGGTGAACAGGCTGATGCCGACACGCTGCAGGTTGCTCATCGCCTATGGCACTTCGAGGACGATCTTGCCGAACTGCGCCGATTCTTCCAGCCGCCGGTGCGCAGCCGCCGCCTCGGCCAGCGGAAACACCCGATCGATCGCGGGCTTGAGCCGGCCGGCAAAGAACACGCGCGCCGCCTGGAGCAGCTCCCCCTTCGTGCCCATGTACGAGCCCTGAATGGTGAGCTGCTTCGCAAACAGCGCGCGCAGGTCCAGAGAACCGTTATACCCCGTTGTCGCCCCGCAGGTGACCAGCCGTCCGCCGCGCGCCAGCGAGCGCACGCTCTTCGGCCAGGTCGCCTCGCCAACATGTTCTATGACGACATCGACCCCGCGCCGGTTCGTCAACCGCCGGATTTCCTCGAATATATCCTGCTCGTAGTGGTTGATCACCTCGGCGGCGCCCAGCTCGCGGGCGCGGGCGAGCTTGTCCGCCGACCCGGCCGTGGCGATGACGCGCGCGCCGTGCACGGCGGCAACCTGAATCGCCGCCTGGCCGACGCCGCTGCCGGCGGCCAGCACCAGGACCTCCTCGCCGCGCTTCAGCTGCGCGCGCGTGAGCAGCATATGCCAGGCGGTGAGGAACGTGAGCGGAAACGCGGCCGCCGCGACGAAGTCGATCGCGTCGGGGATCGGCACCAGGTTCTCCGCCGGCACCTTGACCAGCTCGGCGCAGCCGCCGTCGTGGTTGGTGTAGCCGATTACCTCGTAGCCGGCACATTCGTTGTCGCGTCCGGCGAGACACGCGTCGCAGCGCCCGCAGCTCCACCCCGGTTGCAGCATCACGCGGCCGCCGATCGGGACGCCGCCCGCCGGCGCGCCGACCACTTCGCCGGCGATGTCGCTGCCGCCGATGTGCGGCATCGGGATGCGCACGTGCGGCAGGCCCCGTCGCGCCCAGAGATCGAGATGATTGAGCGCGCAGGCGCGCACGCGCACCAGCACCTCGCCCGGCGCCAGCTCCGGATCCGGCGCCTCCTCGTAGCGGAGCACGTCGGGCGAGCCGTGTTCGTGGAAGCGAACGGCCTTCACTGACTACGGCAGTAGCCTCCGCCTTCGCATCGAAGGCGTCAAGCCTGCAAATCAGAAGGATTCGGGCGGGAGGACGACGGGCTCGCCGAAGCCGAGACCGGAGAGGTCGCTGCCGATGGTGTCGAAGTCGCCGACGATCAGCGTCGTCAGCCGTGCGGGATCGAGATGGCGTGCCATCACCCGCGAGACGTCGTCGCTGGTGACGCGCTCGATGCGCGGGACGAACTGCTCGAAGTAGTCGTCGGGCAGGTCGTAGAGCGCGAGCTGCAGGGCGGCGCGGCCGATCTGCTCGCCGGTTTCGAAGCTGCGCGCGTAGCCGCGGGTGAGCGCGGCGATGCCGAGCGCCAGTTCATCGGCGGTGACCGGCCGCGATCCGCGGATGCCGGCGATCTCGCCGATCGATTCGTCGATCGCCGTGGCCGTGCCCGAGGTCTGCACGCTGACCTGGAGCACGAAGGGCCCGGGCATCCGCCGGAACTCGAACGCCGTCCGGGCGCCGTAGGTCAGCCCCTTGTCTTCGCGCAGGTTCAGGTTGATGCGGCTGACGAACTGCCCGCCGAGGATCGTGTTGGCGACGACGAGGGCGTGATAGTCGGGCGTGTCGCGGCCGACCGCGACCTGTCCGATGCGCAGCTCCGACTGCGGCGCGCGCGGCCGCGGCACCACGTTCAGCCGCGCCGCCTGCGGCAGGCTGGCCGCCGTCGCCGCGTCGCCATCGCTGGTGCCGGTCCAATCGCCGAACGACTCGGCGGCGAGGCCGGCAATCTCCGCGTGGTCGCAGTCGCCGACCGCGATCAGCGTCGCCGCCGACGGCCGGATGGCGCGGGCGTGAAACGCGCGCACGTCGTCGACGTGCATCGCCGCGAGCGTCGTCTCGTTGCCGATCGGCGAGTGGCCGTAGGGATGCGCGCCGTAGATCAGCTTGAGGAATGCGCGATCGGCGACCGCGCCCGGCATGTCGCGCAGCTGGGTGAGCCGGTGCAGCCGCAGCTGCCGGACGCGCGTGAAGTCCTCGTCCCGGATCGCCGGCCTGGCGACGACGTCCGAGAGCAGCGCCAGCGCGCGCTGGGCGAAGCGGCTCAGCACGGTGACGCTCGCGACCGTCGCGTCGGAGCCGATGTCGGTGTCGAACTGCGCGCCGAGGCGCGCCAGCGCCTCGTGCATCTCGATCGCCGAGCGGCTGCCGCTGCCCTCGTCGAGCATGTCGGCGGTGACCGCCGCGAGCCCGTCCTGCCCCGGCGGATCCGATGCGGCACCGCGCCGCACCAGCAGGCTGAAGGAGACCAGCGGCACCTGCGCGTGGTGCACGGTCCAGACGCGCATGCCGTTGGCGAGCGTCGACTTCTCGATGGCCGGAAACGGAAAGGGCCGCGTCGGTTCCGGCGCCGGCAGCTGCGATCGGTCGACCTTGGCCGGACGCGTCGCGGGGCGCGGGCTCACGAGACGACCGCCAGCTCGGAATCGGCCGCCGCCAGCGCGCCGCGGCCGTGCGGCACGATGCTGAGGGTGACCCGCCGCGATGGATCGAGGTAGCGCGCGGCCACCTCGCGCAGCGAGGACTTCGACACCACCTGGTAGCGCTCGAGATCGCGCGGGAAATACGACGGGTCGTCGAGGAAGACGTTGTAGGCGTTCAGCTGGTCGGACTTGCCGCCGAAGCCGCCGACCGTCTGCAGCCGGAACATGAACTGCGCCTCGGCCTGGACGCGGCCGCGCTCGATCTCGTCGTCGGTCGGCCCTTCGGCGGCGAGGCGCGCGATCTCCTCGAACACCACCCGCTCGATCTCGCCGAGCGTGTGCCCCGGCGCGGCGGTGGCTGTCAGCTGCGCGTACCCCGCCATCTCGCGCGAGTTCTGCGACGCCGACACGTCGGTGGCGATGCGCTCGTCGAACACCAGCCGCCGATAGAGCCTGGACGTCTTGCCGTTGGCGAGCAGATCGGTCGCCAGATCGAGCTCGGCGTCGCCCTCGGCGAACATCGCCGGCGTCAGCCAGGCGACGTACAGCCGCGGCAGCTCGACACGGTCCTCGAACTGGATGCGCACGTCGCGCGGCAGCGTCGCATCCGCGCGCACCGGCTCGACCGGATCGCCGCACTCGATCTCGCCGAAGTAGCGGTCGACCATCGTCAGCGCCTCGTCGGCGTCGATGTCGCCGGCGAGCGCGATCGAGGCGTTGCCCGGGTGATAGTAGCGGCGGAAGAAGGCGTGCACCTCGTCGAGCTGCACCGCTTTCAGGTCGGCAATCTCGCCGATCGTCGTCCAGTGATAGGGATGGTCGTCAGGAAAGAGCGCCGCCAGCAGCGCCATCGGCGCGAGGCCGTAGGGCCGGTTCTCGTAGTTCTGGCGCCGTTCGTTGAGCACGACGTCGCGCTGGTTCGCGAACTTCGCCTCGGTGAGCGCCGGCAGCAGGTAGCCCATGCGATCGGATTCCATCCACAGCGCGAGCTCGAGCGCGCCGGCCGGCACCACCTCCCAGTAGTTGGTGCGATCGGCGTTGGTCGATCCGTTGAGCGTCGCGCCGGCGCCCTGCAGCGGCTGGAAGTAGCCGCGATCGTGGTGCTGCGATCCCTCGAACATCAAGTGCTCGAACAGATGCGCGAAGCCGGTCTTGCCGGGCCGCTCGTTCTTCGATCCGACGTGATACCAGAGGTTGACGGCGACAATCGGACACGCGTGATCTTCGTGGAGGAGGACGTCCAGTCCGTTCGCCAGCGTGTGCTTCGTGAACGGAATTCTCACCGGAGCGAGCCGCAGGTCAGCATCTCTTTGCCGTAATACGGGTTCTCGATCGCCTCGCCCTTCTGCAGCCAGGGCTTCTGCACCATCGGGCAGAAGGCGACGCGGACGCCTTCCGGCGCCTTGAGGTGAAGCCCGGTCATGTAGTCGTCGATCGCCTCGCTGAGCGTGGCGAACTTGGTGCGCGCGTCCTCGAGCTCGCTTGCCGAGGCGAGCTGGACGGCCGCGGTGTCGATCTTCATCGCCGGCGCGCCGAGCGCCGCCGACGCGGTGGCCACCTGTCCCGCGTTCGCCTTGACGCCGTCCATCTTGTCGTCGGCCAGCGCCTGCTGGATCTTCAAGTAGGGATCGACGATCGATGCGCTCAACGTCGACCCGGCCGCCGGCGTGTTGGACGTCTGCGGCGCCGGCGCACACGCGCTCGCCATCAGCAGCAGTGATATCGACCAGCGAGACAGCAGACGATTCAAGTCTTTCATCGGCGCGATTCCCTAATCCCTATTC
>Ga0207708_10001033_pt1 | contig 20845 bp, 20 predicted proteins | sample KBSK5101metaG_FD_184340 | JGI IMG/M metagenome (GOLD analysis project Ga0207708, IMG submission 184340) | Corn, switchgrass and miscanthus rhizosphere microbial communities from Kellogg Biological Station, Michigan, USA - KBS K5-10-1 metaG... | ecosystem: Host-associated > Plants > Roots >...
GGCGTGCACACCGGTGACTCGGTCACCGTCGCGCCGCAGCAGACGCTGACCGACCGCCAGTACCAGATGCTGCGCGATCAGGCGATCGCCGTGATCCGCGCGGTCGGGGTCGAGACCGGTGGCTCGAACGTGCAGTTCGCGGTCAACCCGGCGACCGAGGAGATCCTCGTCATCGAGATGAACCCGCGGGTGTCGCGCTCCAGCGCGCTGGCCTCGAAGGCCACCGGCTTCCCGATCGCGAAGATCGCGGCCAAGGTGGCGATCGGCTACACGCTCGACGAGATCCCCAACGACATCACCAAGGAGACCCCGGCCAGCTTCGAGCCGACGCTCGACTATGTGGTCGTGAAGGTGCCGCGCTTCGCCTTCGAGAAGTTCCCCGGCGCCGACCCCGTTCTGACCACGCACATGAAGTCGGTCGGCGAGGCGATGGCGGTCGGCCGCAACTTCACCGAGGCGCTGCAGAAGGCGCTGCGGTCCCTGGAGAGCCCGCGAGCGGTCTTCGACTGGTCGCACGCCACGGTCGAGCTCGACAAGGACGACCTGCTGGAGCGGGCGCAGGTGCCGCACGACGGCAGGCTGCGGCTGGTGATGGACGCGCTGCGGGCCGGCGCCACGGCCGGGGAGGTCTTCGACGCGACGAAGATCGACCCCTGGTTCGTCGACCAGCTGATGCTCGTCAACGAGGTCGCGATGGCCGTGATCGAGGCGCCCGAGCTGACGCCCGGGCTGCTGCGGCATGCGAAGCGCCACGGGTTCTCCGACGTCCAGCTCGGCCGGATGCGCGACATGCCGGAGGCGGTCGTGCGCGGGGTCCGGCACGCGTTGGGGGTGCGCCCGGTCTACAAGACGGTCGACACCTGCGCGGCCGAGTTCGCCGCGACCACGCCGTACCACTACTCGTCGTACGACGAGGAGACCGAGGTGGCACCGCGGGACAGGGAGGCGGTGATCATCCTGGGCTCCGGTCCGAACCGGATCGGCCAGGGCATCGAGTTCGACTACTCGTGCGTGCACGCATCGCTGGCCCTCGGGTCCGGTCCGGGCGGGGCGGGCTACGAGACGATCATGGTCAACTGCAACCCGGAGACGGTGTCGACCGACTACGACACCTCCGACCGGCTCTACTTCGAGCCGCTGACGCTGGAGGACGTGCTCGAGATCGTGCACGCCGAGCGGGCGGCCGGCCCGGTCGCCGGCGTGATCTGCCAGCTCGGCGGCCAGACGCCGCTCGGCCTGGCCCAGGGGCTCGAGGACGCCGGGGTGGCGATCGTGGGCACGTCGCCGGCGGCCATCCACCTGGCGGAGGAGCGGGGCGCCTTCGGCCGGGTGCTGGCCGAGGCCGGGCTGACCGCACCCAAGCACGGGATGGCGACCTCGTTCCCGCAGGCGCAGGCGATCGCGGCCGAGATCGGCTACCCGGTGCTGGTGCGGCCGTCCTATGTGCTCGGTGGGCGCGGCATGCAGATCGTGTACGACGACGAGGCGCTGTCGGCGTACATCGCTGCGGCGACCGAGATCAGCCCGGACCGGCCGGTGCTGGTCGACCGGTTCATCGACGACGCCGTCGAGATCGACGTCGACGCGATCTTCGACGGCGAGGAGCTGTTCCTCGGCGGCGTGATGGAGCACATCGAGGAGGCCGGCATCCACTCCGGCGACTCGTCGTGCGCGCTGCCGCCGATCACGTTGGGGGCGGCGGAGATCGAGCGGATCCGCGAGGCCACGCTGGCGATCGCGCGTGGGGTGGGGGTGCGCGGCCTGCTCAACATCCAGTACGCGCTGGGCTCCGACGTGCTCTATGTGCTCGAGGCCAACCCGCGGGCCAGCCGCACGGTGCCGTTCGTGTCCAAGGCGACCGCGACACCGCTGGCCAAGGCGGCCGCGCGGGTGATGATGGGTGAGTCGGTGGCGTCGCTGCGTGCGACCGGTGTGCTGCCCGAGGGCCGCGACGGCGGCGACCTCCCGGGTGACGCGCCGATCGCGGTCAAGGAGGCGGTGATGCCGTTCAACCGGTTCCGGCTCCCCGACGGCAGCCACGTCGACACCGTGCTCGGCCCCGAGATGAAGTCCACCGGTGAGGTGATGGGCCTCGACGCCGACTTCGGCAGCGCCTTCGCCAAGGCGCAGACCGCGGCGTTCGGCTCGTTGCCGACCAGCGGCCGGGTCTTCGTCAGCATGGCCAACCGCGACAAGCGCACCATGATCTTCCCGATCAAGGTGCTCGCCGACCGCGGCTTCGAGGTTCTCGCCACCCAGGGCACGGCGGAGGTGCTGCGGCGCAACGGGATCAGTGCCTCCGTGGTGCGCAAGCACTTCGAGGGCGAGGGCCCCCACGGCGAGCCGACCACCGTGCAGCTGATCCTGGCCGGCGAGATCGACCTCGTGATCAACACGCCGAACGGCGCGACCAAGGGCGGCGCGGCGCGCATCGACGGCTACGAGATCCGCACCGCCGCCGTGCTCGCGAACATCCCGTGCATCACGACCGTGCAGGGTCTGGGCGCCGCGGTGCAGGGCATCGAGGCGCTCCGCGCCGGAGACGTCGGCGTGTGCTCGTTGCAGGACTGGGCCCGGCGATGACCGCGCCGTACCGCCTCCTGTTCGACCACCTGGCGACCCGCACCGACGCCGAGCGAGCGCACCACGCCGGGTTCCTCGCGATCCGGGCCGGTCGTCCGGTCGCGCGGCACACGCTGGGACGTCGGGCCGGCGAGCCGGTCGAGCGGATGGGGCTGCGCTTCCCCGGCGTGCTCGGACTGGCGGCCGGCTTCGACAAGAACGCGGTCGGGATCGACGCGCTGGCGGCGCTGGGATTCGGCTTCGTAGAGGTCGGCACGGTCACCGGCCGGCCGCAGCCGGGCAACCCGCGACCCCGGCTGTTCCGGCTGCCCACCGACCGGGCGGTCGTGAACCGGATGGGCTTCAACAACGACGGCGCCGAGCTGGTCGCCGAGCGGCTAGCCCGCCGGCGCCGCACCGGCGTCGTCGTGGGCGTCAACATCGGGAAGACGAAGGTGGTTCCCGAGGACCAGGCAGTCGACGACTACCGACTGAGCACCCGGATGCTCGCGCCGCACGCCGACTACCTGGTGGTCAACGTCAGCTCGCCGAACACCCCGGGGCTGCGCGACCTCCAGGCGGTGGAGCGGCTCCAGCCGCTGCTGGCCGCCGTACGACGCGAGGCGCTGCGCGCCAGCGACCGGTACGTGCCGCTGCTGGTCAAGATCGCCCCCGACCTCAGCGATGACGACGTGCTCGCGGTCGCCGACCTGGTCGTGGCCGATCGCCTCGACGGGATCGTGGCGACGAACACGACGATCAGCCGTGACGGTCTGCGCAGCACGGCCGCCGAGGTCGAGCGCGCCGGAGCCGGCGGGCTGTCCGGTGCGCCGCTGCTGCACCGTTCGCTGGAGGTGATGCGGATGCTCCGGTCGCGAATGGGGGAGGAGCCGACGCTGATCGGCGTCGGCGGCATCGCGACCATCGGTGACGCGGTGGAGCGGCTGGCGGCCGGTGCCGACCTGCTGCAGGCCTACACGGCCCTCATCTACCAGGGGCCGACCTGGCCGGGCCGGATGAACCGCGCGCTGGCGCGTCGTACCGAGCCCGCGCTCTCCGGGAAGGACGTCCGATGAAGCAGCACGACCGACCGTTCGGCGCCAGGCTCCGCGACGCGATGGACGACCGCGGGCCGCTGTGCGCCGGGATCGACCCGCACCCCGGGCTGCTCGACGACTGGGGGCTGACCGACTCGGTGACCGGCCTCGAGCGGTTCGCGCTCGCCGCCACCGAGGCGCTGGCGCCGGTGGTGGCGGCGCTGAAGCCGCAGTCGGCGTTCTTCGAGCGGTTCGGGGCGGCCGGGATCGCAGTGCTGGAGCGGGTGGTGGAGACCGCGGACCAGGCCGGCGCGCTCGTCGTGCTGGACGTGAAGCGCGGCGACATCGGCTCCACCTCGCAGGCGTATGCCGACGCCTACCTCGACCCGAGGTCCCCGCTGTTCTGCGACGCGGTGACCGCCTCGCCGTACCTCGGCTTCGGCAGCCTCGACCCGCTGCTCGCGAAGGCGCGTGCGCACAACGCCGGGGTGTTCGTGCTCGCCCTGACCTCCAACCCGGAGGCGCCCTCGGTACAGCACGCCCGGACCGTCGACGGGCACAGTGTCGCGGGCGGCGTGCTGACCGCACTCGCCGAGGCCAACGCGGGCGTCGAGCCGATGGGATCCTTCGGCGCCGTCGTCGGCGCGACGATCGGCGAGACCGGCGAGGACCTCGACGTCAACGGGCCGCTGCTGGTGCCCGGCGTCGGCGCCCAGGGCGGCACCCCCGCGACCGTGCGGCGTATCTTCTCCGGGGTGCTGCCGCTGGTGCTCCCGGCCAGCTCGCGGGAGATCCTCGGCGCCGGACCCGCCGCGGCCGGGCTTCGTGCCGCGGCCGAGCAGACCGCGCAGTCGTTCGCGGCGCTGCTGGACGAGCGTCCGTGAGGCGTCTCGCCGCCCCCGCCCTGACCCTCGCGCTCGTTTCCACGCTCTGCGGGTGCGGCGACCAGGAGGAGACGTACTGCGACGCGCTCCGCCAGGACCGGACCAGGATCGACGAGATGATCAGCTCCTCGGGCGGCGACGCGCTGCTGGCAGGACTGCCGGTGTTCCGCGACCTCGCCGACGAGGCACCGGACGACCTCACCGACGAGTGGCAGACATTCCTCAACGCCCTCGAAGGCCTTCAGGACGCCCTCCGCGACGCCGGGGTGAAACCCTCGCAGTTCCGGGGCGGCAGGATCCCGACGTCCGTCACCGGCGACGACCGGCGGTCGATCATCGCCGCGGCCGACACCCTCAGCTCGGCCCCGGTCGTCAGCGCCGTGTCCGGCATCGAGACCCAGGGGCGTGACGTGTGCAAGGTGAACCTGGGGCTGTAGGGCTTGGGGCGGGGCGGTGGTTGGGGCGGGGTTGGTGGTGGTGGAATTCCCAAGGTATCTAGGTTTCCTGGCGCATCCAGGGGCATGTACGCCGCTGGAGGCGCAGGATTTCCGCGATACCTTGGGAATTGTCCAGGTCACGATCACGACTCGCGTTGCAGCGCCCACACCCGATGGCTAGATTGCGCCAAGCGGCCCCATGACGGGACGCCGACGCATCCGACGAAATCGAGGTCTCCCAGTCGTGCCCCTCCCGGAGCTGACTCCCGAGCAACGCCAGGCTGCCCTCGAAAAGGCCGCCGCCTCGCGCCGGGAGCGCGCAGAGGTCAAGAACCGGCTCAAGCACTCGGGTGCCTCGATCGCCGAGGTTCTCGACCAGGGCCAGCACAACGAGGTGATCGGCAAGATGCGGGTCTTCGACCTGCTGCAGTCGATGCCGGGAGTCGGCAAGGTGCGCGCGAAGCAGATCATGGAGCGGCTCCACATCTCCGGCAGCCGTCGGGTCCGCGGGCTCGGGGCCAACCAGGCCCAGGCGCTGGTCGCCGAGTTCGGCCGCGGTGAGTGACGACGAACGACCTTCGCGTCTGACCGTGCTCGCCGGGCCGACGGCGGTCGGCAAGGGCAGCGTCGCGGCGTACGTCCGTGAGCACCATCCGGAGGTCTGGATCTCGGTCTCCGCGACGACGCGGCCACGCCGGCCGGGCGAGGTCGACGGCGTCCACTACCACTTCGTCAGCAACGAGGAGTTCGACCGCCTGGTCGTCGACGACGCGCTCCTGGAGTGGGCGGTGGTCCACCGCGCGGCACGCTACGGCACCCCGCGGGCCCCGGTCGACGAGGCGCTCGCCGCCGGGCGGCCGGCCCTGCTGGAGATCGACCTGCAGGGCGCGCGGCAGGTGCGGGAGCGGATGCCGGGCGCGCTGTTCGTGTTCCTGGCGCCTCCGTCGTGGGAGGAGCTGGTCAGCCGGTTGATCGGCCGGGGCACCGAGGACCGGGCCGAGCGGGGGCGCCGACTGGAGACCGCACGGGAGGAGATGGCCGCCGAGCGGGAGTTCGACGCGGTCGTCGTCAACCGTGAGATTCCCGCTGCGAGCGAAGAGTTGGTAGCCTTGATGGGGCTCCCGAGATAGTTCCGCGAGCCTTTGCCTGTCTTCTAGCACCCATGTGAGGCGTGACACGTGCCCGGTCCCCTGCCCATTGCCGAGGGAATCACCAACCCCCCGATCGACGACCTGCTGACCAAGACCGACTCGAAGTACCAGCTGGTCCTCTACAGCGCCAAGCGCGCCCGGCAGATCAACGCCTACTACTCCCAGCTCGGCGAGGGCCTGCTGGAGTACGTCGGCCCGCTCGTCGACACCCATGTCCAGGAGAAGCCGCTCTCCATCGCGCTCCGCGAGATCAACGAGGACATGCTCACCTGCGAGGAGTTCGACCCCGAGGCCGAGGCGGCCGCGGCCGAGGAGTCGGCCTCCGAGTGACCCACGGGGCCACCACGTCTCGATCCCGTCCCCACGTCGTCCTGGGCGTGAGTGGCGGGATCGCTGCGTACAAGGCCTGTGAGCTGCTGCGGCGGCTCACCGAGTCCGGACACGACGTGACCGTCGTGCCGACCGCGTCCGCGCTCGAGTTCGTCGGCGCCCCGACCTGGGCGGCCCTGTCCGGCAGGCCGGTCGCCACCGACGTGTGGACCGACGTCCACCAGGTGCCCCACGTCCGGATCGGGCAGAGCGCCGACCTGGTCGTGGTCGCTCCGGCGACGGCCGACCTGCTGGCGAAGGCCGCGCACGGCCTCGCCGACGACCTGCTCACCAACACGCTGCTGACCGCGCGCTGCCCGGTCGTGTTCGCCCCCGCCATGCACACCGAGATGTGGGAGCACCCCGCGACGCAGGCCAACGTGGCCACGCTCCGCGAGCGCGGGTCGCACGTGGTCGAGCCTGCCGAGGGCCGGCTCACTGGCGCCGACTCGGGCAAGGGCCGGCTGCCGGAGCCGGGGGAGATCTACGCCGTGGCCGTCGACCTGCTCGCCCGTCGTACGGCGCGCGCACGCGACCTGTCCGGCCGTCGGGTCGTGGTGTCCGCCGGCGGCACCCGCGAGTACCTCGACCCGGTGCGGTTCCTCGGCAACCGCTCATCGGGTCGCCAGGGCTTCGCGCTGGCCCGCACCGCCGCCGCCCGTGGGGCCGAGGTCACCTTGGTCGCGGCCAACGTGGGGCTGGCCGACCCGGCCGGCGTCAAGGTGGTCCACGTCGAGACCACCGAGGAGCTGCAGCGCGAGGTGATCGCCGCGTCGTCCGGCGCCGACGCGGTCGTGATGGCCGCGGCGCCCGCCGACTTCCGTCCGCGCACCGAGTCCGGTTCGAAGATCAAGAAGTCCGGCGACGGCACGACGCCGACGATCGAGCTGGCCGAGACACCCGACATCCTGGCCGGGCTGGTCCGCGACCGCGACGCACGCGGGGACGCCCAGGTCGTGGTGGGCTTCGCGGCCGAGACCGGCGACGACAACGGCTCCGTCCTCGACCACGCCCGGGCCAAGCTCGCCCGCAAGGGATGCGACCTGCTGGTGGTCAACGACGTCGGCGGTGGCGCCGTGTTCGGCAGCCCGGACAACGAGGCGGTGGTGCTCTCCGCGGGCGGCGAGGCGTTCCCCGTCCCGCGCGGCTCCAAGGAGTCCCTGGCCCACGTCGTGTGGGACCAGGTGGCCGCGCTTCTCGACGTACCACTCGGGCAGGCCCCGTCCTGAGACCGTTGTCCGCGGGCGGAGACGCTCGGGATAACGTTCTCTCTCGAACCCGACCGATCCGGTCGACCGCGTACAAGGGAGAAGTTTGTGGCTGGACGCCTGTTCACCTCGGAGTCCGTGACCGAGGGGCACCCGGACAAGATCGCCGACCAGATCAGTGACTCGGTGCTCGACGCCATGCTCGAGCAGGACCCGCAGAGCCGGGTCGCGGTCGAGACGCTGCTGACGACCGGCCTGGTGGTCGTCGCCGGCGAGGTCTCGACCACCGGCTACGTCGACATCAAGCAGAAGGTCCGTGACCGGATCCTGTCGATCGGCTACGACTCCTCCGAGAAGGGCTTCGACGGTCATTCCTGCGGCGTGATGGTCGCGATCGGCGGCCAGTCCGGCGACATCGCACAGGGCGTGGACTCCGGGCACGAGAGCCGCTCCGGCTCGGTCGACGCCATGGACAAGCAGGGCGCCGGCGACCAGGGACTGATGTTCGGCTACGCCTGTGACGACACCCCCGAGCTGATGCCGCTGCCGATCACGCTGGCCCACCGGCTCTCGGAGAAGCTGACCGAGGTGCGCAAGAACGGCACGCTCGACTACCTGCGTCCCGACGGGAAGACCCAGGTCACCATCGAGTACGACGACGACGACCGCGCCCTCCGCGTCGACACCGTGGTGCTGTCCACGCAGCACGCCGAGGGCGTCGACCTCGACACCCAGCTGCACCCCGACATCCAGAAGCACGTCATCGACCCGGTGCTCGCCGACTTCGACATCGAGTCCGAGGGCTACCGGCTGCTGGTGAACCCCACCGGCAAGTTCGTGGTCGGCGGCCCGATGGGCGACGCGGGCCTCACCGGTCGCAAGATCATCGTCGACACCTACGGCGGCATGGCCCGCCACGGCGGCGGCGCGTTCTCCGGCAAGGACCCGTCGAAGGTCGACCGCTCCGCGGCCTACGCGATGCGCTGGGTGGCGAAGAACATCGTCGCCGGCGGCCTCGCCCGCCGGGCCGAGGTGCAGGTCGCCTACGCGATCGGCAAGGCTCAGCCCGTGGGTGTGTTCGTGACCACCTTCGGTACCGAGAGCGTCCCCGTCGACACGATCCAGAAGGCCGTGCTCGAGGTGTTCGACCTCCGCCCGGCCGCGATCATCCAGGACCTCGACCTGCTCCGCCCGATCTACGCGAAGACCGCGGCGTACGGCCACTTCGGCCGGGAGCTCCCGGAGTTCACCTGGGAGCAGACCAACCGCGTCGACGAGCTGAAGAAGGCTGCCGGCGTCTGAGGCCCCGACGCCCCCACCCGACAGGCTCACGTGCATGGACCAGCGGATCAGCTTCGTGACCCTCGCCGTGGCCGACCTCGACGCGACCCGGCGGTTCTACGTCGACGGGCTCGGTTGGGAGCCGGCGCTCGACGTGCGGGGGGAGGTGCTGATGATCAAGGCGGGGGAGCACCTCGTGCTCTCGCTGTGGTCGGAGAGCGGGTTCGAGGCGGAGGTCGGCACCATCCGGCGCGGTGAGGGTGTGGTCCCGATGACGCTCGCGCACAACGTGTCCTCCCGCGAGGAGGTCGACGAGGTGCTCGCGACCGCGCGGTCGGCGGGCGCCGACCCGGTGGTCGACGGCGTGGAGCGCGACTGGGGCGGCTACACCGGGTACTTCGGCGACCCCGACGGGTTCCGGTGGGAGATCGCCTGGAACCCCGGACCGATCGGGCAGGTCGTGCTGCCGTGAGTCTGGTCTTCCCGCGGCCGCTGCGCCCCGGTGACCGGATCGGGGTCACGTCCCCGTCCAGCGGTGTGGACAAGCCGCTCCTGCCACGGCTGCGGGCGGGGATCGAGGCGCTCCGTGCCCGCGGGTACGACGTGGTGGTCGGCGACTGCATGGACGGCACGGGTCCCACCTCGGCGCCCAAGGAGCAGCGGGCCGCCGAGCTGACCGCGATGCTCGCGGACCCGGCGATCGCGGCGGTGGTGCCGCCGTGGGGTGGCGTGCTCGCGATCGACCTCCTCGACCAGCTCGACTGGGACGCCTTGGACGCGGCGGAGCCGACCTGGCTGGTCGGGTTCAGCGACACCAGCACGGTGCTGCTGCCGCTGACGCTCCGGCTGGGCTGGGCGACCCTGCACGGGGCCAACCTGATGGACACGCCGTACCTGCCGCCCGACGGTCTGCTGCACTGGACCGACGTCGCGGCCGCGACCGGGCCGTTCACCCAGCGCAGCCCCGGGCGGTACCGCGCCGAGGGCTGGGACGACTACCAGCACGACCCCGGCGTCAGTCACATGTCGCTGCCCGACGCCGGCCACTGGACCGTCCTGGACGGCACAGGAGGCGGCGCGGGAGACGACGCCGGAGTCGACGTCACCGGACGCCTGGTTGGCGGGTGCATCGAGACCATCTCGCCGCTGGCGGGCACGCCGTACGGCGACGTCGCCGGCTTCGGCGCCGGGCACGCCGACGACGGGCTGGTGGTGTATCTCGAGGCCTGCGAGGACGACGCCTACACGATCGGCCGCGCGCTGCACGGGATGCGGCTGGCCGGCTGGTTCGACCATGCCCGGGCCGTGCTCGTCGGGCGTACCCCGGCTCCGGACGCCGACGGGCTGACCCAGCACGAGGCGGTCGCCGACGCCCTCGGCGGCCTCGGGATCCCGGTCGTGCTCGACGTCGAGTGCGGCCACGTGCAGCCGTCCCTGCCGCTGGTCAACGGCGCGTACGCGCACGTCGTCGCGGACGGCGACCGGCAGGAGATCACCCAGGTTTCCGGCGGCGGCCGAGGCTGACGAGGAGCCCCCAGGTCGTCGGTCGTGCCAGCACGTCCTTCGCCGTGGCACTCGAGTCACGACCTCGGCTAGCGTGCGGCGGGTGGTCGACCGTCTCGCCGAGGGCAGCAGCACCTACCTCCGCCCGGTGGCGCATGCCGACGCCGCCGAGTTCGTCGCCGCCTCTGTGGCCAGCCGCGACCTGCACCACCCGTGGATCAGCGCGCCGCAGGACGCCGAGGCGTTCGCGGCGTACGTCGACCGGGTCACGGACAACCCGGCCAAGATCGGCCTGGTGTTCTGCGACCTCGTCGACGACCGGATCGCAGGTTCGCTGAACATCGGAAACATCGTGCGCGGCTCCTTCGGCTGCGCCGCCCTCGGGTACTGGGCGTTCGCGCACGCCGCCGGGAAGGGACTGATGGGCGACGCGCTCGACACCGTCGTCCGCTACGCGTTCGGCCCCCTGCGGCTGCACCGGCTCGAGGCCAACGTGCAGCCCGGCAACGCCCGCTCGATCGCGCTGGTCAAGCGGCACGGGTTCCGGTTGGAGGGCTTCTCGCCGGACTTCCTGTACGTCGACGGCGCCTGGCGCGACCATGAGCGGTGGGCGATCACCACCGAGATGGTCCCCGGCTGAGGCGACCCGGCCCCCTTTGTCCACAGGGAGGCCTCCGGGCCGTGCCCGCGTCGGTACCGGCTGGTTGGATCGGTGCCGTGACCGAGCCCGGCGTCGCCCCGCAGGTGGGGCAGGAGCAGCTCTCGCTGCCCGGGCTGGCCCGTGCCGAGGCGCGCCGCGCGAAGCCACCGACGAAGAAGCCGCCGGTCCAGCCGGCCGCGGTCGACCCGGTCGCGCAGGTGCTGGTCGACGTGCCGCTGGCACACCTCGACCGCCCGTTCGACTACCTGGTGCCCGACACGCTGGCCGACGACGCGGTGCCGGGCGCCCGGGTGAAGGTGCGGTTCGCGGGTCAGGACGTCGACGGGTTCGTCCTGGCCCGCGCCGCCGAGTCCGCCCATCCGGGCCGACTGATGCCGCTGCGCCGCGTCGTGAGCCCCGAGCCGGTGCTCACGGCCGAGATCGCAGCCCTCACCGGCGAGATCGCCGCCCGCTGGGCGGGCACCCGCTCCGACGTGCTCCGGCTTGCGGTCCCGCCCCGCCACGCCACCACCGAGAGGAAGCCGAGCCCGAACCCTCCCGGACTGCCCCCGGCCGACCTCACCCGCTGGGCGCCGTACGACGGGGGAGCCGCACTGCTGGACGCCCTCGACGCGGGCGGGTCGCCACGCGCGGTCTGGTCCTGCCTGCCAGGTGACGACTGGGCGCTCCTGCTCGCCGAGGCCGCCGTCGCCACCGCGCGGTCCGGCCGCGGCGCCCTGCTGTGCGTGCCCGACCACCGTGACGTGACCCGGCTCGACGAGGCGCTGACGGCGCTGGTCGGCGGCGGCCACCACGTCGTGCTGACCGCCGAGGCCGGGCCGGCGAAGCGCTACGCGGCGTTCCTGGCGGTCGAGCGCGGAGCGGCCCGGATCGTGATCGGCACCCGCGCTGCGGCGTTCGCGCCGCTGCGCGAGATCGGCCTGGTCGCGGTGTGGGACGACGGCGACGACCTCTACGCCGAGCCTCGTGCGCCCTACTGCCACACCCGCGACGTACTGCTCCTGCGCTCTCGGCAGACCGGGTGCGCGGCCATCGTGGCGGGGCATGCCCGGAGCGCCGAGGCGCAGTACCTGCTCCGCACCGGCTGGGCGCGGGAGGTGGTCGGCCCCCGCGACACCGTTCGCACCCGGGTGGCGGTCTCGGTGTCGGGCGCGACCGACTTCGACCTCCAGCGCGACCCGATGGCGCGCAGCAGCCGGCTGCCGCAGGAGGCGCACCAGGCGATCGCGGCCGGGCTCAGGTCCGGGCCGGTCCTGGTGCAGACCCCGCGGGCGGGCTACGCGACCCGGCTGGCCTGCGACCGCTGCCGCACGCCGGCCGCGTGCGCGGTGTGTGTCGGGCCGTTGCGGATCACGTCCTCCGGAGCGGTGCCGTCCTGCGCCTGGTGCGGCACCGACGCCCCCGGCTGGACCTGCCCCGAGTGCGGGGGCCACGGGCTGCGCGCGCCGGTGCTCGGCGACCGGCGCACGGCCGAGGAGCTGGGGCGGGCGTTCCCCGGCACGCCGGTCCGCACGTCGTCCGGCGACCGCGTGCTCCCGCGGGTCGGCGCGGCCCCGGCGATCGTGGTCGCTACCCCGGGCGCGGAGCCGGTCGCCGACGGCGGCTACGCGACGGTGGCGCTGCTCGACACCTGGCTGCTGCTGGCGCGCTCCGACCTCCGCGCCGACGAGGAGGCGGTGCGCCGCTGGAGCAACGCCGCCGCGCTGGTGCGGCCGGTGCCCGACGGCGGCCGCGTGGTCGTGGTCGGCGACCCGGGAGCGGCCGGCGTGCAGGCGTTGGTCCGGTGGGACCCTGGCGGCTACGCCGAGCGGCTGATCGCCGAGCGGCTCTCGGCGCACCTGCCGCCCGCTTCGCGGTTGGCCACCCTGACCGCGAGCCCGGCGGTGCTGGAGGAGGTCGAGGCCGCGCTGGGCCTGCCGCCGGCCGCGGAGGTGCTCGGGCCGGTACCGCTGCCCCACGAGGGGACCGACCGGGCCGGCGACGACGACCTGGCCCGGCTGGTGCTCCGGGTGCCGCGCGCCGAGGGACCGGCGCTCTCCGCGGCGCTGGCCGACCTGCAGCGCGGCCGCTCGGCCCGCAAGCAGCCCCACGTGCGGGTCGAGGTCGACCCGATCCGGCTCGGCTGAGCGTCGCCCTAGACTCGGTGGCGCCCACCCCTCCGACGAGAAGGTCCCGCATGTCCGTCCAGCCGATCCGGCTCTTCGGCGACCCGGTGCTGCGCACGGCCGCCGCCCCGGTGCTCGACTTCGACAAGGAGATCCGCACGCTCGTAGCCGACCTCACCGAGACCATGCTCGACGCACCGGGCGCCGGGCTCGCGGCCCCGCAGATCGGCGTCGGCCTCCGCGTGTTCACCTGGCACGTCGACGGCGAGCTGGGACACCTGGTCAATCCCGACCTGACACTCTCCGAGGAGCTCCAGGACGGACCCGAGGGCTGCCTCTCGCTGCCCGGCCTGAGCATCGACTGCAAGCGAGCGCTGCACGTCGTCGCCCGCGGGTTCGACATGCACGGCGAACCGGTCACGATCGAGGGGTCCGAGCTCCTGGCCCGCGCGATCCAGCACGAGACCGACCACCTCGACGGGATCCTCTTCCTCGACCGGCTCGACCGTGAGGCGCGGCGCGAGGCGATGCGGATCGTGCGCGAGTCCGAGTGGTTCGGCGAGCCCGCACCGGTCGTGAGGTTCTCCCCGCACACGACCCGCGGGCTCGGCCTGTGAGGGTCGTCTTCGCGGGCACGCCGGAGGTAGCGCTCCCCGCCCTCGAGGCGGTCGCCGCGTCCGCGCACGACCTGGTCGGTGTCGTCACCCGGCCCGACGCGCCCGCGGGCCGAGGGCGACGGATGGTGGCCTCGCCGGTCGGCGTTCGCGCCGAGGAGCTCGGCCTGCCGGTGCTCAGGCCTGCGCACCCACGCGAACCGGAGTTCCTGGCGGCGCTGGCCGCGCTGGAGCCGGACTGCGTGCCGGTGGTGGCGTACGGCGCGCTGCTCCCCGAGGCGGCTCTGGCGATCCCGCCGAAGGGCTGGGTGAACCTCCACTTCTCGGTGCTCCCCGCCTGGCGCGGCGCGGCGCCGGTGCAGCACGCGATCTGGGCGGGCGACGAGGTGACCGGTGCCACCACGTTCCGGATCGTGCGCGAGCTCGACGCCGGACCGACCTACGGCCTGATGACCCAGACCATCCGCCCGACCGACACCGCGGGTGACCTGCTGGCGCGGCTCGCCGAGGGTGGTGCCGAGCTGCTGGTGGCGACGCTCGACGGCATCGCCGACGGCTCGCTGGAGGAACGCGACCAGCCGAGCGACGGGGTCAGCCTGGCGCCGAAGATCACCGTCGACGACGCCCGGGTCGACTGGTCCGAGCCGGCGGTGGCAGTCGACCGGCGGGTGCGCGCCTGCACCCCGGCACCCGGCGCGTGGTCGACGTACGACGGCGAACGGATCAAGCTCGGACCCGTGCGCCCCGACCCGGACCACGAGCGACTCGCCCCGGGCTCGCTCGCCATCACGAAGAACAGCGTGCACGTCGGCACCGCCACCGACCCGGTGCGGCTCGGCCTGGTGCGCGCCCACGGGCGCAAGCAGATGCCGGCCGCCGACTGGGCGCGCGGGCTCCGGCTCGACGCGGACGAGCCGGTGGGACTCGGCTGATGGAGCGCGCGACGCCGGCCGACGTCGACGCGATCTGCGGCGCCCTCCCGGAGACCGAGCTCGGCACCTCGTGGGGCGACCGGCCGACCTGGAAGGTGCCCGCCGGCAGGAAGGGCCGCGGGTTCGTGCTGCACCGCGCCCCGCAGAAGAACGTCGTCGACCCGGCGACCGGCGAGCCCTATCCGGACCTGCTGGTGATCAGCGTGCCCGACGAGGCGGCCAAGCTGGCGCTGGTGGAGAGCGACGGCCCGTTCTTCACCATTCCCCACTTCGACGGCTACAACGCCGTGCTCGTGCAGCAGTCCCGGCTCGGAGAGATCAGCCGCGTCGAGCTGGCCGAGGTGCTGACCGAGGCCTGGGCGGCCGTGGCGCCCGCCCGGCTGGTCAGGGAGCACCTTGGCGACTGACCGCGCCTTCCGCGACCAGCCCCGGCTGGCGGCGTACGACGTGCTGCGAGCGGTGTCCGCGGACGACGCCTACGCCAACCTGGTGCTGCCGCAGGTGCTCCGCGAGCGGGGGCTGGGCGGTCGTGACGCGGCGCTGGCGACCGAGCTCGTCGGTGGCACGCTCCGCGGCCAGGGCACGTACGACGCGATCGTGGCGTCGCTGGCCAACCGCGCCGTCGACCCGCCGGTGCTCGACGCGCTGCGGCTCGGCACCCACCAGCTGCTGGCGATGCGCGTGCCCGGACACGCCGCGGTCGCCACCACCGTCGACCTGGTGCGGCACCGGGTCGGGCACCGGCCGGCCGGCTTCGTCAACGCGATCCTGCGCAAGGTGTCCGCGCACGACCTCGACGGCTGGGTGCGACGGGTGGCACCCGATCCGACCGCCGACCCGACCGGGCATCTTGCCGTGGCCACCTCCCACCCGCGCTGGGTGGTCGAGGCGCTCGCGACGGCCCTGCGCCGGCCCGGCGAGCTCGACGCGCTGCTCGCCGCGGACAACGAGCGGCCACGGGTGACCCTGGTCGCCCGGCCCGGTCTGTCCACCGTCGCCGAGCTCGGGGGGAGGCCGACGCTGAGCCCGCTCGGGGTGACCCTCGAGGGCGGCGACCCCGGGCAGCTGCCCGCCGTGCGCGACGGACGGGCCGGTGTTCAGGACGCCGGGTCGCAGCTCGTCGCGCTCGCCCTCACGCGTGCCGGCGTGGAGGGCACCGACGAGCGCTGGCTCGACCAGTGCGCGGGCCCGGGCGGCAAGGCGGTGCTCCTGGCCGCCCTGGCGGCAGAAGGTGGTGCCTGGGTGCTGGCCGCCGAGCGGCAGCCGCACCGGGCGCAGCTGGTGCGGCAGGCTCTGCGGGCGACCACCGCGGGCCTGGTCGGGGTGGTCGCGGCCGACGGCACCAGGCCGGCCTGGGCCGACCGCGGCTTCGACCGGGTGCTGGTGGACGCGCCGTGCTCCGGTCTCGGAGCGCTCCGGCGACGTCCGGAGTCGCGCTGGCGGCGCCGTCCCGAAGACCTCGCCGAGCTGGTTCCGCTCCAGCGCGCACTCCTCGACTCGGCCCTCGACGCCACCCGGCCCGGCGGAGTGGTGCTCTACGCGACCTGCTCCCCGGTGGTCACGGAGACCGTCGACGTCGTGCGGGCCACGCTCGCCGGGCGCGACGACGTGCGGCTCGAGGACGCGGCACCGCTGCTCCCGGAGGCCGAGGACGCCACGTGCGTGGGCCTGCCGGAGGCCGTGCAGCTCTGGCCGCACCGGCATGCCACCGACGCGATGTTCCTGGCTCTCCTGCGAAAGTCCTGAACCGGGACGAACCTGCGCGCCGGTCCGGGCGTCTTGTGAAGTGTCGGCGTCTTGTGGAGAGTCGGAGGAACGGGGGGACCGGTGACCACGGAGGACTACACGGCATACGTCGAAGGGGCGTGGCAGCGGCTGTTCCGCACCGCCTACGCCCTCACCGGCGACGTCCGGACGGCCGAGGAGCTGCTCCAGAGCACGCTGGTCAAGGTCTACGTGTCCTGGCGCAGGGTGGCGCGGGCCGACTCACGCGACGCCTACGTGCGCCGGGTGATGGTCAACCAGGCCATATCCGGATGGCGCAGCCGCCGGCACCGAGACGAGGTGCTCACCCCCGAGCCGCGGCCAGCGGACAGTGCCGGGCAGTCGTTCGACGCCGACCTGGCCATCAGCGACGAGCTGTGGGGGCTGGTCCAGCGGCTGCCGCCCCGACAGCGGGCGGTCGTGGTCCTCCGCTACTACGAGGACCTGAGCGAACGTGAGATCGGCAGCGTGCTCGGGATCTCGCCGGGAACCGTCAAGAGCCAGGCCAGCGCCGCGATGACCAAGCTGCGCGCCCAGATGCAGCACGCCAGCACGACCACGCCAGGAGGACACCAGTGAGCATCGACCTCGACACCCGGCTGCGCGACAGCCTGGACCGGCACGTGGGTGCCGTCGCGCCGCCCCGGCCCGACGTCGGCGACCTGGTCCGGCGGGGCCGCCGTCGCCGAGGCCGCCGCCTCGCCGGTGTCAGCGCCCTGACGGTCGCGGCGCTCGCCGGTGCGGCCATGTTCGGCGTCGGGCTGATGACCGGCGCCGGGCCCCGGGGTGGCAACGTCACTCCCGGCGGCGGCCTCCCGATCTCCGTCGGCGGCGCAACCGGGCCCGCCGTGGTCGACGGGCCGACCGGGCTGTTCGTGACCAGGTCCCGCGTCTACCTGAACGGCTCGTCGTACGCCGTGAAGCTGCCATGGGACACCGGCGCCCACGTCGGCCGGCTCGGGGTCGCCTACCCGAAGCCCGGTGGCAACCGGCCGATGTTGCTCGAACGGGACGGCACAGCGGTCCCGCTCGCGCCCGCGAGGCCCGCACTGCCCGGCGCGACGTACGACGGCTGGGTGGCGGCCGACGGCAACGGCACCCTGGTCGCCTGGGCCGAGCACACCAGGCAGAAGAGCCAGATCGTCGTCCTCGACACGAAGACCAGGAAGGTCGTCGGCCGGGTGACCCTGCCCTGCGTCGAGCAGCAGGGTTTCCTCAGCTGTCCGCGCCCCTACGTGGTCTCCGACGGCATCGTGTTCCTCGACCGCGGAGGCCGATCGCAGGCCTGGGACCCGGCCACCAGCACGTTCGTCGACGTCTCCCAGCTGCCCTCGCAGGCCCACAGCAAGGTGCTGACCACCTTCGAGGACCGCGGCAGCATCGACACCGGGCGGATCGGCCCCGGCTGGGAGCAGGCCCACCCGCCGAAGGGCGTGGAGGGGATCCTGTCCTACGACGGCGGCTGGATCCTGGACAACGGCGGCAACCCGAAGGTCGTCAACTGGCGCGACCCGTCGCAGACGATCACCTATCGCCCGCCGGGCGTGGTGGCCGCCTCGGTCTTCGACACCGACGGCAGCGTGCTGGTCGTGACCGTCACCGGCGACCCGGCCGCGATCGACCCCGCAGGGACGACGAACACCGACCTGCGCTGGACCGGCTGGGACTGCCGGCTCGGCGGCGGCTGCCGGGTCGTCGTACCGGAGCAGAAGCAAGAGATCCGGCTGGTGGCCTGGGACCTGTGATGTGGGCGGGGTGGTGGGCTCGCGCCGGGCGCCGGGCGGGGGTTTCACCACGGTATGCAGGCGAACATGCGCCTCCCACGACGAGCAGCTCGTGGGAAGCGCGGGTACATCGTGGGAACCGGCACGCTTCCCGTCCCGCTGACCGTTCTGCCGTACACAGACGAGCTGTTCCTCGCGCTCGACGGCTAGAGTCCTGCCGTCATGGGCATCCAGATCACTCCGAGCATCCTCAACGCCGACTTCGGCAACCTCGCCGCCGAGGTCGGCCGCATCCCGAGCGCGGACATGGTGCACGTCGACGTCATGGACAACCACTTCGTGCCGAACCTCACCCTCGGCCCGACCATGGTCGAGGCGCTGAGCAGGGCGACCCGGCAGCCGCTCGACATCCACCTCATGATCGACGACCCCGACCGCTGGGCGCCGGCGTACGTCGAGGCCGGCGGCGCCAGCGTCACCTTCCACGTCGAGGCCGCTGCGGCGCCGGTCCGGCTCGCGCGCGAGCTGCGCTCCCAGGGTGCCCGGGCCGGGATGGCGCTCAAGCCGGCCACGCCGGTCGACCCGTACGAGGACCTGCTCCGCGAGCTCGACATGCTGCTGGTGATGACCGTGGAGCCCGGGTTCGGCGGCCAGGAGTTCCTCGACCTCTGCCTGCCCAAGATCACCCGCGCGCGTGAGCTGGCCGACAAGCACGGGCTCGACGTGTGGCTGCAGGTCGACGGCGGGGTGTCACCGGAGACCATCGAGCGGGCCGCCGCCGCCGGCGCAAACGTGTTCGTCGCGGGCTCGGCCGTGTACTCCGCGGACGACCCGGACGCGATGGTCGAGGAGCTACGCGCCCTCGCCCTCAAGGCCGCGCCCGGCTGAGGGCGCTGTGGCCGGGGTCACCTCCCGGACCGGCCGCGTGCATGGCATCCTTGGAGACGACGAGCTAACGCTCGCGTGCAACTGGGGTCGGTGAAATTCCGAGCCGGCGGTCACAGTCCGCGACCCGGTCACAGCCAGTGGCCGGTTGACCAGGTGGAACTCCTGGACCGACGGTCAGAGTCCGGATGGGAAGTCGCACGCGCGGTGGTCGCCTCCCTCAGGGGGCGGGCGAAGCCGTACGTCGAGCCCCGGTGTTCGTGATCCGGACCGAGAGGGGCACCGATGTTCTCCGCCGTCGAGACGCGCGCCATGCGGCGTGCCCTCGAGATCGCGCGCACAGCCGGGGTGCCGCTCGGCCCCAACCCGCGCGTCGGCTGCGTGCTGCTTGCGCCGGACGGGTCCGAGGTCGCCGAGGGCTACCACCGGGGCGCCGGCACCCCGCATGCCGAAGCGGTGGCCCTCTCGAACGCCGGCGACGACGCCCGGGGTGCCACCGCGGTGGTCACGCTCGAGCCCTGCAACCACACCGGCCGCACCGGTCCCTGTGCACAGGCGCTGCTCGACGCCGGCGTCAGGCGCGTGGTGTATGCGCAACCCGACCGCAACCCGGTCGCGTCCGGCGGAGCCGCGACCCTCCGTGCGGGCGCCGCCGACGTCGCCGAGGGGCTGCTGCTCGACGAGGCCCGTGACCTGAACCGGGCGTGGACGTTCGCGATGGACCACGGCCGGCCGTTCGTGACCTGGAAGTTCGCGACCACGCTCGATGGGCGCAGCGCCGCCGCCGACGGCAGCAGCCGCTGGGTGAGCTCGCGTGCCGCCCGGGTCGACTCGCACCGGCTGCGCGCGCAGTGCGACGTGATGCTGGTCGGCACCAACACCGTGGTGGTGGACGACCCGGAGCTCACGGTGCGCGACGAGTACGACGAGCCGATGCCGCACCAGCCGCTCCGCGTGGTGATGGGGGAGCGCGACCTGCCCGATGGCAAGCGGGTCTTCAACGACCGGTCGGAGTCGCTCCAGCTTCGCACCCGAGACCCCGAGAAGGCACTGGCCGAGCTGTTCGCGCGTGACCGGCAGCACGTGTTCCTCGAGGGCGGCCCGCGGCTCGCGGCGGCGTTCCTGCAGGCGGGCCTGGTCGACGAGGCGGTCGTGTACGTGGCGCCGAAGCTCCTCGGGGCCGGCACCGCCGCGGTCGCCGACCTCGGGATCACCACCATCGGCGACGCGATCGGTCTGCTGGTCACCGACGTGACCACGGTCGGCACCGGCGCCGAGGCCAACGTCCGGATCACGATGACACCCCAGGGAGGGCGCTGAGATGTTCACCGGCATCGTCGAGGAGCTCGGCACCGTCGCCGCGGTCGAGGACCAGGGCGACGCGGTCCGGATCACGATCGCCGCGACCACCGTCCTCGAGGACGTCGCGCTCGGCGACTCGGTCTCGGTCAACGGCTGCTGCCTCACCGTTTCCACGGTCTCGACCACCCGACCGGCCTCGTTCACCGCCGACGTGATGCGCGAGACGCTGGACAAGACGGGCGTCGGCGACCTGACGACGGGCGATCGGGTGAACCTCGAGCGCGCGGTGACGCCGACCACCCGTCTCGGCGGGCACATCGTGCAGGGCCACGTCGACGGCACCGGCGCGGTACGGCGCCGTACCCACTCCGAGCACTGGGAGCTGGTCGAGGTGGAGGCCCCGACCGAGCTGCTGCGCTATCTGGT
>Ga0207708_10001037_pt1 | contig 20791 bp, 21 predicted proteins | sample KBSK5101metaG_FD_184340 | JGI IMG/M metagenome (GOLD analysis project Ga0207708, IMG submission 184340) | Corn, switchgrass and miscanthus rhizosphere microbial communities from Kellogg Biological Station, Michigan, USA - KBS K5-10-1 metaG... | ecosystem: Host-associated > Plants > Roots >...
GCGCGATGTCGTGCATCGCCTCGGACGTCAGCTGCCGGATCGCCTCGGGCGCGACCCGCAGGAACGTCTGGCCATCCGCCTCGAACGTCGAAACCCCCGCGGTCGACACCAGCCGGTAGGGGGTCTCGTCGGGGCCGATCGGGAGCAGGTCGGAGTAGGCGAACGTGGGCTCGGCGGTCACGCCGTCGAGATTACGCCGCCGGCTCAGCCCTGGTCAGGTGCACGAGCGTGACCGTCTCCGGCCGGCGGCGCGGCACCCAGAAGCCGCGGCTGCCGAGCACCCGGCCTGTCACCGGCGTGCCGTCCGTCGGGCCTGCGGGAGGCAGCGGCGAGGACATGCTCGTCCAGGCGAGGTCTACGGGACCCTCCCAGCGCACGTCGTACGACGCCGTGGTGTCGAGCCCGGGCACCCGCACGAAGACCCCGCGGTTGTGGGCCGACTCGTCCAGCTGCACGTGGGCGACCAGCGCCTCGGACCGGTCGGTCGCGACCACCCCGTGCAGGAGCACGGACGGGTCTGGCGACTCGGGCCGCACCACACGGCCGCTGTGCAGCAGCGGGCGGAACCGCCGGTAGCGCGCGACCCAGTCGGCGAGCCGCTCGAGGTCGTCGTCGCCGGCCTCGGTGAGGTCCCACTCGATGCCGAACGAGCCGAACATCGCCGTGGAGGCGCGGAAGTCCAGCCCCAGCGTGCGTCCGGTCGTGTGCGAGGTGGGGGAGGAGACGTGGGCGCCGACGTACTCGGGCGCGACCAGCTGCGTGGTCCAGCGCTGGATCTGCTGCCTGGCGACCGCGTCGGTCATGTCCGAGGTCCAGATTCGCTGCACGCGCTCCAGCACGCCAAGATCGACCCGTCCGCCACCGGACGCGCACGACTCCCAGTCGATCGCGGGGTGCGCGGCCCGGAGGTCGTCGAGGAGCGCGTAGAAGCCCTCGGTCTGCCGGCGCACGGCGGCCGCGCCTGCGAGCGCGTTGCTACCCGCCTCGAGCAGGTCGCGGTTGTGGTCCCACTTCACCGAGTCGATCGGGTACGACGCCAGGACGCTGGTGATCTGCCCGAACACGTGCGCGCGGACCTCGTCGCGGCCCAGGTCGAGCACCAGCTGGTTGCGGTGCAGCAGCGGCACCCGGTCGCCCGCGGAGAGGATCCAGTCGGGATGCTCGCGGTAGAGGTCGGAGTCGGGGTTGACCATCTCCGGCTCGATCCACAACCCGAACTCCATCCCGAGGCCGCGCACGTGGTCGACCAGCGGCGAGAGGCCCTCGGGCCACACGGTCGGGTCCACCGTCCAGTCGCCGAGTCCGACCGTGTCGTCGCGCCGCGCGTGGAACCAGCCGTCGTCGAGCACGAACCGCTCCACGCCGATCCGGGCCGCCCGGTCGGCGATGGCTTGCAGCCGGTCGAGGTCGTGGTCGAAGTAGACCGCCTCCCAGACGTTGAGCACCACCGGCTGGTGGGCCGGGTGGGTCGGGAGGCTGCGCTGGTAGCCGTGCCACGACGCCGCGAGGCCGTCGAGCCCGTCGTCGGCGGCGGCGACGTAGACCCAGGGGCTGGCGTAGCTCTCGCCCGGCGCCAGCGTGACCTCCCCGGGCAGCAGCAGCTCGCCACCGCCGAGCGTGGTCCCGGTGGCCGGATCGCGCTCCACCCGGAGCACGGTGTTGCCGCTCCAGCCGACGTGGACGCCCAGCACCTCGCCGTACGTCGTGGAGAAGCCGGGAGTGCCCAGCACCACCATGGTGGCGGCGCCGAGACCGGGTCGACCGGCCCGGCCCTCGCGCAGCCAGAGGCCGTCGGTGACCTGGTGCCGCTGCGGGGTGCGCTCGCGCTCGTGCCGGCCGGTGAAGTCGAGCGCCTCCGCCAGGTGGTCGGGCACCGGCAGCACCACCTCGAGGCCCTCGAGGTAGTAGGGGTCCGGGCCGGTGTTGGTCAGCACGTGCCGCAGGCGTAGGGCCCCACCGGGCACCGACTCGGCCTCGGTGGCCAGGCCGAGCGAGGCGGCCTTGTCGACCAGCTCGATGCGCAGCCGGCCGTCGACGACGTCGACCGTCTCGCACGCGAAGCGGGTCGACCAGTCGCGGCCGCCGGAGCGCTGCCCGCGCAGGTGGGGCCGGGTCAGCCGGCCGTGCGCGTGCTCGCCGAGGAGCGGCAGCCCGGGCCCGTTGGGCAGGAGCGGAAGTCCGGAGGCGTCGCCGCCGAGCAGGCCGGTGGCGAGCACGACCGGGAACCCGTCGTGCTCGCGCACCAGCTCGATGCTCGTCGTCGTGGCCTGCGGGTCACGAGGGAAGAGCATGCGCCAGCCGACTAGCCCTTCACCGCGCCGGCCGTGAGGCCGCGCACGAAGAAGCGCTGGAGGGAGAGGAACACGAGGAGCGGCACGATCATGGAGAGGAAGCCACCCGCGGTGACCAGGTTCCAGCCCGCGCCCTGCTGGCTCAGCAGGTTGTTCTTGATCGCCACCGTCATCGGCGCGTTCTCACCCGGACCGATGAAGACCAGCGCCACGAACAGGTCGTTCCACACCCAGAGGAACTGGAAGATCGCGAAGGACGCCAGTGCCGGCACCGACATCGGGAGCACCAGCCGGTAGAACGTCTGGAAGTGGCTGGCACCGTCGACCTTCGCGGACTCGATCACGCTGGGCGGCAGCGTGACCATGTAGTTGCGCAGGATGTAGATCGCCAGCGACATGCCGAACCCGATGTGGGCCAGCCAGACGCCGGCGAACGTGCCGCCGAGGCCGACCACGCCGTAGAACTTCAAGATCGGCACGAACGAGACGTAGTTCGGCACCACCAGCAGGCTCACGATGGTCAGGAACAGGATGTCGCGGCCGGGGAAGTTCATGAACGCGAACGCGTAGGAGGCGAACGCCGCGATCAGCAACGGGATGAATGTCGCCGGCAGCGCGATCGCGATGCTGTTGACGAAAGCGCCCGCGAGGTCGAGGTTCGGGTTGGTGAGCACCTCGTGGTAGTTCTCGGTGGTGAAGTTGCCGAAGTTGCCGAACACCGTCCACCAGCCGGTGGTGTTGGCGTCGTTCTCCTTGCGGAACGAGGTGATGAAGAGGCCCAGGGTCGGCACCACCCACAAGAAGCAGATGACGCCCAAGGCGACCCGGGTGGCCCAGCCCGCCTTGGCGGGGTTGCCCTCGCGTCCCGGGCCCTTGGCGGTCTTGCTCTGCTCCGAGGCCCCGACTGCGGGCGTCGTGGTCGTCGTGGCCATCAGGCTGCCTCCTCCGCCTTGAAGTTGCGAACCTGGTAGATCATGATCGGGATCATCGCGACCATCAGCATCACCACGATCGCTGCTGCTGCCCCGTTGTTGAAGTTTGTGAACAGCTGGTTGTAGAACTCCACGCCCAGGATGTTCGTGTTGAAGTTGCCGTTGGTCATCACATAGACGATGTCGAAGATCTTCATCACCGTGATCAGCGTGGTCACGAAGACCGTGATGATCGTGCCCTTGATCTGCGGGACGACCACGCGGAAGAAGATCTGCCGCTCGCCCGCCCCGTCGATCCGGGCCGCCTCGAGCGTGTCGACCGGGACGCCCTTGATCGCCGCGGAGAGCAGCACCATCGCGAAGCCGATCTGCGCCCACAGCAGCATCACCATCAGCAACAGGCTGTTGAGGTGGAACTGGTCCTGCTGCAGCCACGGGACCGGCTTGCCGCCGAGGAGCACGACGAGCGCGTTCTGCAGGCCGATCTGTTCCTGGCCCTCGGGCCGGTAGGCGTAGAGGAAGCGCCACACGGTGGCGGCGCCGACCATGCTGATCGCCATCGGCATGAAGATCAGGGTCTTCGAGACGTTCTCGCCCCGGGGTCCGAGCCGGTCGGAGAGCACGGCGACGGCGAGGCCGATCGCGACCGTGAAGATGGGCACGATGATCATCCACAGCAGCGTGTTGATCAGCGTCTGCTGGAACTCATGCGAGCTGAGCAGCTTGGTGAAGTTGTCGAAGCCCACCCACTCGGTGCTGGTCGAGTCCTGGAAGGAGTACTTGAAGGTCAGGATCGAGGGGTAGATCAGGTAGAGCGTGATGGCCGCGTAGGCCGGGAGGATGTACAGGTACGGCTTGATCCGGTCCTCCCAGTGTCCAGGGAGCAGCTCGGCGATCTTGTTCAGGATCCAGTAGACGGCGACGGCGACGCCGACACCGGCCACGACCGTGATGACGGCGTTCGAGGTCTTGAGAAACATGGGAGTCCTGCCTTCCTTCTGCTCGGCGAGGCACCGGGGGGATCAGACCGCGGGGACGGAGCCAGTGGCCCGCCCCCGCGGCCCTCAGACGATCAGCTGGTGGGCCAGCTGTCTTCGATGTTCTTCAAGGTGGCGTCGAGGTCCTGCTGGCCGGTGATCCAGGAGGTCACCTGCTTCCAGAAGGAGCCCGCACCCACTTCGCCCGGCATCTGGTCGGACCCGTCGAAGAGCAGCTCGGAGCCGTTCTTGACCACCTGGTCGGAGACCTTGATGACCGGGTTGGTGTACAGGGACGAGTCGAAGTCCTTGTGCGGCGACAGGTACGACGAGCCGTTGGCTGCGGCCGAGTTGCCCGTGTCGCTCTCGGCGAGCAGCTTCATCCCGGTCTTGGCCGCGTCGCTGTCGTTGAGCAGCACCGCGAGGTCGCCACCACCGAGGACCGGAGCCTTCTCGCCCGCGTTCGCCGACGGGAAGCCGAAGACGCCGACGTCGGTGGCGAAGTTCTTCACCACGTCCTCGGGGAAGAACGCCGTGATGAAGGAACCCTGCTTGAAGAGCCAGCAGCCCGGGTCGGACTTCCACATGCTGTTCTCGGCGTCACCGAACCCCGTGCTGGCGATCGTCTTGCCGTCGCCGATGTGGTTGCCGTCGGTCAGGACCAGCTTCTCGAACTCCTCGCCGGCCTGCTTGACCAGGGGGTCGTCGAAGGGGATCTTGTGGGTCACCCACTCGTTGTACTTGTCGGCGCCGCCGTACTTCATGACCAGCTCCTCGAACCAGTCGGTGGCCGGCCAACCGGTGGCGGTGTCGCTCTCGATGCCCATGCACCACGGCACGTGACCGTCGTCCTTGATCTTCTGGGTCAGCGCGTCGAGCTCGGCGATGGAGGTCGGGGCCTTGTAGCCCGCCTTGTCCCAGGCCTTCTTGTTGTAGAAGACCAGGCTCTTGACGTTGGCACTGGACAGGAGCCCGTACAGCTTGCCGTCGATGGTGCCGGCCTCGAGGGCACCGGGCAGCATGTTCGACTTCACTTTGTCGCCGACCACGTCGTCGAGGGCGATCGCCTTGTTGCGCTTCACGATGTTGGCCACGACGCCCGGCTGCGGGATGAGCGCGATGTCGGGGGCGTCGTTCGCCTGGATCTTGGTCATGATCAGGCTGTTGATGTCGGTGACCTTCGACATCTTGAGCGTGATCCCGGCGTCCTTGGCCTTCGCCGTCATGTCCTTCTTGAGCCCGTCGAAGACCGGCTGGTCGACGCTCATCCAGATCTCGACGGTCTTGTCGTTGCTACTGCTCCCGCCGCCGCCGCAGGCGGCGAGGCCGCTCACGCCCAGCGCCATGGCGGCGACAGCTGTCAGGGCCTTGACCCCGCGCTTGTGGACTCGCATGTGCTCTCCCTAGTGCTGAAACTCAGGTGCTGACGATGGTGAGGAATGTGTGGTACAAATCACTGCTGAAACGAATCAGCAGGATCATCGCGTTCAGTTAAGGGGCGTGTCAAGCAACCGATCCGAAACGTGACCAACACCTTCGGTTCCCAAAGATGGCGCCCGTTGGCGCCCGCAGGAGCGGGGAGAAGCGACATGTCCAGCCGACGCAGGTCCACGTTGTCGGACGTGGCCGTCAAGGCCGGCGTCTCCGTCACGACGGCGTCGTACATCCTCAACGGCCGCTCCGTCGAGATGCGCATCTCGCGGGACGCGACCAAGCGCGTCCAGACGGCCGCGGCCGAGCTCCAGTACCGCCCCAACCGCAACGCGCGGGGCCTGCGCACGGCCACCACCGCCACCATCGGCGTGATCTCCGACCACGTCGCCAGCGGGTCCTACGCCAGCCGGATGCTCACGGGTGCGTTCACGGCAGCGCGGTCCAGCAACCACCTGCTCGTGATCGGCGAGACGGAGGGCGACCCCGACGTCGAGCGTCGGCTGATCGGGGAGATGCTCGACCACCAGGTCGACGGGATCCTCTACGCGACCCTGGCCACCTCCGAGCTCCCGGTGCCCCCGCTGCTCGCCGACCAACGCCTGGTCATGCTCAACTGCCTCGACGTGGCCGGCAATGCGCCGGCCGTCGTCCCCGACGAGCACGAGGGCGGCCGTACGGCGGCCGACGTGCTGATCGCCGCGGGCCGCGAGAGCCAGGTCCGGGTGGTGGGCCAGGACAGCGACCCCCGGGCGATCGCCGGGCCGATGCGCCTTCGGGGAGTGCGCGAGCGGCTCGCCGAGGTCGGCGCCGAGCTCGGGGGGGTCATCCCCTGCGCCTGGGACGTCGTACCGGCGTTCGAGGCGGTGAGCGAGGCACTCCTCGGCCGCGAGTCGATCGGTGCCCTGGTCTGCCTCAACGACCGGATCGCCATGGGCGCCTACCAGGCGCTGGCCGAGCGCGGCCTGCGCGTGCCAGAGGACGTGGCGGTCGTCTCCTTCGACGGCTCGGACCTCGCCGGCTGGCTCCGACCGTCCCTGACCTCGGTGTCCCTCCCGTTCGCCGAGCTGGGTGCGGTCGCTGTCGAAGCCCTCATGCGGAGGGCGGCTGGTGTCCAGCGGCTCGCGATGCCGCTGGTGCGCGGCGGATCGACAGGAGAGGGGGCAGACACCGGCAGCGCCCAGCACCTATTGTGACCCACGTCACGCGCCCGCGTGACCTCCACTTCACAACGGATCGTCCGGCACGTACCTGCCGGTGAAGGAGATACGAACATGGCTACGGTCAGCTTCCAGAAGGCACAACGCTGGTATCCCGGCGCGGACAAGCCCGCGGTGCCCGGGATCGACCTCGAGATCGAGGACGGCGAGTTCATGGTGCTCGTCGGCCCGTCCGGGTGCGGGAAGTCCACGACCCTGCGGATGCTCGCGGGGCTCGAAGAGGTCAACGACGGCAAGATCTTCATCGGTGACCGCGACGTGACCAAGATGGCGCCGAAGGACCGGGACATCGCGATGGTGTTCCAGAACTACGCGCTCTACCCGCACATGACGGTCGCCGACAACATGGCGTTCGCGCTGAAGATGGCGAAGATGCCCTCCGAAGAGCGCAAGAAGCGGGTCGATGAGGCCGCCAACATCCTGGGCCTGACCGAGTTCCTCGAGCGCAAGCCGAAGGCGCTTTCCGGTGGCCAGCGCCAGCGGGTGGCCATGGGCCGCGCGATCGTCCGTCAGCCGCAGGTGTTCTGCATGGACGAGCCGCTGTCGAACCTCGACGCCAAGATGCGCGTGCAGACCCGCACCGACATCGCGAAGCTGCAGGCCGACCTCGGGGTCACCACCGTCTACGTGACCCACGACCAGGTCGAGGCGATGACCATGGGCGACCGGGTCGCGGTGATGAAGCTGGGCATACTCCAGCAGGTCGACACGCCGCTGAACCTGTATGACAAGCCGGTCAACCTGTTCGTGGCTGGCTTCATCGGCTCCCCGCAGATGAACCTGCTGAAGGCGAAGGCGGCCGACGGCGGGGCGAAGATCGGCGACTTCGTGGTGCCGGTCGACCCCACGGCCTCGCGCAAGATGGAGGGCGACATCACCGTCGGTGTGCGGCCCGAGGCCTGGCGCCTGGTCAGCAAGGAGGAGGGCGGTCTCCCGATCGACGTCACCGTGGTCGAGGAGCTCGGCGCGGACGGCTTCGTCTACGGCACCAGCGGTGTCGAGGGCACCCCGCACGACCTGATCGTGCGGATCAGCAGCCAGCGCGACAGCATCCACAAGGGCGACACGATCTACGTCACCACCGACCCGTCCCAGGTGCACGTCTTCGACACCGCCAGCGGCGAGCGGCTCAGCGAGTAGCAGGAAGCCCCACCCTCGGCGGCCTACCGGGCCGGGTCCGCATCCCCTTGCCTCTCGGGGGACCGGGCCCGGTCCGCTGTCCGGCGGATGCCGTCGGCGATCGTCTCGTAGTGCTCCGCCGGCATGTCGTGGCCCATGCCCTTGACCAGGATCAGCTCGGCGCCCGGGATCGCCTGGGCGGTCGCCCGGCCACCGGACACGTGCACCATCCGGTCGGAGTCGCCATGGATCACCAGCGCGGGGATCCGCAGCCCGTGGAGCTGGCGGGCGCGGTTGGGCTGGGTGACGATCGCCAGCATCTGGCGCAGCACCCCGCTCGTGCTCACGCCACGGTCGAAGGTCTCGCCGGCCCGCGCGCGCACCGACTCGGGGTCCTCCGGGTAGTCCGGGGAGCCGATCAGCTTCCACATCCGGGTGGACGTCTCGACGTACGCCTCGCGTCCTGCGTGCCGGGGTGCGAGCAGCATCGGCAGCAGCGTGGGGTCCTGCCAACCGACGGTGCGCTTGCCGAGCGTCGACATGATCGAGGTCAGGCTGCGGACCCGCTGCGGATGCGTGCACGCCATCGTCTGCACGATCATTCCGCCCATGGAGACTCCGCAGATGTGGGCCGACTCGATGCCGAGGTGGTCGAGGAGGCGGAAGCCGTCGTCGGCCAGGTCCGCCATCGTGTACGGCGGGCGCACCCATCGGCCCGTGAACCCGCGCACCAGCATGCCGCGGGTCACGCGACCCTCGGCCCGGCTCGAGCGGCCGCTGTCGCGGTTGTCGTAGCGGATGACGAAGAACCCCTTGCTGGCAAGGAGCGTGCACAGGTCGGGGTTCCACCAGGTCATCGGACCGCCCAGCCCCATCACCAGCAGCAGCGGCTCGTCGTCGGGATCCCCGAACGTCTGGTAGCAAAGCTCGATGCCCGGGCTGACCGGCGCGAACAGCTCATCGGAGATCCGCATGCTCCGAGCGTATCCAAGGAACCCACCGACAAACGTGCTGCCGCTCGGCGACAGGAGTCGGTGGCATCCACCTTCGTCGTCCCAAGTACTGCTGGGAAATTGCTACCGTCGATGGTGTGAGCTCACCGCTCGGAGCGTTCGACCTGCGCCGCTGCCTCGACCCGTTCGCGGAGCATGTCGAGGTGCGCACCGGCTCAGCCGGCTGAACCACCGGCTGAACCACCGGGCGAACCATTGGGCCAGCCGTCGGGCAGCTCTGCTCGCGTCGGTGGATTAGCCCCCCGACGGGAACAGGTGATCGCGGCTGCCAGTGCGGCGCCGCCGATCAGCCGGGTCAGGGATGCCTCGGCGTCGGGCATGCCGGCGCCGTACGCACCGATCGCGCCCTCGGCGACCAGGACCGCCAGCAGGGCGGACATGAACGAGTCGCCGGCGCCCACGGTGTCCACCGTGTCGACCCTGGGGGCGTCGACCCAGGCCTCTGCGTTCTTCGTGTACGCCGCCGCGCCCGAGGCGCCGTGCGTGATCACGACGAGCTCGGTGCGGTCACCGCCCAGCAGCGAGCGCGCGATGTCGGCCGGGTCGGCACCGGGGTGCAGCAGGTCGACGTCCTCGTTGCTCATCTTGACCAGGCCGGACCGGTCGGCCAGCGACTCGACGTCGCGCCAGGCCTGCTCGCGGTCGCCGAGGAACTGGGTGCGCAGGTTGGGGTCGAAGCTGATGAACACGTCGTGCGCCCAGGCCTGTTCGACCAGGTCGACGACCGTGCCCCGGCCGGGCTCGAGCGCCGTGCCCAGCGACCCGACGTGGAGCGCGTCGCAGCGGGGCAGCTCCTGGTGCTGGAGCGTCCACTCGAGGTCGAATGCGTAGCTGGCGCTGCCGTCGGCGGCAAGTGTCGCGGTCGCCGTGTTGGTGCGGCCGGTGGACGTGGGCCCGCTGACCAGCTCGACCTCATTGCGATGAAGGTACGACGCGATCTGCACGCCGTACGCGTCGTCGCCGGTCTGGGTGATCAGCAGCGCGGGCTGGTCGAGCCGGGACAGGCCGACCGCGATGTTGAGCGGACCACCGCCGACAAGCTCCTCGCGCCGGCCGTCGTTGCCGGCGACGATGTCGATCAGGGCCTCGCCCACGACGACGATCACGACGCGCCTCAGTGCTCGAAGTCGACGTCGGCGTAGGCCCGGAGCTTGCTGAGCTTGTGCTCGCTGCGGATCGAGCGGATGGTGCCGCTGCGCGAGCGCATCACCAGCGAGTGGGTGGTGGCGCCGCCCGCCTTGTAGCGGACGCCCTCCATCAGCTCGCCGTCGGTGATCCCGGTCGCGACGAAGAAGCAGTCGTCGCCCGAGACCAGGTCGTCGGTGTAGAGGACCCGGTCGAGGTCGTGGCCGGCGTCGATCGCCCGGCCGCGCTCGGCGTCGTCCACGGGCCAGAGTCGACCCTGGATCACCCCGTCCATGCACTTGAGTGCGCAGGCGGCGATGATCCCCTCTGGGGTGCCGCCGATGCCCATCAGGAGGTCGATGCCGGTGCCCTGGCGGGCGGCCATGATCGCGCCGGCGACGTCACCGTCGACGATGAACTTGATCCGGGCGCCGGTGGCGCGGATCTCCGCGGCCAGCTCCTCGTGTCGGGGCCGGTCGAGCAGCACCACGGTCACGTCCTCGGGGGTGCTGCCCTTGGCCTTCGCGACCTGGTGGATGTTCTCGGCAACGGGGTAGCGGATGTCGACCACGTCGGCGGCCTCGGCACCGGTGACCAGCTTCTCCATGTAGAACACGGCGGAGGGGTCGTACATCGAGCCACGAGGGGAGACCGCGAGCACCGAGACGGCGTTGGCCATGCCCTTGGCGGTCAGGGTGGTGCCGTCGATCGGGTCGACCGCGACATCGCACTCCGGGCCGGTGCCGTCACCGACCTCCTCGCCGTTGAACAGCATCGGCGCGTTGTCCTTCTCGCCCTCGCCGATCACGACCGTGCCGCGCATGCCGACGGTCGAGATCAGCACCCGCATCGCGTTGACGGCGACACCGTCGGCGCCGTTCTTGTCGCCCCTACCGACCCAGCGCCCGGCGGCCATCGCGGCCGCCTCCGTCACGCGGACCAGCTCGAGGGCGAGGTTCCGGTCGGGTACCGCGGGGGCCACGGCCAGCTCGTCAGGGATCCTCGTCTCAGACATGTCCCCGACGCTACCCCGTGGGGCGACCCGTCGCAGATGGTGGCTGTGGGTGCGGTGAGCCGTCGCAGATGGTGGGCCTGGCTTCGCCATCTGCGACGGGTCAGCGTCGATCAGAGCACCAGGCCGGCCCAAGCCCACACGGCGACGACACCAAGCGTGACAGCGGGCGGCACGGTGAGCGCGGCGATAGCGTGGAACTGGCGCCCCGACACGCGTACGCCGGCCCGGGTGAGCGTCCGGCGCCAGAGCAGGTTGGCCAAGGACCCGGTCCAGGTCAGGGACGACCCGACGTTGAGCCCCACCAGGGTGGCTAGCACGGCGACGGTGCCGAGCGGCGCGGCGAGCGGCACGAGCAGCAGTGTCGCCGGGAGGTTGTTGACGAGGTTCGCGAGCACGGTGGCCACCAGGGCCAGGAGCAGCAGGTCGGGGAGGGTGTCGCCGGTCGGGAGGAAGTCCGCCACGAGGTCACCCAGACCGCCGCGGCTGAGCGCGTCGACGACCACGCCCAGCCCGAGCACGAACACCGTGAAGCCGAGGTGCGCCGCGTGCACGGCGCGGATCACGACCCCCGTGCGGCGTCGCACGAGATGGAGAGTCAGCACGAGTGCCGCGATTGCCGCCGGCCAGGCCGGTGCCACGTCGAAGAACGAGCCGACGACGAAGGCTGCCAGCATCGCCGCGAGCACCAGCAGCGGGAAACGCGGCATCGGCTCCGCCGGCTCGGCGGCGTCGGCAGCCGCGGGGGCAAGGGCGTGGATACGCAGGTGGTGGACGAAGAACACCCGGTGCGCGCTGTACTCGACGGCGATCACCACCAGCCAGGCCGGCGCCATCAGCAGCGCGAAGCGCGTGAACGAGAGGTTCAGCTGGTGCAGCGCGAGCAGCGTGGTCAGGTTGGAGACGGGCAGCAGCAGGCTGGAGGAGTTGGCGAGTCGCACGCAGGCCGACAGCGCCGGTCCGGGGCGTACGCCGGCCCGGGCGGCCGCGGCCAGGACCACCGGCGTCAGCAGCACCACCGTCGCGTCGAGGCTGAGCACGGCCGTGACCGCCACCGCCGCCAGGAACGTCAGGCCGAGGAAACGGGTGCCCGAGGTGCCGCGACTGCCAATTCGCTGCCCGATCGCGCGGAAGAGACCGAGGTCGGCGCAGGCGCCGGAGACCACGAGGATCGCGGCCAGGAAGGCCACGACCGGGAACAGCTGCCGCACGGCGTCACCGGCATCGCCGAACGTGGTCGCGCCGGTGACCAGGCAGGCGCCCACGGCAACCAGTGCTGTCGCGGCCTCGTGCACGCCACTGGGGTGCCGGAACGCGACCACCAGAAGTGCGACCAAAGCCAGCAGGGACACCGCGTCGCCGGCCGAGGCGTGGGCGAGGGCGGCGGGCACGGGGGCGAGCCTAGGGACCGCCACCCCCAGCCCTGCGGTGCTCTCCGGCAGGATGGATACATGACCGCAGCACCGCCGGAGAAGCCCGGGAGGTACCAGCGTTCCGCCAGCGGGATGGTCGGCGCGATGGTCCTCCTCGTGGTGCTGGTGGGTGGGTTCGTGGGGGTCCAGGCGCTCGGCCGCGACCACGACGTCGAGCCGGTGCGCACAGTCGACTACCGACCGGTGGCCCAGCAAGCGCGGACGGCGAGGACGCTGTTCGTTTTCACGCCCGACCCGATGCCCGCGGGGTGGCGCGCCACGAGCGTGAGCTACGTGCCGGGCCGTGCCCCGACCTGGCACCTCGGGATGCTCACCGACCAGGGCTCCTACGTCGGCATCGAGGAGTCGCTGGCCACCGAACGGGACGTGGTCGAGAGATTCGTCGACCCCGACGCCGAGCGCGGCGCCAAGGTGCGGCTGCGTGGGCTGACCTGGCGGGTGTGGACCGACCGCGGCGGCGACTACGCGCTGGTGCTGAGCACGCGGAAGCAGACCGTGCTGGTCGGAGGCTCGGCCGGTGAGAAGGACGTGCGAGCCCTGGTCGGCCGGCTTTCGCTGGGCAACCTGCGCTCAGGCGCCTAGTGTCAGCCGTCGGCCTCGGCGCCGGTGATCGCGGCGTCGAGCTTCTTCCTGGCGCCGTCGAGCCAGGTCTGGCAGACCTGCGCCAGCCTCTCGCCGCGCTCCCACAGCGCGATCGACTCGGCGAGGCTGTCCCCGCCCTGCTCGAGGCGTCGTACCACCTCGACCAGCTCGTCGCGCGCCTCCTCGTACGACAGCTGCTTGCCGGAGTCGCTCCCGGAGTCCTGCTCAGGCATTGTCGGTCCCTTCGGTGAGGGTGTTGGTCACGGTGGCGCCGATCCGGCCATCGGCCACGCGTACGTCGAGCAGGTCGCCGGCCCCCACCGATGCCGGGTCGGTGACCACGTCGCCGCCGGCGGTCTGCACGACCGCGTAGCCACGGCGCAGGGTCGAGAGGGGCGACAGGCTGCGCACCCGCGCCAGCCGGTGGCCGACGTCGTCGGCAGCCCGGTCGAGCCGGTGCGTGACGGTGCGACGGGCCCGCTCGCGCAGCGCCTCGACCTCCAGCGAGCGTTCGGCGAGCCCGCCCCGCGGGTCGGCCAGTACGGGTCGGCTGCGCAGTGCCGCGAGGTGCTGCCGTTCACGAGCCAGCACGTTGTGGACCGCGAGCCGGCCCCGCTCCCGCATCTGGAGCACGCGCTGCGCCTCCTCGGCGACGTCCGGCACGACCCGCTTGGCGGCGTCGGTCGGCGTCGAGGCGCGCAGGTCGGCGACCAGGTCGAGCAGCGGGCTGTCCGGCTCGTGGCCGATCGCGGAGACGACCGGCGTGCCCAGCGCGAACACCGCCCGCAGCAGCGCCTCGTCGGAGAACGGCAGGAGGTCCTCGACCGAGCCGCCACCGCGGGCGACCACGATCACGTCGACCTCGGGGTCGGCGTCCAGGCGGCGCACCGCCTCGATCACGTCGCGCGCTGCGTTCACGCCCTGCATGGCGGCGTACCGGACCTCGAACCGCACCGCCGGCCACCGTCGGGTCGCGTTGTCGAGCACATCGCGCTCGGCGGCGCTGTTCTGCGCGGTCACCAGGCCGATCATGCGGGGGAGGAACGGCAGAGGGCGCTTGCGCTCGTCGGCGAACAGGCCTTCGGCGGCCAGCAGCTGCCGGCGCTGCTCGAGCCGGGCCAGCAGCTCGCCGAGGCCCACCATGCGGATCTCCCGCGCCTGGAGGCTGAGCGTGCCCCGGTTGGCGTAGTACCTCGGCTTGGCGTGGATCACCACGCTCGCCCCCTCGACCAGCGGCGTGGCCAGCGAGTCGGCGAGCTGGCGGCTGCAGGTGACCTGCACCGAGATGTCGGCGAGCTTGTCGCGCAGCGTCATGAACACTGTCGCCAGGCCCTGCCGGCGACTGATCTGGGTGACCTGCCCCTCCACCCACACGGTGCCCAGCCGGTCGATCCAGCCGCCGATCGCCTGTGCGATCGCCCGCACCGGCGCCGGGGACTCGGGGGAGGTGTCCATCGCCACCAGCCGAGCCTAGATCCCCCCTCGTCGAGTTCTGCCTCCGACTCCGTCGAGTGGTGCCTCGAGCTCGCTTGAATGGTGTGTCCAGTCCCCTTGTGCACGCGGGTCCAGGGCCGGAGGCGCATCTCGAAGGGGCCGGAGGCACATCTCAACGAATTCCCGGGTCCACCTAACATGGACCCCATGACCACCGATCTGGGCACTCCGTCCGTGCTGCCTCCCGGCGACGCCGAACGAGCGGTGCTGCTGGCCGCGCCGCGCGGCTACTGCGCCGGTGTCGACCGGGCAGTGATCACCGTGGAGAAGGCGCTCGACCTGTACGGCGAGCCCGTCTACGTGCGCAAGCAGATCGTGCACAACAAGCACGTGGTGTCCGACCTCGAGTCCCGCGGCGCGGTGTTCGTCGAGGAGCTCGACGAGGTGCCCGAGGGCGCCACGGTCGTCTTCTCCGCCCACGGCGTCTCGCCGGTCGTGCACCAGCAGGCGCAGGAGCGCGGCCTGAAGACGATCGACGCAACCTGCCCGCTGGTGACCAAGGTGCACCACGAGGCGAAGCGGTTCGCGAGCGACGACTACGACATCCTGCTGATCGGCCACGAGGGCCACGAGGAGGTCGAGGGCACCTCGGGCGAGGCACCTGGCCACATCCAGCTCGTGCAGGGCCCGGGCGACGTCGACGCGATCCAGGTGCGCGACCCGGACAAGGTGGCATGGCTCTCGCAGACCACACTGTCGGTCGACGAGACTCTCGAGACCGTCGACGCGATCCGCAAGCGCTTCCCCCACCTCCTCGACCCGCCGTCCGACGACATCTGCTACGCAACCCAGAACCGTCAGCTCGCAGTGAAGGAGATCGCCCGCGACGCCGACCTGCTGCTCGTGGTCGGGTCGGGCAACTCCTCCAACTCGGTGCGCCTGGTCGAGGTGGCGCTCGAGGCCGGGGCCAAGGCGTCGTACCGCGTCGACGACGCCAGCGAGATAGACGAGGCCTGGCTCGACGGCGTCTCGACGGTCAGTGTCACGTCGGGCGCGTCGGTGCCCGAGGACCTGGTCGACGGCGTGCTGTCGTTCCTCGCCGAGCGGGGTTATCCCGACGCCCAGGCAGTACACACGGCCGAGGAGTCGCTGATCTTCGCGCTGCCGCCCGAGCTGCGGCGCGACCTCCGCGCGGCCGCGAGGTAGCCGGTCGTGGCCCGCTACTTCGACGTCCATCCGGTCGACCCGCAACCGCGCGCCATCGGGCAGGTGGTCGAGCTGCTGCGGGACGACGGGCTGGTCGCCTACCCGACCGACTCCGGCTACGCCCTCGGTATCCGGCTCGGCAACCGCAACGGTCTCGACCGGATCCGGGACATCCGGCAGCTCGACAGCAAGCACCACTTCACCCTTGTCTGCAAGGACTTCGCGCAGATGGGCCAGCTCGTGCACCTCGACAACGCGGCCTTCCGCGCGGTCAAGGCGGCGACTCCCGGCGCCTACACGTTCATCCTGCCGGCGACGCCGGAGGTGCCGAAGAGGTTCCTGCATCCCAAGAAGCGCACCGTCGGCGTTCGGATCCCTGACCATCGTGTGGTCTCCGCGCTGCTCGCCGAGCTCGACGAGCCGCTGCTCTCCTCGACGCTGATCCTGCCCGGGCAGGACGACGCGATGACCGAGGGCTGGGCGATCAAGGAGGAGCTGGATCAGCTGCTCGACGCGGTGCTCGACGGCGGCGAGACGTCGTCGGAGCCGACAACTGTCGTCGACTTCTCCTCCGGCTCGGCCGAGGTGACCCGGGTCGGCGGCGGCGACGTCTCCAGGTTCACGTAGGCGTACGGCGACGCCTGGCGCTCGGCCCGGTCACGGCGCACGTGTGTGACCCGGTGCCGTATCGCCAGCACCACGAGCGTGATGACCACGCCGGCGAACAGCGCGCCCGAGTGGTGCGCGAGCCCGGACACGACCGCCTGCACGAAGGTGTCGTTGGCCAGGGCCACTGCCTGGCGGTCGACGACTGCGAGCAGCAGTGAGATCCCGAGCAGCAGGAACGGCGGCATCACCCCGACCCGGAAGAACCCGCTCGGGTGGACGGCGAGCGCGATGCCGATGCACAAGGCCACGAAGCCGATGTCGAAGGTCCAGCCGAGCCTGCCCGTCACGAGCACGTCGGCGGCGACCAGGAGGACGCAAACGGTGACCGCCAGCCGGTTCACCCGACCGCCGGACATCCGCCCCTCTTCCCACAGCGTGGGTGCGTTCACGCGATCAAGGTAGGGCTCGGCGGACCTCACTTCCCGGCGGCGCGCCGTCGTACAGGCCGGGAAGCATCTCGCGCTGCTCCGCCACCTCCTCGAGCAGCTCGACTGCGGAGAGCGCCCTCGGAGACTCGGCCACCGGCCGGGGTGCCTCGAGGGCGGGGCCGCTGACCCCTAGGTCGCCGAACTGCCGTGCACTCACCAGCACCCGTGCCTCCAGCGACCCGACGGTCGCGTTGTAGGCCTCCACCGAGCTGCGCAGCGACCGACCGAGCTTGTCGAGATGGCTGCCCATCACGCCGAGCCGGTCGTGCAGATCGCGGCCGAGGGCGTGGATCTCGCGGGTGCGCTCGGCCAGCGTCGCGTGCGACCAGCCCATCGCGACAGTGCGTAGCAGGGCGATCAGCGTCGTCGGCGTCGCCAGCACGACGTGCTTCTCAGCCGCCCGCTCGATCAGGTCGGGCTCGGCCTCGAGGGCGGCCGACAGGAACGCCTCCCCGGGCACGAACAGCACCACGAACTCCGGAGTCTCAGGCAGCGCCCGCCAGTAGGCCTTTGCGGACAGCGTGTCCGAGTGCGCTCGCAGCTGCCGCGCATGCCGCCGCAGGTGGCCCGCGTGCTCCTCGGGGTCGTCGGTCGAGGTGGCGTCGAGGAAGGCGTCGAGGGGCACCTTCGCGTCGACCACGATGTCGCGACCACCGGCCAGGTGCACGACCACGTCGGGGACCTGTGTGCCGTCGTCACCGGTGACGCGCGCCTGCTCGGTGAAGTCGCAGCGGTCGACCAGGCCAGCCAGCTCGACGCAGCGGCGCAGGTGCAGCTCGCCCCAGCGGCCACGCACCTGTGGCTTGCGCAGGGCCGTCGACAGGGCCCCGGTCTCGCGGCGGAGCAGGTCGGTGCTGTGCCGGACGTCGAGCACCTGCTCGCGCAGCTGGCTCTGCCAGGAGACACCCTGGTGGGCGAGGTCCTGCATCTTGTCGTGGAGCCGGTCGAGGCCCTGCAGGACCTCGGCGCTCTCCAGCCGGCCGTCGACGTACGACGGGCGTCCGCGCATCCAGAGCCACCCGAGCGCGACCCCGACCCCGAGGCCGAGCGCGAGAGTGAGGAAGACGGTCAATGGCTCCATGCGTCCAATCGTGCACGGCACCACCGACAGGTGGGGCGTCGGGAGGTCGCAGCCATGCACTGAGCGGGGCGGCGGCCCCTGCCGCCGGCCGCACCACCCAGCCCACCCCAGCGCCCGCCGGGAGGGGCCGCCGCCTCGCCCGGATCGCGCGCGGCCGCTATTCGAGGTCGACGATCACCGGGGCGTGGTCGGAGGCGCCGGTGCCGGCGCGTTCGTCCCGGTCGATCGAGGCCCCGGTGACGCGCCGCGCGAACGATGGCGACCCGAGGACGAAGTCGATGCGCATGCCGCGGTTCCGCTCGAAGCGCTGCCGGTAGTAGTCCCAGTAGGTGAAGACGTTCGGGCCTGGCGCGTGCGGGCGCACGACGTCCGTCCAGCCGTCGTCCAGGAACGCCTGGAAGGCCGCCCGCTCCGGCGGGGTCACGTGCGTGTCCTTCGCGAACGCAGCCATGTCGTAGACGTCATCATCCTGCGGGGCGATGTTCCAGTCGCCGACCAGCGCCACCGGAGCCTCCCGCCAGTCCGACGCCGCCTCGCGCAGCCGGGCCAGCCAGTCGAGCTTGTACAGGTAGTGCGGGTCATCCACCTTGCGCCCGTTGGGGACGTAGAGCGACCAGATCCGCACCCCACCGCAGCTCGCCCCGATCGCCCGCGCCTCGGCGACAGCGTCGGGCTCACCCCATTCCGGCATCCCGGGGAACCCGACGGTGACGTCCTGGATCCCGACCCGGCTGATGACAGCGACGCCGTTCCACTGGTTGTAGCCGGCCGCCGCCACGTCGTACCCGAGTGAGTGCAGCCCCATCAGCGGGATCTGTTCCTCGCGGGCCTTGGTCTCCTGGAGCGCGAGGACGTCGATCTCGTGCCGCTGGAGGAGAGCCTCGACGCGGTCGATCCGCGACCGGATGGAGTTCACGTTCCAGGTGGCGATGCGCATCCGCTCAACCTAGTGCGGGTCCGTGTGCCGTAGCGTTCGCCCCATGACCCCGACGGGTGCCCGCGTCGCGGCCGGTCTGGTCCACGCGTACACGGCGACCGGTGCCGTCCTGGCGCTGCTGATGGTGCACTTCGCCTACGAGGGCGAGGTGCGAGCCGTACTGTGGCTCTTCCTGGCCGCGATGGTCGTCGACGGCAGCGACGGGCTCTTGGCGCGTCATTTCGAGGTCAAGACGGTGATGCCCGGCTTCGACGGGGCGCTGCTGGACAACATCGTCGACTACATGACCTACGCGTTCGCGCCGATGGTGCTGCTCTGGGCCAACGGCTACCTGCCGGACGGCGTGCTCGGCGGCGTGGTCGCCGCCGTACCGCTGCTGGCGTCCTGCTACCAGTTCTGCCGCTCCGACGCGAAGACCGACGATCACTTCTTCCTCGGCTTCCCGAGCTACTGGAACGTGGTGGCGTTCTACGCCATCGTGGCCTCTTTCGGCATCGGCCTCACCACTCTGGTGATCCTGGTCTGCACGGTGCTTGTGTTCGTGCCGGTGAAGTACCTCTATCCCTCGCGCACCGAGAAGCTCTGGTACCTCAACATGGCGCTGTCCGTGCTCTGGATGGCTGTGTACGCCGTGATCGTGGCGCTGATGCCGGACCAGCCGACGTGGCTGATCGTGCTGTCCCTGATCTACCCGGTCTACTACGTCGGCGTGAGCCTCTGGCTGACCGTGACGTTCCGGGGCGGTGACCGGCGCCCTGCTTTGATCAAGGCATGAGTCGCGGCGTCATCCAGGGCATGCTCGTCGGGGCGATCGTGCTCGACGTGGCCTTCTGGTCGGTCTGGTTCACGAAGCGCGAGTGGCTGGCCAGCGAGCACAGCCGTGCGTACTACGAGTTCGAGAACGCCTTCCCGCTCGCCGACCTGTGGCTCGGGCTGGCCTGTCTGTTCGCGCTGGTCACGATGCGCCGGAGGAGCCCCTCTGCCCTTTTCTGGCTGCTCTGCGCCGGCAGCGCGGGGATGTACCTGTTCTGCATGGACTTCCTGTACGACGTGGACAACGGCATCTTCGGCCGGGGCTCGGCCGGCGTGATCGAGAGCCTGATCGTGCTGGTGACGCTGGTGTTCTCGGTGACTGTGCTGCGGTGGTCGTGGAGCCACCGGGGTGAGCTGCTCAGTGGGACGGGTGCATCCTGAGGCGATGGACGACGTCCGCACCCTCCTCACGGCCAGGCTCGCCGAGATCGATGCCCAGATGACGACCATGGCGGCGCCACCTGCCGAGCAGAGCAGCATCTCGTTCGGCAAGCGCGTCGGCGACGGCACCCAGATGGCGGTCGACCGGCTCGCGCAGGTCGGAGTGCACGAGAAGCTGCGGATCACGCGCGCCGACCTGGTCCGGGCTCTGGCCAAGCTGGACGAGGGCACGTACGGAGTGTGCGACGTCTGCGGGAAGCCCATCCCCGCAGGACGGCTCGAGGTGCACCCCTGGGCCGTGCTGTGCGTCACGGACGCCGGGCGCGGCCAGCGGTCGTAGCACGTCTGGTCTAACACCAAGGTCCGATGGCGGATGCACCAGCCAACGAGCGATAAATGAGTCACCCAACTCAGCCGGAGGTTCCTGACCATGAACAAGATCGCAGCAATCGCAACCACCACTGTCCTCGCCGCGGGCGGGCTCACCGGGCTCGCCGGACTCACCGCGACCGCGGACGCGGCACCGGGTGCCTTCGCCAGCCAGGCCGTGCGCGCCGCCCTGACCGCCTCGGAGGCCGGTGACGACCACGGCCGTCACAGCACTCATCCCGAGCCCGGGGACGACCGCGGCAACCACGCCGAGCCCGGCGACGACCACGGCAACCACGCCGAGCCCGGCGACGACCACGGCAACCACGCCGAGCCCG
>Ga0207708_10001041_pt1 | contig 20762 bp, 15 predicted proteins | sample KBSK5101metaG_FD_184340 | JGI IMG/M metagenome (GOLD analysis project Ga0207708, IMG submission 184340) | Corn, switchgrass and miscanthus rhizosphere microbial communities from Kellogg Biological Station, Michigan, USA - KBS K5-10-1 metaG... | ecosystem: Host-associated > Plants > Roots >...
ATGAGCGTCGCGCGCCAGTTTTGCAGAAACAAAGACACGACGATGATCACGAGGACCATCGCTTCGAGCAGCGTTTGTACAGTTTCCTTCATGCCCTCGCTTACGGGTCGTGTTGTGTCAAACACGACCGCGGAATCGAGGTCGCTGGGGAAACGCTGCTTTAGCTCTGACATCGTTTTCCTGAGCGCGTTCGCCGTTGCGAGTGCATTCGAGCCGGGTTGTTGGAAGACCGCAACGATCACGCTTGGCTGGCCGTTCATCCGGTTGCTCTGCTGGTAATTGAGCGCGCCGAGCTCGATGCGCGCCACGTCTTTCAAGCGCACTACCGAGCCGTCCGTGTTTGCGCGCACGATGACCTCACCGAATTCTTCCGGTGTTTCGAGACGGCCCTGTGCGCGAACGGTGTAAGTCTTCTCCATTCCTGCCGGCGCAGGCGCGGCGCCGACACGGCCGGAAGGATTCACGTTGCTCTGCTGCTTGACTGCGTTCACAAGATCGGGAACGGCGAGGCCGAGCTTCGCGAGTACGTCTGGCTTTACCCAGATGCGCATCGCGTAGTCGCTCGAACCGAACACTCTGACTTCGCCCACGCCCGGCACACGATAGAGCACATCGTTGATGTTGATGTTTGCGTAGTTCGCGAGGAACAACGAATCGTAAGTTTGGTTCGGCGAGTAGAGCGAAAAGACGAGCATTGGCAGGCCCGTGGATTTACGGGTGGTCAAGCCGAACTGATTTACGTCCGTCGGGAGATTGGGTTGGGCCTGGGCCAGTCGATTCTGAACGTTGACTTGATCGATGTTGACGTCAGTATCGACGCCAAACGTGACCAGCAACTGCTGACTGCCGTCGTTCGCGTTGATCGACTGCATGTACAGCATGTTGTCGACGCCGTTCATCTGTTGCTCGATTGGCGTCGAGACAGCTTGCTCGATCGTGACCGCGTCTGCGCCGGTGTAATTGGTCGAGACGATGATCTGCGGCGGCAGTATCTCGGGAAAGAGCGCCAGCGGCAGACCCGACATCGCGATCAGTCCCGTGATCACGGTCAGAATCGCGATCACAATCGCGACGATCGGACGTTTGATAAAGAAATTCGAGATCATTTGATTTACTCACTTCTTCTCTGTGCAAGAACAAGTCAGTCTGGACAAAGAACAAGTCAGGAAGAGGGGCTTGCCCCCGCCGCTAGGGGAATCAAGAGCGGGGGCAAGCCCCTCTTCCTGACTTGTTCTTTGCCGAGAAGCCTTACTGTCCGCTGCTCTTAACGTACGGTTTCGGCGATACGGTCATTCCTGGTCTGACTTTCAGCGTTCCTTCAGCCACTACTGATTCCCCTGGCTTGAGACCGTCTTCAACAACCCACATCGCTCCGCTCTTCTCACCGAGCTTCACCGCACGAATGTTGATCTGATTATTCGGTTCAACGACGGCCACCTGGTAAATCCCCTGTAGCTCGGTCACTGCTCTTTGCGGTACGAGCAACGCTTCCTCTTTCACACTCGTGACCGCACGCACCCGCCCGTACTGCCCCGGCCGCAACAGATTCCCGGCATTCGGAAACACGCCCGCCATCCGGATCGCGCCAGTCTTCGGATCCACCTCTCGATCCGCGAAATAGAACTTGCCTGGTTCCGGATACGTCGTCCCGTCAGCAAGTATCAGTTCGAGCTGGTCCAGCTGATCGCTTCGCCTCGTGTAATTCAGATATTCCTGTTCGCTAAGTGTGAAATAAACCTTGATCGGATCCACAGTCGATACAGTCGTCAGTGGACCACTCGTCGTGTTAACGAGGTTCCCGACCTGCGCGGTGGCAATGCCAACGATTCCATCGATTGGCGCCGTGATTCTTGTAAAACCGAGATTGAGTACGGCCGTATTAACTGTGGCTTTCGCGTTTTCAAGCTGGCCTTTAGCGGTCGAGATGCCGGCTTTGGCCGTACCCACTTGCGCCTTCGCGTGAGCGAGCTGTGCGCGCGCTGCCTCAACGCCGGCTTTCGCTGCCTCAACCTGCGCTTTCGACACGACGTTCGCCTGCGTTGCATTGTCGTATTCCTGTTGCGTGACGGCCTTCTGCTCCGCGAGCGGTCGATACTTATCGACGTCGAGCTGCGTCTTGACCTGGTTCGCCTCCGCCTGGGCCACCTGTGCCTGTGCTTGTAATAATTGGCTATTCGCCTGTGAAAGCTGCGCTTCGGCTTGCGCGACTTGAGACGTTGCCTGCTCGAGCTGTCCCTGGAATTGGGCCACCTGCCCGTTCGCCTGATCTACCGCTGCCTGAAACGGTCGCGGATCGATCTCAAACAGGAGCTGACCTTTCTTAACAAACGAGCCCTCTTTGAAGTCCTGCCGCAGCAGATAACCCGTTACCTGCGCCTTGATTTCCGCATTGACCATTCCGTCGGTCGTGCCAATCCATTCTTTGTAAATCGGCACGTTGGTTTGCTCGACCGGGACGACTTCGACTTCGAGCGGCCGCGGCGCTGCCGCCACCGGTTTATTCGAGCGTGCGAAACCCAGCAGCGCCGCCACAACGAAGAGCGATACGAGCGCCAAAGCAAACGTTAGTATTTTGTGTTTTGCTAAAACTGACTGTAGTCCTTTTAAACGGCTCACCTGATTTCCTCCTGAACTACCCGGACCGTGTTGCGTGTTGGGCCAATGACATTGCAAGCGCTTTGCCATTTGGTTTCTCAAGATGTTTGCTTGTTTTAGAGGTGGCGAGGTGACAACAACTGGCCACGTGACGATATGTGGTCGCCACTTGTGGTCGCAGTGCTTTCAATTTCTTCTATTAGACACTTCGTCATCAGGCTGGTCGAAAACAGCTTGATTCCCCGCTTGTGCATGCGGGCCAGAAGCTCTTTGCCCTGGTCATCGACGAAACTAACATTCGTCAAATCAACCAGCAGCGCGACTTCCTCTGACGGGCACGCCTGCCAGCACTTGTCCAACTCGTCGACACAACGCCCCGCCAGCTTGCCTTCGAGAAAAAGCCTCGTCATTGATGGTTCTTGTTGAGCAGTAATTCTAATCACGATAGTGAGCGGCCCCTGCAACTATCTATCCACAGATTACGCAGATTGATTAATAACTCTGTGTAATCTGTGGATGGGTTTTTGTTCCTTTTTGCGGCAAGACGAATTTTGGTGCACAATCCAGTCATGAATTCTCCTGCTGTTCAGGTCATGGCCGACGATCAGCAAACGCAGAAATTCCTCACCCTGTTAGAACTTTCGAAGGCCATCACTTCGCATCATGACTTGTCAGAGCTGTTCCACGAGCTGGCGTGCCGTCTCGAAAATCTCTTTCCGTTTCGCGACATGGCGGTGATGCTGCACGAAGACCATCGCAACGTGATGCGATCGTACATCATGGAAGGCTGCGCCACGGCTCGTTGGGTCGGTAAAGAGTCGACGGAAGTTTCAGTCGACGATTCGATCAACGGTCACGTCTGGAAAACTCAAACACCAGTCATCATCGACGATCTGGACAGGGATTTCCGATTTCCCGCAGCGCAAATCATCAGGGACCAGGGAATCAAATCAGTCTGCTGCATCCCGCTGAGCACGGTTCATCAAAAACTCGGCACGCTGAATTTGTGGAGCGACAGAGTTGGCGCTTATCGCGACTTCGATATCGATTTCGCGCAGCTAGTCGCCGGACAGATTGCGGTCGCAGTCGAAGCACAATTCCAACGAGAGCAGATCGCGCGCGAACGCGATCGTTCGCAGCTGCTCCTGCAGGTCAACAACACGCTCGTCTCGAATCTCAATCTGCGCGAGTTGCTCTCAGCGATCTCGTCTGCGATGAGTCCGGTCATGCCACACGAAGCGGCTGCGCTGACGCTCTACGATGAGACAAAAAATGAATTGCGTGTAGCGGCGTTTGATTTTCCGGAACACGACGGGAAATGCATCACCGACAAAATTGTTCCGTTTGAAGGGAATCCGATTGGCCAGGCATTCACGACGCGGAAAACGGTCGTCATTGATTATCGCGAGAGTAAAGACCCGCGCCTTGCTTGTTCCGACTTCGCGTCGGGCTGCGCGGCGCCTTTGATCTTTCGCGATCGCGCGCTCGGCGTGCTCGCAATCAAGAGCCGTCGGGAACATGCCTTTTCAACTGAAGACGCAGAGCTGTTCGAGCAGGTCGCGAAACAGGTCGCGATTGCGGTCGAGAATGCGCTTGCCTACACCGAAATCGAAACGCTGAAGAACAAGCTCGAGAAGGAGAAGCTTTACCTCGAAGAAGAGATTCGCACTGAGTACAACTTCGAGGAGATCATCGGATCGAGCTCGGTGTTGAAGCGTGTGTTGCAGAACGTCGAGACAGTCGCGACTACTGATTCGACCGTTTTGATCTACGGTGAAACGGGTACGGGCAAAGAGCTGATCGCGCGCGCCATTCACAATCTCAGCGACCGTCACGAGAGAACGCTCGTGAAAGTAAACTGCGCGGCGATTCCCACCGGACTTCTCGAAAGCGAATTGTTCGGACACGAGAAAGGCGCGTTTACAGGGGCGATCGATCGACGCATCGGGCGCTTTGAGCTTGCGCATCAGGGGACAATCTTTCTCGATGAAGTCGAAGATATTCCGCCCGAGTTGCAGTCGAAGCTGTTGCGTGTGTTGCAGGAACATGAGTTTGAGCGGCTTGGCAGCTCACGCACGTTGCGAGTTGATGTTCGAGTCGTAGCGGCAACAAATGCGAATCTCGAGCAGATGGTTGAAGAAAAGAAGTTTCGCAGCGATCTGTATTATCGGCTAAATGTTTTCCCGATCAATGTGCCGCCGTTGCGCGAGCGTCCCGAAGACATTCCACTCCTCGTTCATTTCTTTGCGAATAAGTTTGCGCAACAGATGAAGCGCCGGATCGAGAGCGTGCCGAAGGAAACGATGACTGCTTTAGTTAATTATCATTGGCCGGGAAACATTCGCGAACTGCAGAACCTCGTCGAGCGTGGTGTGATTTTGTCGCGTGGCCCGAGCCTGGAAATTCCACTCGGAGAGTTGAAGCAGTCGACGCGGCCTGCAAATCACGTCAACGGATCGATAACTTTGGAATCCGTCGAGCGCGAACACATCCTGCGAGTGCTCAGTGAGTCGAAATGGGTGATCGGTGGTCCAGCCGGAGCCGCCGCGCGACTCGGCGTAAATCGCACGACGCTCAATCATCGACTCCGCAAACTCGGAATCACGCGCCCGCAGCCACAATCCTAAATGCGCACCCTCTATTTATTACGGCACGCAAAGTCCAGTTGGGCGGGGGAATCGATGCGGGATTTTGATCGCCCGCTGGCGGATCGTGGCCGCGAAGCCTGCGCCGTGATTGGAGATTACCTAAAGGACAAAGGAATTGATTTCGACCTGGTTTTGGTCTCGACGGCAGTTCGAGCGCGCGAAACAATCGAGTTCGTAAAAGCGCGAGCAGAATTTCGCGGCGAGGTGCGTTACGACGAGCGCCTTTATGAAGCGACAACGTCGGAACTGCTCGAAGTGATTTCACAGGTTGATAACGATCGACAAAGTGTTTTGCTGGTCGGACACAATCCTGGCATTCAGGATTTGCTGGCGGTATTGACTGGTGAGCACGTTACCGTTTCGACAGCAACCTTCGCGAAGATCGACATCAACGCGGCGGAATGGTCTGCAAACCTGGTTAACAATGGAACGCTTGATTGGATCGTTCATTCGAAAGAGCTAGCTTAAATCATGAACCAAAAAGAAAAAGCCGAGGTGTTCAAAAGCCTCCACGTAAAAGGCACGCCCGTAATCTTGTACAACATCTGGGACGCCGGCAGCGCGCGAACATTGGAACAAGCCGGCGCGAAGGCGATCGCGACTGGCAGTTGGTCTGTCGCTGCGGCGCATGGTTTTGAGGATGGTGAGGCAATTCCTTTGGAACTCGTGCTGACAAATATTAAACGGATCGTCGAGAGTGTCGCGCTGCCGGTCACGCTCGATTTTGAGACTGGTTATGCGACTGAGCTTGCTGCGCTGAAAGAGAATATAAGAAACGTGATTGCTGCCGGTGCGATTGGAATCAATTTCGAAGACCGGATTATGGGCGGCAGGGAATTGCAGACGATTGAAGATCAATCAGCACGAGTCAAAGCGATTCGCGAAGCGGCTGATGAAACTTCGATTCCGTTCTTTATCAACGCCAGGACAGATGTGTTTCTGAAGACTTATCCTGCGCCGCACAACGAGAGTGAGCTGGAGGAAGCTCTGCGACGTGCCAATGCTTATGCTGAAGCTGGCGCCAGTGGACTGTTTGCGCCGGGACTGAGAGATCCCGAGTTGATCGAGAAACTATGCGAGCGTTCGCCGCTGGCCGTAAACATCCTCGTACTTCCAGATACTCCACCGGCAAAGACGATGGCCCAACTGGGCGTCGCGAGAATAAGTCACGGCGCCGCGCCGTATCGCCAAATGACTGCAGCATTTACAGAGGCTGCGCAAAAGGCATTGGGGTAAGTTCACGCAAAGGCGCAAAGATCGCAAAGACGCAAAGGCGCGCCTGAAGCATTTGACCCGCCGTTGCGTCTTTGCGATCTTTGCGCCTTTGCGTGAAAAATCGTAATTAGAAGTCTTCGCCCATCTTGTCGATATCTTTTACTTCGTCAACATCCTCGTAAAGCACGCTCTTCGAATCGTGGTTCACAGGCATGTGATAGTAAAGAATGCCGATATTCTTGAAGAGCATCTTGCGCATGCGAGACTCGGTTAGAAAATCGTTAGCCGAACCCCCGAGATTCGCCGGATCCATGCGCGCGGAAGAGACCACCGCGAACCGGTCCAGCATCCTGTAACAAAAAGCGTATTGTGCATCTCCCCCGCGGATAAACAAGTCTTCGTTAGTCAAACCAATGACAATCGCATTTGGATCTGACGCAAGCTCCGGATAATGGGCTCTCATCAAGTTGATCGCTTCTTCAGCGATAACTTGCTGGCGGCGCTTGTCAACGGTGGTAAGCGCGAAAGGAACCGGCTGAGTGACAATCACCTCGATACCGGTTTTTTGTTTGCTGGAGTTGGCGAATTTAGTTAACGAAGCTGTCGAGAAATCGCCCAACGGAACGAAATAGAGTTTCTCCTTACCCCTCTCCCGCTTCTCCGACAAATTAATAGCTTCGAGCAGCTCAGGCGCCGACTCCGCATTCTTCTTTCGCAAAATCTCATACTGCTCGATTGCGGCGCGTTTGTTGTGCTGTGCGGCGTAAGCGATAGCCAAGTAATAGCGAGCTCCTTCGTGCTCGGGATCGATCTTTAGTACATCGTTATAGACTTTGATCGACTCTTCGTATCGTTGTTGATAGTCGTAGGAGATTCCGAGCTGGTAGTAAGCACGCACATTCTTCGGATTGATTTGAATCGCTTTTTTGTAAGCCTCAATACTCGGTTCATAGTCTCTCGTGTAAACATACGAGTTGCCGAGGAGCATGTAACTTCCATAGCTTGGCTCTAGCACGACTGCGCGTTTGAAGGCGGCGATTGCTTCCGGATACTTGCCGAGATCGTAGTACATCGTGCCTGACTGAGCGTAGGGGCAAACATCGTTGGGATTTAGACGCATACTTCGCTGAAATTCCTTTTCAGCGTCGTCGTGACGGCCGAGGGCGCTATAAGTCATTCCCAATCCGCATGCAGCACATGAGTCGTCCGCGAGGGCTTTCGCGTGGAGGTACGCTTTTTCGGCCTGTCCATATTTTTTCAGTGCGAAGTAAGAAGAGCCGAGATGTATGTAGCCACGAGCCGCGATGCGAGGCACTTGTAGAATGAAGATCACCGCGAGGGCGGCGAACACCAGCCAGCCAACAGTTTTACGAACTGTCATATTGACCTCTCGAATTTCAAGTATTTATTTATGAGGTTAGGGCTGGCGCGAGTTAAACGGCCGCTATAAGAATGGCACAAAAGACCGCGACCGCACAATAATTTTGTATCAGAACAATCTGAGATTGACGCCGATGGTGGGGTCGACGGGGTTCAGAAGCTGCTCACCGTCGCTTTTAGTATCGTTAACGTTGCGGCTGACTGCGTGACTGGTCATTTCTATGGCGGGAAACGGTACAAGAATCTCTTTCAAGTCCGCTGCTCTCGATTCTTCGTTGAGCCAGAGATCGTGCGATTCGGGCGGCATGATCACTGGCATCCGGTGATGGATTGTTGCTAAGAGCTCATTCGCGGTGGTGGTTATGATCGCGCAGGAGTATAGCGTGTTGCCATTCTGTTTCCAGCGGTCCCAAACGCCGGCGAAGGCGAACGGCGCGCCGTTCTTCATGTGAAAGTAGTAGGGCTGAGAGATCTTCTTTCCGACTCGTTCCCATTCGTAAAAACCGTCTGCGGGAATGAGGCAGCGTCGTCGTTGAAACGATTCGCTGAACGTCGGTTTTTGATCGATCGTCTCGACGCGCGCGTTGATGAAGCCTTTCGCTTCTTTGCTCCAGAACGGAATGAGCCCCCATTGCAGGTTCGTGATCTCCCTGACCGCGTCGCGCTCGATGATGGCGAGGACGTTTTGAGTTGGGGCGATGTTGTAGCGAGGGAGGATGTTGTCGAGATCGAAAGTATTGACGAGTCGTTCGAACTTTACCCGCTCGGGTGTTTTAAGCGTAAACCTGCCACACATGATGGCGTTACGTTAGACTGGTTGGGCGCTTTATGCAAAGTCAGTCGCAGACAGGATTGACAAGATTACACAGGGTTTACATGTTAATCTTGAATAATCTTGTGAATCCTGTCTAAAACTGAGTTATGAAAACTAAAACTCTTAGTGTGGTGCTCGTGGTCCTGCTACTAACGAGCGCGGTCGGGGCTCAATCGATCAGGAATGCGATCCCTGATGTCGCGCGACCGCTGCCGCTCTCGTCCGTGCGCATCACCGGCGGCCCTTTGAAACACGCTCAGGATCTCGACGCCGCATACCTCCTCAAGCTCGAGCCCGATCGCATGATGGCCTATTACCGCAAGCGGGCCGGCCTCGAACCAAAAGCCGAAGGCTATCCGGGTTGGGACGGCGACGGCAAAAATCTCACCGGCCACATCGCCGGTCATTACCTCTCCGGCGTGTCCCTCATGTTTGCCGCCACCGGCGATCCACGTTTCAAAGAACGAGCCGACTATCTCGTGAAGGAGATGAAGGAAGTTCAGGACAAGAACGGCGACGGCTATCTCGGCGCAGTCGCCGGGCTCAGAGAAAAGTTTGCGGAAGTCGCGAAAGGGAACATCAAATCAACCTTCTTCGATCTGAACGGCCTCTGGTCTCCCTGGTACACGCTGCACAAAACTTTTGCCGGTTTGCGCGACGCTTATCGCTACACCGGCAATCGCACGGCGCTTGAGCTCGAGACCAGGTTTGCCGCGTGGGCCGAAACAATCCTGACCAGGCTCACGCCCGAACAAACGCAGCAGATGCTCAACACTGAATTCGGCGGCATGAACGAGGTGCTTGCCGATCTCTATGCCGACACTGGTGATAAGCGCTGGCTGGATCTTTCCCACCGTTTCGATCACAACGCCTTTCTCGATCCACCCAAACGTCGCGAAGATAAACTCGCCGGACAACATGGCAACACGCAAGTTCCGAAGATGCTCGGAGTGTTGATGCAATACATCTACACCGGCGAGCAGTCTGAAGGCACAGCCGCTGAGTTCTTTTGGGACGCAGTCGTCAACGATCACACTTACGCCACCGGCGGGCACGGCAAAGACGAATACTTCGGACCACCCGATCAGCTCGCCGAGCGCGTAGATGGGCGAACAAACGAGACGTGCAACGTCTACAACATGCTGAAGATGACACGCCGTCTATTCGCGATTCATCCTGACATCAAGTATGCGGAGTTTGAAGAGCGAGCGTTGTTCAATCACATTCTCGCTTCGATGGATCCGGAAGACGGCCGTACGTGTTACATGGTGCCGATTGGTCGAGGAGTGCGCCATGACTACCAGGACATGTTTCGCGATTTTACGTGTTGTGTTGGCAGTGGCATGGAGAGTCATGCCCTGCATGGCGACGGGATCTATTATGAGTCAGACGATCGACTCTGGATCAACCTGTACGTTCCTTCAACGGCAAACTGGAATGGTGGGACAGTAACGATGTCAACGACCTTTCCTGAAGGTGACGCCGCTAGCTTGAAATTAACCCTGCCACGACCGAAGGCTTTCACCTTAGCTTTGCGACGACCATCGTGGGCCGGCGCCGGTTTCGCAGTGAAGGTGAATGGAATGAATGTAGGGACGTTGTCTCAGCCCGGATCGTACGTCGAGCTGAAACGAACGTGGAAAACGGGTGACAGTGTTTCGCTGGTGCTGCCGAAAACGCTGCGCATCGAAGCACTGCCAGACAACAACCGTCGCGCTGCGTTGATGTGGGGACCACTCGTGCTCGCCGGCGATCTCGGGCCGGAGCGACGCGGTAAACCACTGGACTCGCCGTCGCTGGTCGCGTTGGTCACGTTGGACAAGCCTTTGACGGAATGGTTACAGCCAGTCGCTGACAATCTTGGTGTGTTTCGCACGGTCGGTGTTGGCCGCAGCACGGAGGGCCAGGCGAGTGAGGTGGAGTTTGTTCCGTTCTACCGGTTGCATCGCCGAACATATTCCGTCTACTGGGATCTCGATACAAACGACAGTTGGACCAAAAAGATCGAAGAGTTGAAGGCGGAACGAGCAAGGCAACAGAAGTTGGAAGCGGCGACCGTGGCTTTTGTGCCGCCGGGAGACGCGGAGAAAGAAAAGAGTTTCACTCCGAAGAGTGAAGAATCGGCTCCGGATCGCGAGGTGGGCCGTGTAGGAAGGCGAGCGAGGAAGTGGTTTTCTTACGAGTTGCCGGTCGATTCGGCGAAGCCACTCGCGCTCGTGGCTACTTTCAATACCCAGGAACGCGCGAGGCGATCGTTTGAAATCCTGGTGGACGGACAAACGATCGGTGAGGGAACGATCGAACGCTATCCGCCGGGCAGTCCGACAGCCAGGTTCTACGATGTGGATTACAAGATTCCCGCGGAGCTTGTTAAAGACAAGCAGAAAGTGACCGTCCGTTTTCAATCAACCGGCGGCAACGAAACCGCGACTGTTTACGGCGTTCGCATCGTTCGTGCTGACGAAAAATGAAAGCCTCTCACGCAGCAGCGCAACGGCGCAACGGAAGACGCAACGACATCATTCTTCTTTGCGTCTTTCTTTGCGCCGTTGCGCCGCTGCGTGAGAAACCTGTTTCCGCCAACCAGCAACCAACGCTGGATCTCGAAACACCTGACTTCAAACTTCGTCTCGTTAAAGAGTCGCAAACAGTTGCGGCGCTCGAACCGAAGAGCGCGCCCGGCTTCGACTTCACACCTGCCGATCGACTGGCCCAACGCGTGGGGAATCGCTATCACCATCTCGGAGACTTGATCCTCAGTATACGCGCGAGCGCTTCCGGGCCGTGGCTGAAGTACGATACGGCAGAGTCGCGCGCGCCGGTTGAGTCACTGGTTACTGAGCCGGCGCTTGTGGCTGCCGATCTCGCTCCCACTCTGCCTGCCGACATTCCCGTGCGAATTATGCGCTCCTGGATCGTCGATAATGGACGGCTCGTTTTGCGCTTCGATATAAGAAACAAGACATCTCAACCCGTTCAACTCGGGGCGCTCGGCATTCCGATGATCTTCAACAATATGCTCACCGGTCGTAGTCTCAAAGAAGCGCACGAGAAGTGTTCGTTTTCTGATCCTTACATTGGACAAGACGCCGGATACCTGCAGGTAACACGATTAAGTGGCGCCGGCCCCGCTTTGGTGGTGGTTCCCGTCGGCGAGACGCCGTTCGAGGCTTACCAACCACTCAACGAACCAACGCGGCCGAGTCAAACATTTGAGGGCGCGTTCGCGTGGATGGTCCACACTCACGCCGTTGCTGAAGATGAATGGCGCGGAGTTGTTCCATGGAACCCGCCGACATTCGCCACGATAGCTCCCGGCGAAATGAAAACTTATAGCGTGAAGTTTCTGCTATCGGATCAGATTCGAAATATTGAAACGACACTCGCGCTGAACGATCGTCCGGTCGCGATCGGAATACCGGGTTACGTCTTGCCGATGGATATTGACGGCCGTCTCTTCGTTAATCACCAACGCAGAATCACGAAGTTTGATGTTTATCCGGCAGGCGCCCTGGAGGTTAAACCAGCAGTTGCCACAGGATCGAAATGGAAAACGTTTCAAGTGCGCGGCAAGATCTGGGGTCGCGCGCGTCTCACGCTCACTTATGACGATGGCTCTACACAGTCCATCAGCTATTACGTCATAAAACCGTCAGCACAGGCGGTCGCGGATCTGGGAAACTTCCTGTTCACACAGCAGTGGTTTGACGATCCGAGCGATCCGTTTCATCGCAGCCCTTCGGTGATGAGTTACGATCGTGAAGCAAACAAGATCGTGACGCAGGATAGCCGCGTGTGGATTGCCGGACTCGGCGATGAAGGCGGTTCAGGCTCGTGGCTTGGCGCTGCTATGAAGGAGTTTGGCCAGCCGCGTCGAGAAGAGATCGCTAAGTATGAACAGTTCGTCGATCGAGTTTTATGGGGTGCACTTCAATACAACGAAGGGCCAAACAAGTATGGCGTCAGAAAGAGCCTCTTTTACTACTCGCCGCAGGACGCTCCAGACTTCAAATATGATCCATCGCTCAACTGGACGACCTGGACGAGTTGGAAGAAGTCAGATGCTGAATCAATCGGGCGCGGATACAATTATCCTCACGTAATCGCGGCTTACTGGTCGATGTATCGCCTCGCGCGGAATCATCAGGGTTTGGTGACGAATCATTCGTGGGAGTGGTATTTGGACCATGCATTCGAAACTGCCCGGTTTATGTTTGGCAGACAGGAAAACGGACGCCGGCGCGTTGGGTATGTAGAGCTGGGCTTGATGGAGGGCGACATTCTCGTTGCTGTGTTGGAGGATTTAAAAAGCGAGTCATGGACGGAAAAGGCGCACGTTATCGAGGCCTTAATGAAGGAACGTGCGGACCGTTGGAGTCAGGAAGCGTATCCGTTCGGCAGCGAGATGGCGTGGGATTCGACCGGTCAGGAAGAAGTTTACGCGTGGTGTAAATATTTTGGTTACGACGACAAAGCACTCGTATCGCTAAACTCGATCGTCGGCTACATGCCGACCGTGCCCCACTGGGGTTACAACGGTAACGCGCGTCGTTACTGGGACTTTCTCTACGGCGGCAAGATCAGAAGGATCGAGCGGCAGTTACATCATTACGGATCGGGGCTCAATGCGATTCCGGTCCTTGCGCACTATCGCGAGCATCCTGACGATGACTATCTCCTGCGCGTCGGATATGGCGGCGTGATGGGCGCGCTGTCCAACATAGACCAGGAGGGTTTTGCGTCGGTGGCGTTTCATTCGTTTCCTTCGACTCTGAAGTGGGATGCTTACAGCGGCGACTATGGACCAAATTTCTTCGGGTATGCTTTCAATGTCGCGACATACGTAATCAGGCATCCTGAGTTTGGCTGGCAGTCGTTTGGAGGAAACATCAGCGTGAGCGGCGAGTGGGTCAACGTTCAGCCGCTCGATTCGTTTCGAAAGCGTGTTTACATCGCGCCGCTCCGTTTGTGGCTGACGCTCGATGCGGGAAGGTTCGAGAGAGTCGCGATTAATACGAGGTCGAATATTGTGCGAGTAACGCTTTCTCGATCAGATCGATTTACACCGAATGCTCGGCTTCGGATCGCCTCGGTCGGAGCTTACGCGCCACGAGGAAATTTTGTTAACGAGCGCGACGCGTTTACGATTCCACTCGGACGCTCGACAACTACGATCGATCTCGCCACAAAAAGGCACAAAAACACAAAATGATTTTCTTTTCACTTTTGTGTTTTTGTGCCTTTTCGTGGCTAATAATTGTTTAGGAGTGTGGCATGACTTGGGAAGAGCGGTGGCATCCGCTACGAGAAGAGTGGGTCATTGTGGCGGCGCACCGGCAGGATCGGCCGTGGAGTGGCGGCACCGTGAAGCAAAGTGCGCCGGTGTTGCCGCCGTATGTGCCCGACTGTTATCTCTGCCCGGGAAATGCGCGCGTCAGTGGCGCACATAATCCGCAGTACGACCAGACATTCGTTTTCGATAACGATCATCCGTGTGTGTCGCCCGCAGCGCCGTCTATGCTCGAAGCGCCCGCAGGTGTCTATCAAAATCGTCCTGCTCGCGGAGTCGCGCGCGTTGTTTGCTACAGTCCCAAACACAATCTCACGCTCGCCGAGCTAAGCATTGCTGAGATTCAGCAACTGCTGCACGTTTGGCAGGAACAGTATGACGAGTTCGGTCGCATGCCCGATATTAAGCACGTGCTCATTTTCGAAAACAAAGGTGAAGTGGTCGGTGTTTCAAATCCGCATCCGCATTGCCAGATCTATGCGACGAACTTTGTCTTCAAGACGATCGAAACCGAGGCGCGTGTAAGCCGGCAATATCTCGAGCAAACAGGTCGCGTGCTTTTCCAGGAGATCATCGTCGCCGAACAGCAGGCAGGCACGCGCATCATCTCTGAGAACGAAACGGCGATCGCATTCGTGCCTTACTTCGCTCGCTATGCTTATGAAGTGTTTGTCGCTCCGAAACAGACGCACCCGAGTTTGGCGGCGCTCTCCACGCGTGAGGTACTCGACTTCGCGAGCGTGTTGAAAGATGTGCTGGTCCGATTCGACAATCTCTGGCAGATGTCTTTTCCATACATCATGCCGCTGCACCAGGCGCCCACTGATGGGGGTGATTACGGCGGGTTTCATTTTCATATCGAATTCCATCCGCCGTTGCGCAAACCGGATCTGTTGAAGTTTCTCGCCGGCCCGGAAGTTGGCGGTGGCAATTTTCTCAGCGATACGTCGCCGGACGAGAAAGCGGCCGAGCTCCGCGCGCAGGCGGGCGTTCATTACAAAGAGAAATGACAGACATGCCGAAGCTGCTTGAGCCTTTGCGTCGCTTGCACGAAACGATTCGCGCTGCGGTGGTTGAGGAGTGTGAGAGGGTAGGGTCGGGCGAGCTTGCGAAAGTAGTCGCTGAAGAGGAAAGCGACACGATATTCGCGATCGACCGTGTTAGTGAAGAAGTGCTGATCGACTTCTTCGAGCGCGAAGTGGCGCCGCTCGCGCCTGTGCTACTCATCGCGGAGGGTTTAAGTGACGGACAGATAATTATTCCTCGCGGCACTGCAGAGTCTGATGTTGTTTGGCGAATCATCGTGGATCCGATCGACGGCACGCGCGGTTTGATGTATCAGAAACGCAGCGGCTGGATACTCACCGGTGTCGCTCCTAATCGTGGTCCAGGCACGAGCTTGAATGACATCGGGCTGGCGATCCAAACAGAGATACCGCTCGTGAAGCAGCATTTGTCGGACGTGCTTTGGGCTGTTTGCGGTGAGGGATTTCACGCGGAACGATTCAATCGCATTTCGGGCGAGCACGCGCCTCTCGATCTGCATCCCTCGACCGCAGTTAACATCGATCAGAGCTATTCGCAGGTGGTTCGATTCTTTCCTGGTGTGCGAGACGTTCTCGCTGCTATCGACGACGAGATTGTCCGCGGCGCACTCGGCCCGGCATTATCCGGAAAGGCGCAGTGCTTCGAAGATCAATACACGTCCACAGGCGGCCAGCTTTACGAGTTGATAGCCGGGCACGATCGCTTCACGGCGGATCTGAGAGCGCACATGGATCCGGTTACGACCGAACGCGGCTTGCCGAAGCTTCTTTGCTGTCATCCATACGACTTGTGCACTGAGCTTATCGCACGTGAAGCAGGAGTGATTGTTACCGGTGTCGCTGGTGGTCCACTCAACGCTCGCCTCGCTGTGGAGCCCGACGTGAGCTGGGTTGGTTACGCAAACCCACGCATTCGCGCGACGGTTGAACCTCTCTTACAGGCGGCGCTGAAGAATCGTGGTTTATTCAATAGGGATTGAAAATGGATCGCGACACTCAGGACTTCCTGGATCTACTCAACACACTCGACGAACACTCCTTTGCCCCCGCTCGCGAACTATTCACCACGAAAGCGGATCTGATCGTCAGTCGTGCGCCTGGGCGGCTGGACGTGATGGGCGGAATTGCTGATTACTCTGGTTCGCACGTTCTTGAGTTTCCGATTGCGGAAGCGACGTTTGTCGCTCTGCAACTGAACGATAACCACCGGCTCAACGTCGTCACTTTGTTAGACGATGAACCACATCGTTCTTCATTCACGATATCGCTGAATGGTCTTGTTGGACCATTGGAATACGAAACGGCGCGCGAATTTTTTTCAGACTGGTCCGCATACGTTGCCGGTGTGTTCCTGGTGCTGATGCGCGAACAGAATCAGAGTTTCGAGTCGGGCGCCAATATTCTGATCTCATCGCGAGTGCCACCGGGGAAGGGTGTGAGCTCATCAGCGGCTTTAGAAGTCGCCGTGATGCAGGCGGTCACAGAAGCTTTCGATATCAAAATTGATGGACGTGATAAAGCGCTGCTCTGTCAAAAGGTCGAGAACCTCGTGGTTGGCGCGCCGTGCGGTGTGATGGACCAGATGACGGCGGTGTTTGGCGAGCGCGACCGCCTGCTTTTCATGCTTTGCCAGCCGGCCGAGCTCAAAAGGATGATCACCCTGCCGCCGCAATTGATGCTTTGGGGAATTGATTCCGGGATACGTCACTCGGTTAGCGGCGCAGATTACGGAACGGTGCGCGCCGGCGCTCTCATGGGGACGCGGATGATCGCGGATTTAAAACCGGATTTTGCTAAGGATGGATATCTCGCAAACATCTCACCGGCTGAATTTGAAAGGGAGTATGCGGATCTACTGCCGGAAGGTATCAGAATGCCGACGGCGCATCCGATCTATGAGAACGTGCGGGTGCAGCGGTTTGTGGAACTGCTCGAGCGAAATGAAGGGTATGACGAGCTCGGTGAGTTGATGTACGAAGCGCATCGCAGTTACACCGCGTTGGGACTGAATTCTGTGGAGACCGATTTGATCGTCGAGTTGGTACGAAAAGAAGCAGGACTGTTTGGCGCGAAGATCACTGGCGGTGGGAGTGGTGGAACTGTGGCTGTGCTCGGCGATCAGAGCTCACACGCGGCTATTGAGAGAGTGGTCGATAGCTACGCGAAAGAGACTGGCCACCAGCCTTACGTCTTCAATGGCTCGTCACCGGGTGCGCTTGCGTTTGGCCCCTTACGACTTTCGCTCGCAAGATGAGCACTATCAACCAGCCGAATATAAAGTTTGAAGTCGTGGTTTCAAGGAGGTGGGCCATGCGGACTTCTGGAGGCATCAGTGGATTCGGTATCAGCAATTGTGAATTCACGACCGCGAACAGCAGCGCTACTGCCAGGCCCGATTCCCACGAGGCGCCTTTCGTCATTTTTATGACGGGAGCAGCTACGGCGGTCCACAATAAAGCACGCACCGCTTGTAGAAGAAAGAGCATTGGCTCGCTGCGCAGAAGACTCGCTATGTGAGCGATGAAGCTGTCCGGATCGCTTCCGCCGTAATACGCCCGCACGGCTGGGCTTCTCCAGGCGACAAAGTAGCCGAAGGTGAAATAAATAACCAGGTAGGCAATAACGATCAAGGCTAATTTCCAGGCCCAACTGCCTGCGAGGATCTTCACACGTGTTATCTGTGACTCTGGTCTAGTCTTTCCAAGAATCAGCACGGCTAACGGCGCAAAAACAGCGGCGATGATTAATCCCGCGAGGAAAAGGCGCGGCAGCATGCCCGGCGGTAGACGCGTGACGAAGTACGCAGTTTCGATCTGCGGCATCAGCGTGTTTGCACCGTAGAACACGACAAAGACCGCCAGGACCAGCTTCCATCCGGTCCAACTGGAACGACGTATGACGTAAGTCCAAACCGCTGCGTTCAACAGACTGACGATGAGCAGAGCGATGAGCGTCGCCCCTGCGTCCGCCGGCGCGCCTTCCTGGCGCGTAGTTGATAGCAGTGCTCCTGAAACTACGACAAAACTGACGAAGTAGAGCACAGTCACTGCTAAGAATCGGATAGCAGTCAGTATCGAAGATTTCATTGCTTGGGATTTAATACTGCTTTTCTACCGGATTGGTTCCTGTAAATTCTGTGAATCCTGCCCAACTTTTCAAACCTTCGCGGAGGGCCTCCAGGGGTAGCAACGCGCATTGTAAGCGTGCTGGTTGGATGTTGCTTTCGAGTGCCGATATCAACTGTGCGTCGGGCATGTTGGTGAGTTCTTCAAGATCTTTGCCGAGGACCATCTCAGTGAGTAGTGAGGCGGCGGCGGTGCTGATGGCGCAACCGTCACCTTTGAAACGCGCCTCACTTACTTTCGATTGTTCGAGCTTCAATTCGAGCCGGATCCGATCGCCGCACAGAGGGTTGAACTGTTCGTTGCTGATGTCGGGCGCGTCAAGGCTGCCGTAGTTGCGCGGGTGACGGAAGTGGTCCAGCAGAATATCGCTGTATAGAGCAGGCATCCCTTTATTTCGCGTATTTCAGCGCAACGGTTTCGGCAAGGATGCTCAGCGCGATCTCTGCCGCCGTTTCTGCGCCGATGTCCAATCCGGTCGGAACGTGAAGCTGGTCCAACAGCGACTCGTCCATCCCTCCATCCCGCAGAAATTCCTTAATCGCCGCGCCGCGTCGCTTGCTGCCCAAAAGTCCAACGTATGCAGGCCGGGCAGGCAGAGTAACCCTCAGCACCGGCAGATCGTATTTGTAATCGTGCGCGGTCAGCACCACGTATGTTGAGGATGTGTAGGTAAGCGTTTCCGCAATCTCGGAAGGAATGCCGATTAGCAACTCATCGACATCCGGAAAACGTTCGCGCGTCGCAAAGCGTGGTCGGCCGTCTACGACGATCGTTTTGAGTCCCAGATCGTGCGCAAGACTGACGAGAGGCATGGCGACGTGGCTGGCGCCAAAGACAATCAAGGTTGGTGGCGGTCCGTGCGTCTCAAAGAAGACAGGCTCGGAGTCAGGGCCGAGGGATACCGTACTCGACACGCCCTTCCTCATCAGCTCAAGCGCGATGGTTTGTGCTTCGTTATCGAGTTCTGAAGCGCCCAGCGATCCAGAGATCTCGCCGCCCTCGACGATGAGCAGCTTACGTGAACTGTCTCGCAGCAAGGTGGCGAGTACCGCCCGTTTTCCCTGGTCTACTGCATTGCGAACGGCTCGATATAGCTCAAACACGTTATCAGAGCGAGTGAGATCCACGGGCTCGATGAACACATCGAGATCGCCGGCGCAGGAGAACCCGATCTCCCACGCGTCTTCGTTGCCGAGTTTCATCTCGACGAGGCGTGATTTAAATGATGAGAGCGCCTGCTCCGATTCGGTAATCACACGCGCGTCAACACAACCGCCGATGGTGACTGAACCCAGTATCCGGCCTTCCTCACCGACCCACATCTTCGCGCCTTCGCGTTTCGGACTCGTGCCCCTGGTTGCAACGAGCGTCGCCATCGCCACGCGCTTTTCCGCGTGCGCTAGTCGCTCGATGTCGTCGAAAAGTTCTTCCATTAATCAATTCGGACAGGTGGAAGAGAACAAGTCAGGAAGAGGGGCTTGCCCCCGCCGCTGCTTGGATTGAAGAGCGGGGGCAAGCCCCTCTTCCTGACTTGTTCTTTTTATGGTGTCAAAATTCTTATACAAAGTCATAGAACTAAATGTGGTTCGAGGGCGCGCAGGCTCCGATTCGGTGATCACACGCGCGTCAACACAACCGCCGATCGTGACTGAACTCAGTATCCGGCCTTCCTCACCGACCCACATCTTCGCGCCATCGCCACGCGCTTTTCCGCGTGCGCTAGTCGGTCATTATTCGAGCGCGCTTGAAGAGAACAAGTCAGGAAGAGGGGCTTGCCCCCGCCGCTGCTTGGATTGAAGAGCGGGGGCAAGCCCCTCTTCCTGACTTGTTCTTTGTACGGTGTCAAATTCTTTAGAAGTCATAAAACTAAATGTGGTTCGAGGGCGCGCAGGCTCGCAAGATCGTGCGCGGGGGCGAATACGTTGATGAAAGGTAACGCGGCCTGCATGCCTCGTGTTACGGGCGCGTAGTCGGCGCTGCCCAGCAACGGGTTCAGCCAGATCAACCGGCCTGCTCGTCGTTTTAAGAGCGAGAGCGTTGCTGCTAGCTCTTCGGGTTCGCCTGTGTCCCAACCGTCGCTCAGTATGATAATGACTGTCCGTTTATCCACCCGGCGCAGCCATTGATCGTTGAACATCGCGAGACTCGCGCCGATGCGCGTGCCACCGGACCAGCCACGCACGTTGGACGAAAGACGATCGAGCGCGCGTTTGTAAGTCTTATTTTTCAAGTCGCCGGTTATACGCGCGAGGGAAGTCGCAAAGACAAACGATTCGACTTTCGCAAAACTATTTTGCAATCCGTAAATGAATTGCAGCAGCAGTCGACTGTAGATGTCCATCGACCCGGAGACGTCACAGATCACAACCAGCTTCGTTCGCTTTGGCCGGCGCTCTTTGAATGCAAGCTCGATCAGCTCACCGCCGGTCTTTAACGACAAGCGTAGCGAGCGTCGTAAATTCACTCTAGACCCGTGCTTGACGGGACGCCAGCGACGGCTCGGTCTTCTCGCCAAACGCCTGACCATGCGGCGTGCGAGACGCGAAACCTCCTCGAGCTCTTCATTCGTGAATTCACTGAAATCTTTTGCCGTTGCTGACTCGGTATCACTCGCGCCCGGAACTTTAACGGGTTGCGCACCGCCGCTAA
>Ga0207708_10001046_pt1 | contig 20715 bp, 14 predicted proteins | sample KBSK5101metaG_FD_184340 | JGI IMG/M metagenome (GOLD analysis project Ga0207708, IMG submission 184340) | Corn, switchgrass and miscanthus rhizosphere microbial communities from Kellogg Biological Station, Michigan, USA - KBS K5-10-1 metaG... | ecosystem: Host-associated > Plants > Roots >...
CCATCCGGCGGGCCACCTCGCCGTACGACGCGGTCTCACCCCACGGGATCAGCTCCAGCTGGCGCCAGACCTGGCGCTGGAAGTCACTGCCCCCGGGCAGGAGCGGCAGGTCGAACTCACGTCGGTCGCGGGCGAAGTACTCACTCAGCTGGTCTCGGACCGCCACCAGCACGGGATGGTCGTCGTCGCGATCACCCCGTGGATCACCCAGTGGCCGGCCGTCGCGCCGCCACGGTGCGAACTCGATCGAGGTCACCACGGCTCCCCCGGCACCGTCACGCGCCACCACACGCAGGTCGCCCACCGGCGACTCAACGACCGTCCACATGGTCGTGAGCCTAGGCGGGGGCACCGACTGTTGTGGCTACCAGCCAGAGGTGGGCGAGGGCGTAGGAGCGCCACGGCCGCCAGGCCTCGCTCGCGGCCACCACCCCGGGCAGGTCGGTGCCCAGCCGTTCGGCGGCGCGTCGCACCCCGATGTCGGTCGGAAGGAACACGTCGGGGTCGCCCAGCGAGCGCATCGCGACGTGGTCGACCGACCACGGGCCGATGCCAGGCAGGGCGAGCAACCGAGCACGGACGTCAGGTGTCCCGAGGTCGACGTCTCCCGCGACGACGGCCCGCGCCAGTCCGACCAGCGCACGGCCCCGGGAGCGCGGCATCGCGAAGTCCTCGGGTGCGGTCGCCGCGACCTGCTCCGGCGTCGGGAACAGGTGGGTCAGTCCCTCGCCGAGGTCGGCTGGCGTGCCCACGGCGGTGACCATGCGGCTGGTGAGCGTGCGGGCGCCGGCCACGCTCACTTGTTGTCCGATGACGGTGCGCACGCCCACCTCGAACACGTCGGCGTCCGTGTGCACGCGCAGCCCCGGCGTGGCTCGGACCAGAGGTGCCAGCAGTGGGTGCCCGGCGAGCGTCGCGTCGGCCGGCTCCGGGTCGTGTCCGGCGTCGACGAGCGCGGCGAGCCTGGCGGTGGCGGCCGCGAGGTCGGCCGGGTGGCCGTCGTACCCGCAGCGCACGGTGCCCGGCTCGGAGAGCAGCGGGCGCACCTCCACCCGGGCCGGCCCGTGGTCGAGCCGCAACGTCCGGGCGTAGACCCCGTCGAGGAGCGTCTCCACCCCCGGCACGCAGGCGAGCGTGAGGAAGTGCACGAGTGCAGCACGGGCGTAGGGCTCGCGCACCTCGATGACCACATCCCGCACGCGTCCATCCAATCCGACCGCTCCGACACGGTGGTGGGCGGCAACCTGAAACGGCTCCGCGTCCAGGTCATCGACCGAAACCCTGACCTCTACGACCGGCAGCCGCGCCGCCAGTCGACCTGGAACGTCACACTCTGACGCGCGTTCAGTCGAGTCGCAGATGGGTCAGTTCGGTACGGGAGCTGATGCCCAGTTTGGTGAAGACGTTGCGGAGGTGGAAGTCGATGGTGCGGGGGCTGAGGAACAGCTGGGCGGCGACGTCGCGATTGGAGAGCCCCTGTGCGACGAACCGGGAGACCTGCAGCTCCTGAGCGGTCAGGTCGGCGACCTTGGAGGATTCGCGGCGGCGCGCCGTCTCGCCGGAGGCTCGGAGCTCTTGCACGGCCCGCTCGAGCCAGGCCGCGGCGTCGAGGTCTTCGAATGTCCGAAGGGCCGCTCGCAGGAGAGCTCGGGCGTCGACTCGCCTGCCGTTGCGGCGAAGGTGCTCGCCGTAGGCGAGCTCGGTGCGCGCCCGCGCGAAGGGGCGCTCCGTTGTGGCGTGGAGCTCGAGCGCACGAAGGAACAGCCCTTCCTTCTCGATGGGCGCTGCCAACAGCGCGCGTCCGTGTGTGGCGACCGCTGCCGCCCACAGCGCACTGGTGCTGTCCGCGAAGCGGTTGAGGTCTTCGCTCCACGCCCGGGCGCTCTGGAGGTCGTCGGCACGGACAGCTGCCTCGACCCGGTCAAGGGCGGCCTCGCGTCGCACCAGTCCCGAGGTGATCTGGCGCAGCTGGGCGAGTGCGGCATCAGGCTGAGCGGCCATGTGAATCGCGATGGCCCAGCGCCTCAGGTCGGCGATGAGTTCGTCGAGCGCCCCGGTCGGATGGGTGGTGCTGACCTCGGTCGCCTCGGTCCGCAGGGCCACGAAGGTGTCCGCGCCGCGCAACGCGGCGAGGACGGTCAGCCATGCCAGGGGGAAGGCGCTGAGGCTGGGCTGGCCGGTCGCGCGCGCGATTCCGAGTGCCTCGGAGGCTCCGGCTTGGGCGGCGGTCCACTTGCCGGTGGCGACCTGAGTCAGCGCGTTGCGGGTGAGTGCGTGCCAGACCGTGATGACAGCACCCGAGTGCCGGGCCCGGGTCAGCAGTTGGCCGTGGAACCGTTGCGCGGTGGCGTCGTCGCCGAGGTGGAGTGCGGCGATGGCGAGGTTCGGCAAGACGATCTGGTCCTCGAGGGCGACGGCGTCGGGCAGCGCGAAGGCAGCCCGCAATGCAGAGACCGCCGGGCCCCACTCCTGGCGGCCCACGTGGGTGAGGCCGACGAGCAAGTGGGCCAGGCACTGGGCGCGTGGCGACGTGGCCATCTTTCCGGCGAAGTCTGCGGGGTTGATCCCGACCCCGGAGTCGCCGCCGAAGCAAGCGAGCTCGGTGGCGATCATGGCCAGCTCACGCGCTCGTTCGGTGTCCGTGGACGCCACTTGTTGCGCTGCGCTCAGGAGCATCTGGTGGGCAATCTGCACCGAGCCGGTGTTCCACTCGATGCGTGCCCGCAGGCTGGTGATGTCGGCGCGGAGGCGTTCGTCGACGACGTCGCGGGCTGCCGCCCGGGCAAGGCTGTCGGCGCGTGCTGGCTGTCCACCCAACCAGGCGCTGAGCGCTGCGCCGAACAGCCGACCTGCCCGTGGATCAGCCGCGATGCTCAGCTCCGCCGCTCGTTCCCAGGCAGCGGACGCGGCTTCATGCCCACCACGGCCTCGAGCGCGGTGGGCGACCCGGTCCAAGGCTTCGGCCACCTCGGCGTCTGGACCGTCCACGGAACCGGCCAGGTGCCAGACGCGGCGATCGGAGTCCGTTGAGTCACTGGAGTCCGTCAAGGCTGCAGCCAGGGCTCGGTGCACCGCACGGCGCTCGGCGCTGGTCGCGGTCCCGTAGACCGCCGACCGGACCAGGGGATGTTGCAGCTCGACCCGTGACCCATGCACGGTGAGCAGCTGGGCCACCTCCAGCGTCCTGACGTCGTCCCGCCCGGCGCCCAGAGGGGCCGCGCCACGCAGGACCACGTCGAGCCGGCCGGAGTCGTCGGCAGCGGCGACCAGCAAGAGCCCTTGGGCAGGGGCCGAGAGCCGTCGGTACCGGTCGACGTAGAGGCGCTCGATCCCGCGCGTCAACGGAAGGTCCCGCGGCAGCGCCGCTTGCCCGGCGAGCTGCTCGGGGCTCAGCGTCGCCGGCATCTCCACCAGAGCGAGCGGGTTCCCGCCTGTCTGCGCGCGCAGCCGATCGGCGACCTCGATGGGGACGGGCCCCCCGGTCTGGTCGGCAAGCAGGTCGCGGACGGCTTCCCGCTCCAGGCCCTCGACCCGCAGCTCGGGCAGGTCATCGGCCTCAAAGCGCCGTAGGTCGCCTTCGCGGGCTCCGAACACGAGCGCAATCGGTTCCGCCTGCAGGCGTCGAGCCACGAAGAGGAGGGCGGCTGCAGACGCGTCGTCGAGCCAGTGGGCGTCATCGACAAGACCCAGGATCGGGCTGCTCCGGGCAACGTCCGAGAGCAGGCTCAGCGCGGCCATGAATGCCAGGAACCGCCCGCCACCGACGTGCTCCGCCTCCCCGAACGCGGCCCGCAGGGCGTGTGCCTGCGGGTCGGGCAGGTAGGAGACGCCGTCCATCACCGGTGAGAGGAACCGCTGAAGAGCCGCGAACGCCAGCGGAGACTCCGACTCCACCCCTTGGGCCCGCAGTACCCGGATGCCCCGAGTGTCGTCAGCGAGGTCGCCGAGAAGGGCGGACTTCCCCACCCCGGGCTGGCCGCGGACGACCAGGGCACCACCATGCGCGGCTCGTGCTTCGGTCACGAGTGCCGCCAACACGGCCTGCTCGGCGGTGCGCCCGTACAGCACGTCGGCATGCTAACCCGGTCCATCACCGGGCGGGTCCGGGCGATCGCCGGGGCAGAACCCGGCGATATCACCGGCGCGAGGCCACCGCCCCTCAGGCGACGGTGGGGACGTCGGAAACCTGCCGCGCCAACCAGAAGGACAGCCCATGAACGACACCATCTCCCGCTCCGCATCCTCGAGCGAGGCGTTCTACCTCGCGCACAACCGCCACAGGCTCGGGCCCTACACCATCCCCGAACTGCAGCACATGGCCCGGGCCGGGCAGCTCAAGCCACACACCGAGGTGCACCGCACCACCGACGGAGACCTCTTCGAGGCCCGGGACATACCGTGGGTGTTCTCCGACAAGTCCTGGACCCTGGCCGTCCTGCTCTCGGTCCTCCTGGGCGTGTTCGGCGTCGACCGCTTCTACCTCGGTCACACCTGGCTCGGCCTCGCCAAGTTCTTCACCTTCGGCGGCCTCGGTCTGTGGGCCCTGGCCGACATCATCGTCATCGCCCTGCGGATGGTTCGCGACTCCGAGGGTCGGCCGCTTCGATGACTACCTCGCTCGCGACCACGCTGCACCACACACCCTCCACCCGGACCGGGGACCCCTTCGTCCTAGGCCACCTCGCTCAGCAGGAAGAGCTTGGGCAGCTCGACGGGTTCCGCGACCTGACCTCACCGGTATCGGCGTACCTGCCAGGGGCTCACCAGCGGGCGGCGTCACGACGCGGGAACTGGTGCCCACATCGCCGATTGCGCCGAGTTCGGTCCCTCGGTAATCCGGAGAGCGGCTTGGCGTGCCCTGTTCGGGTTGAACTTCCTCGACAAGCGGATCACCGAGCGTGTCCGGACTGAACCGGGCTGGTCGCGCCGTCAGCGGCCCGTCAGCGCCGGTGAGCACTGTGAGCCCATGCCCATCGACGTCGAGGTCCTGCTCCGCCGGCTGATCGGCGGCGACGACACGGCGCCGGCGGAGATCCTCGAGCAGGCCCAGAGCGACGACTCCGCCCGGCTGCTCGTAGCGGCGGCCCTCGTCGCCGACGAACCCGGTGGGTTCCTTGCCCGGGCCACAGCGAGTGCTACGACGACCAGGGACCGGCAGCTGGTCGCCCTCGCCACCGCGCACCTCAACGACAACGCGGACCTGCTCGACGCCCTGGCCCGCGACCACCTCTCGGACAATCCCGACAGCGTTCTCGCCGCCTGGATCGCAGCTCAACACGCCCCTATCGGCCAGCCACGACCCGACCCGTCCTGATCTCGGACCAACGAAAGGAAAGCGTCATGCCTGCTACACGTTCGAAGATCGGTGCCGGCCAGCTCGTGCACGCGAGCGGTTCGTCGATCACCCAGCGGCTGGCACGCGCGGCCGCAGTCCATCCATGGCGGGTCGTGGTCGCGTGGGGTCTGGTCCTGATCGCTTCGATGGCGGCCATCGCGACCTTGCTCGGGTCGGCGTTCACCTCCGACGGCAGCATCACCAGCAACCCCGATTCGACGCGGGCCGAGCAGGTCATCGCCGACAACTTCTCCCAGGCTGACCGGATCGACGACGCCGTCGTCATCTACTCCGCCGACCTCACGAGCGATGCCCCAGGGTTCCGGGCGTTCGTCGCCGACGTCCGGTCCTCGATCGAAGCCACCGGCGCCGCGCAGACGGTCCGCGACCCCTACGCCGCCGACGGGTCCGGGATCTCCGCGGACGGCCACGCGGCCGTCGTCACCCTGGTCCTGGGACCCGACCCCGAGCCCGGGATGGCGGACGTGATCGACGAGGTCACCGCCGCCGACGCCGACGCCGCGTTCGACGTCGACATCACCGGCACCAACACCCTCGACCACGACTTCACCGAGCTCTCGGAGTCCGACCTGACCAACGGGGAGCTGAAGTTCGGGCTCCCGGCCGCGATGATCGTGCTGGTCCTGGTCTTCGGGGCGCTGGTGGCCGCCTTCCTCCCGATGAGCATTGCCCTCTTGTCCATCATCGTGACCGTCGCCATCTCCGCGGTCCTGGGCCAGGTCACCTCGCTGTCGTTCTTCATCGTCAACATGATCACCGCGATGGGGCTCGCCCTCGGGATCGACTACAGCCTGTTCGTGCTCTCCCGGTACCGGGAGGAGCGGCAGGCCGGCCGGAACAAGGTCGACGCGATCGTCGCCACCGGCGGCACCAGCAGCAAGGCCGTCCTGTTCTCCGGCAGCTCGTTCGTCGTCGCCCTGCTCGGACTGCTCCTGGTCCCCGACACCATCCTGCGCAGCCTGGCGCTGGGCGCGATCATCGTCGGCGTGGTCACCATGGCCGCCGCCCTGACCCTGCTGCCCGCTCTGCTGTCCCTGCTCGGCGACCGGGTCAACGCGCTGCGGCTGCCCATCGTCGGGCGCGACCACCCCGCCGAGAGCCCGTTCTGGACCAGGGCCGTCACCGCCGTGGTCCGCCGCCCGGGCACGTTCCTCGCGGCCGGTCTGCTGGTCCTGCTCGCGGCCGCCTTTCCCGTGCTCGGTCTCCACACCGGCACCTCCGGGGTCAACTCGCTGCCCGACGACACCTACGCCAAGGCCGGCGCCCTCGCGCTCGAACGGAGCTTCCCGGGCACCTCCACGACCGATCCCGCCCAGGTAGTCATCTCCGGCGACGTCACCTCCAGCGACGTCACCGCAGCCATCCAGGAGCTCGAGGCGTCGGTAGCCGACGACCCCGACTTCGGTCCGACTCAGCAGCAGATCGCCGAGAACGGCCAGGTGGCCGTGGTCAGCATCCCGCTGGTCGGCGACCCCGACCACTCCCAGGCCCGCCGTGGGCTCGACCGGCTGCGTGGTGACCTGGTCCCGTCCGCGTTCGACAGCACCGACACCACGGTGCTGGTCGGCGGTACCACGGCCGAGAACGTCGACTACTCCGACGTCATCAACAAGTGGCTGCCGATCGTGCTTGCCTTCGTCCTCGGGCTGAGCTTCCTGCTGCTCACCCTGGTCTTCCGGTCCCTGGTCCTGTCCGCCACCGCGGTGGTGCTCAACCTGCTCTCGGTCGGCGCGGCCTACGGCCTACTCGTGCTGGTCTTCCAGCACGGAGTCGGGGCCGGCCTGCTCGGCCTCCAGCGGGTCGAACGCGTCGAGGCGTGGGTTCCGGTCTTCTTGTTCTCGGTCCTGTTCGCGCTCTCGATGGACTACCACGTCTTCCTGCTCAGCAGGATTCGGGAACGCTACGCACAGAACGGCGACACCAACGAGGCAGTTGTGCATGGCATCGCCGCAACCGGCCGCCTGATCACCGGAGCCGCGCTGATCATCGTGGTCGTCTTCACCGGATTCGCCGCCGGACAGCTGGTCATGTTCCAGCAGATGGGCTTCGGTGTCGGCATCGCCCTGCTCGTGGACGCCACTCTGATCCGAATGGTCGTCGTACCCGCCACGATGGCTCTCCTCGGCAAGTGGAACTGGTACCTGCCCAGCTGGCTGAACTGGCTGCCCGAGCTCCACGTGGAGGGCGACCCCGACACCGTGACACGCGCCGGGGAAGCACCCGAGCCCGACGCAACCTCACGGACGCCGGTCTCGGTCTAGGTCCGTCCCAGCGTGGTGCCCTGATCGTGCTCGGGGCGGTCAGTGCGCTTGCTCGGGTCAAGGACGATCCGCCTACCCGCTCCTGGACCCCACCAAGCGACGGGCTCTGGGCCGGTCCCAGGCGGGCATACGCTCGGTTGGTGCTGACGGTCGCGGTGCTGGGTGCCCTCGAGGTCACCCGCGACGGCCAGCACATGGCCGTGCCCGCCGGCAAGACATCGGAGCTCGTGGTGCGCCTCGCGCTCGAGGCCGGGGAGCTCGTCCGAGCCGACCGGCTCGTCGAGGATCTCTGGGCTGCGGACGGCGTCAGCGCCCGCCGCAACACGCTCCAGTCGAAGGTGACGATGCTGCGCCGAGCGCTCGGCGACCCGCCCGTGGTCACCAGCCGCGATGGTGGCTACGCGCTCGCCGTCGAACCGTCCGAGGTTGACGCGCTCGCCGTCATCTGGGCGGCGAGGACCGCGTCAGGCTTGTTCGAGTCAGGAGACCACGAGGGTGCCGCCGACCTGTGTGCCTCAACATTGCGGCTGTACCGCGGCGACGTGCTCCTGGCCGCCGCCGGCGCCGGAGACTGGGTCACTCCGCACCGGGCGCGCCTCGAGGAGGTCCGGATGACGCTGCTGGAGATCCATTTCGGGGCGCGCCTGCGGCTCGGCGAGGTCGGCGACGTGATCGGGGAGCTCGAGGCGGCGGTCGTCGCCCACCCGTACCAGGAGAGCCTGTGGGAGCTGCTGATCACCGCCCAGTACCGAGCCGGACGGCAGGCAGATGCGTTGGCCTCCTACCACGAGGTCCGGACTCAGCTTGCGAGCGAGCTGGGTCTTGACCCGCGACCGCAGCTTCAGGAACTCGAGCGACGAATCCTGCTCCAGGATGCTGCGCTCGAGCTCCCGGCACGCCCCGCAGCCCGGGCCCGCACGCCACGGCGGGCCGGGAACCTGCCCTCTCTGGTGGCAGAGCTGGTCGGCCGCCAAGCCGAGGTTGCCGCCGTGTCCGACCTTCTCGCCTCCGAGCGGTTGGTGGAGATCGTGGGGGCCGGGGGTATCGGGAAGACGGCGGTGGCGATCGCGGTCGGTCGCGAGCTGAGCTCCACGTCGGCCGGTGTGGGGGCCGACGGCGTCTGGCTGGCCAGGCTCGAGAGCGCCAGCACGCCGGACCAGGTCATTGACGTGTTGGTGAGTGCGGTCGAGGGTCCCGGCGGAGAAGCGGCGCTGTTCGAGTCGTTCAAGGACGCCTCCGCGGTGGTGATTCTCGACAACTGCGAACATGTCCTCGACGCAGCCGCGGCGCTGGCGGTTCGGCTCCTCGACACCGCCCCGGGGCTGCGCGTTCTGTGCACCAGCCAGGTCCCGCTCGACGTCGACGGCGAATGCGTCTTCGAGCTTGCCCCGCTGACCCTCGCCGACGGTGTCGAGCTGTTCATCCGCCGCGCCGCCACACAACGCCGAGGCCACGTCACTGAGGCAAACGCCAAACGGGTGCGCGAGCTGTGCGCCTCGCTGGACGGTTTGCCGCTGGCGATCGAGCTAGCCGCCGCACGAACCAGGACGCTGTCGGTCGAGGAGATCACCCGGCGTCTCGACGACCCGTTCCGGGTGCTTGCCGACCCGACCAGCCGCAAGCCGGAACGCCGCCGGTCGCTGTGGTCGACCATCTCCTGGAGCTACGACCTGCTGTTCCCCGACGACCAGCGCGGTCTCTGGGCGCTGGCCACGTTCGCGGGCGGTGCGCCCCTGCCGGCGGTGGAGTTCGTCCTCGGAGCGCTCGATGTGCCCGCAGCCGCGGCGATCGACGTGGTCGGCCGGCTCGCGAGCCGGTCGCTGGTGACCGTCGACGACCCCGCGACGTCACCGGTCGGCGCCGCGCCGGACCCGGACGGTGCGCATCCGCTGCGGTACCGGCTGCTGGACAGCATCCGGGCGTTCGCGCTGGAGGCCATGGCCTCCGCCGGGGTCGCCGAGCCAGCCCGGGCCGCACACGCCGCCTGGTTCGCCGAGGCCGCCGGGTCCTCAACCGAGGGCGTGCGCAGCGGCCGCCAGGCCGAGCACCTCGCGTTCGCCCGCACCGAACGCGCCAACATCGACGCGGCACTGGCCTGGGGTGCCGCACACGACCCGGTGCAGGCGCTGCGCCTTGTGAACGGGTTCGGTTGGGCGTGGGTCGTCCTCGGTGACAGCCGGGGCGCGCAACGGATCCTGGCCGCCTTGGAGGCCGCTGGCGACGACGGGCAGCCCCGGGACCGCGCCAACGCGCTCCTGCTCGCGGCCTGGATCGAGGCGTCGTCGGGCCACCTCGATCTCGCCCACCTCCACATCGGCGCAGCGACCGAGCTGGCCGAGGCGACCCACGACGCGGACCTGGAGGCTCGCTGCTGCTACTACCTCGCTTACGTTGTCTCCCACCACGGCGAGTTCCGCACCGCGATCGAGCTCACCGAGCGCAGCCGGGTCATCTACGACACGCTGGACCGGCCCTGGGACCAGACCGCGAACGCACTGTTCGCCGCCCGAGCGGCGATCTCGGCCGGTGACGTGGCAGGCGCCGTCGACTCCGCTGACCGGGTGCGACGCTGGCTGGGTGAGGTCGATGACCCGTGGCTGCATGTCCGCGGGGGAGCCATGCTCGGCGAGCTGGCCCGGCTCCAGCACCGATTCGACGAGGCCGTCCATCATCTCGACCGCGCGGCAGAACGGTCACGCCAGCTCGGGTTCCAGCAGACCGAGGCCTACCAGGTCACAAGTCTCGGCCGAGCCCAGTGCCAGGCCGGGCACTACGACACCGGCGCCGCCACCTTGGAGCTCGCGATCGAGAAGGCCCAGGCCACTGGCGACGTGCGTCTCGCGGCGCTCGGTCGAGTGCATCTGGGCCGGGTGCTGAGGGCGACCGGCCACGATGCCCGGGCGCGTGCGACGCTCGAGGCGGCCAACGCCTGGCACCGCGACGACGGGGGCGGTGAACTGGCCGCGCTCGGTGAGTGCCTGCTGGCTGCGATGGACGCCGCAGAAGGCGACGACGACGCCGGTACGCAGCTCCAGGATCTGCTCGAGCATGCCCGGGGAGCCGACGACGCCCCGGTCGAGGTGTTCGCCCTCGACGCGCTGGCCCGCCTCGCCGTCGGCAGCGGCGACCTCGGCACGGCCCGGGACCTGTGTGAGGAGGCTGACCGGCGGATGGAGTCCACCTCTCATTTCATCACCGACCGTGACCGGACCGACGCCCGATGGGTCAGGCAGGTCATCTGACCCTACGGTGGACCCGGGTGTCGCGCGGTGACTGCGCGCGGCTGCTCGGAGACGGCCTCGACCACCACCGGCGCCTCACCAGTCTCCAGTACGGCGGCGGCTTCCTTGGCCCGGCGTGCCCGGGCACCGTGCTCGTGCAACACCAGGAACGCCAGCAACCCGCTCATCGAGATCGCAATACCGAGCATCTGCCCTCCGACAAGGATCTCGCCCAGCAGCAGGAACGACCACACGACAGCCATCGCGGGCTGAACCACCTGGGCGATGCCGATCGTGCCGATCTGGATCGACTTCTGCGCGAACACCAGCATCCCGTGGGCCGCGACGCCGGTGAGGAAGGTAAGCAGCAGCGTGTAGGTCCAGCCGGTCGAGCTCATCCCGAACACGTCCCCGTTGGCGAGCGCCAGCGGGAGAACCGACACCGCCGCGATCGGGCTGACCGTCGCCATGAAGGTCGCCACGTCCATGTCGCGGCGGAAGTGCCGCGTCGAGACGACGTAGCCGGTCCACAGCAGCATCGCCAGGATCCCGAACGCGTTCCCAAGCAACGAGGCGTCCCCGTTCGGCGGCGCGCTGAACAACACGATCACCGCACCCCCGAAGGCCACCAGTGCGAACACCAGCGCACGGAGGTTGATGTACTCCTGGAACAGCACCGCCCCCAGCGGCACGATCAGGAACGGCGAGAGCGACCCGATGAGCGCCGCGTTGGCGACGCTGTTGTGCGTCGCCCCGGAGAAGAACGCCGCCAGGTTCAGCCCGAAGAAGACACCCGGCACGAACGCCTGGCGCACGTGCCTCCAGGTGACCCGTCTCCCCGTGCTCCTCAGATAGAGATTCCACACGACGCTGACCACGCTCATCCTCCAGAACGCGACGAGTACGCCGGGGGTCTCCGCGCGCTTGACCAAGGTCGAACTCAGCGAGAACGCAATCACGAGCCCGACCACGGCAAGCACACCCAGAGTCCGCGGACCCACAGTTGGTGAGGAAATCCGCGGGAACAGTCGTCTCGGGAATCCATCCGCAAACGCCTCGCCCCTGCTTCGCTCGCGTCTGCCTGCCTCGGCTGCTCGCATCGGTTTCGACCGCCCTAGGAGAAGGCGGGCATGCTGACAAGCTCATCGGATGTCGGACTGCAGCGCCTCCGACCATCACCATAGCGAGTCAGCAGCATGGCACTGGATCGCGAGTGTCTGTTGGGAGGCACGGCCGAACCCGGATATCACGCCGGGCGCGGCTGTTGATCGGCCAGCCGAAGCATCGCCCGCGGATGCCGATGAGCGGGCACTGCATCCCGTCGTAGATACCGTTCTCGCCGGTCAAGAATGCAGTTCAGTTGACTGAACGCCGCCGCAGCTTATGGCACGTCAGTCGCCGCTCCGCTCAGGTGTCCTGACCCCTTTGATGAGCAGGTAGGCCAAGAGCGACACCTCGCAGAGGGTTTCCGGCAGGACGAAGATGGCGGCTGAGGTGTCGGCGAATGACGGGGCGAGGAACTGGGTCAGCGCGTCGATGACGTAGCAGACGGTTCCAAGCATGAGGAGGAACGAGAGCCACCTCGGGAACATGCCGGATCGGTAGCCGAGCAGGCCAAGGGCGAAGAGCCACAGCCAGGTGAGCTGGGCGATGAGGTAGCCGTAGTGCTGCAGGTCCATCAGCAGCAGGACCAGAGCGTTCGACCCATCCGTCCCGAGCGCGGTGACGTAGGAGTGGTTCGTCGCCACGAGCAGCGCACCGAACTGGTTCACCATGTTCAGGCAGGTGATGGCGGCCGAGACCGCCACGAAGACGACCATGGCACGGGCGATGCTCCTCCCCGCGTGAGCCAGCAGTCGGAAGAGAGTCACAGCCAGCACCAGCCACACCAGAGCCTGGACCAGGTCTGCGACGAAGCTGAGTCGGACCAGGTTCGCGTTCGCCACGATGTTCGCGGACGTCGCCGCGGCATTCCCTGGCTCGTAAACATTCACCCGCACGATCTGTGCAAAGCCGCCGAAGATCGCGACCACCAGGTAGAGCAGGCCAGCCGTCCTGGCGAGTCGGGCAGCTGAGGCGGGCCGTCGACCGCTCTCGTCCGTGTAGGACATGTCCCCCTGCGCGAAGTGGCGTCCTGCGCCGGGTGGCCCCCCCGGAGTGGTGGCGTCGGCGTCGTGCTGCATGTCAGTAGTCATGGTCGTGGCCCATCGATGAGTGATGCGCACACTGCCGTCTCAGAGACCGGGCGCGCGCGGAACCGCAGCCCGAGACCTTGGCGGATTGCCGTAGAGCGGGTCACGGCCCCAACCGCACCTGTAACCTCACCGGCCAAAAGACCTGCACCGCAAACTGCGGCGTAGAGCCCTCAATGTGCTCCCTGTAGTGCTCGAAGTCAAAGGCCTGCGACCCCTCACAACATTCGCCCGGGGCGACGCGTGATTGGCCCCCTGATGCACCTCCGACGGGACCGACAATCGGGCGTCAGACGCGGTAGGGACCGCAGCGCATCATTACGCCACAAGCAGGACTACCAGCGCCCAGTCATCAGCGAGTCGCTCGATGTGCGCATGGCTAATGGGCCCGGCCGCGTCTTCGACGGTCAGGCCACGACCTCGCGGATGGCGGGCGGGGTTGCTTCTTCGCGCATGGCCTCTGTGATGGGGCAGGGCTTGAAGCCTTTGACGATCAGATAGACGCCCAGCGAGAACTCCCACACGGCGATCGGGATGACCGCGATCCCGGTCACCGTGCCGACCCGGTCGACGACGCCGAACATCGTGAGGACTACGGCGGTCAGGTGCAGCGGGGCTCCGATGAGTCCGATCAGGGGAAGGACCCGTGGCACGAGGCCGGATCGGTACAGCAAGGTGCCCAGCAGGATGGCGTTGATGCCCGGCATGAGGCTCCCTCCGAGCGTGAACGCCCAGTGGTAGGTCGCGACGTGCGACGCGCCGAGGGTGACCAGCGTGGCCGTATCGCCTCCGGTCGCGGTGCCTAGGTCCTGATGCAGACTCACGAGCGAGAGGATGCTCGCGACACCGGTGAAGAGCATGGCGGCTTCAAGGGTGCGGGAGGCGACGAAGCCGAGCGCCATGCCTTGGTTCTGTCGCTTGAGCACCGGATACAGCGTGATGGCGGTGCCGATGCCGGCGAGGGCGACGATGACCTCGAGGAAGCCGCCCCAGAGCGCGCCGGTGTCGGTGCCCGAGCTGATGATGAAGTCCTTGGCGGTTACCGAGCTGTAGAGCGCGAGTGGCGGGGCGAGTGTGGGGATCGAGACAAAGGTAATCAGGTAGAAGATGCCCGCGACGAGCGCGGTCTTCCTTGTTGAGTCCATCGGGACCCGTGTCGTTGCTGTGGGTTGGGCGGTGTTCGACATGTCGGTTTCTCCTGTACGCGGTCGTCTACTTGACCTCGGCCCTGGTGACGAAGGCGAGTCCGACCGCCATGGGAAGGAACAGCCAGATGATGGCGGTGACGGCGATGTTGGCCCACTGCTCACCGGTGAGCGCCTGCTCGAAGACGAACAGGCCGCTCTGGGCGAACTGGATGTCGACCCAGGGCTGCAGGTCGTGGAACCACTGCTGGCCCGTCGCCAGCAGCCCGAAGACGGTGGGAAGGGCGAAGGTGAGGATGAAGTAGGCCACGATCGCTCCGGTCGAGGAGCGGATGAGCACGCCGAGCATGAAGCCGACCAGCAGGCTGAGGATCATTCCGAGCACGTAGTACAGGACTTGCGTCGTGGTCACGTCCCACACCGGTGTGGTGCCGGTGACCGCGGCGCCGAGCAGGTTGCCCAACCCGCCGACGGCGAAGGTCAGCACCATCGCCGCGATCGCGATCAGGACCGACGAGATCGCCTTGGCGGTGATGATCCTGCTCCGGTGCGGGATCAGGGTGAACGTCGTGAGTCCGGTGCGTTGGCTCCATTCACTGGTGACGGCGAGGATCGCGATCAGCGGCAGGATGATCACCACCGGGAATCGGATGGCCGTCGCGAAGGTGGAGTAGGTGAGCTCGCCGTCGGGCGCCCACAAGATGACACCGCCGGCGGTCAGCACTGCGGAGATGGCGATGCTCGCGATCAGCCAGAAGCCTGAGCGAGTGTCGAACATCTTGCGGAGCTCGACCTGGATCACCCGTGTGAGCGGCACCCGAGCAACAACCGCTGCCGATGTCCGCGCGTTGTCCGCGGTCACGGCGCTCACGTCAGGTCTCCGTCTCGCTGCGAGGTGGCGGTGAGCTCGAGGAACATGTCCTCGAGGCCGGCATCGGCAGCCCGCAGCTCGGTCAGGGCGACGCCGGACTCCAGGGCGACCTTGCCGACGAGAGCCGGGTCCACGTCGGTACGCAGCACGCCGTCCTCGCTGAGCGTCGCTGTGATCCCCAGCTCCTCGAGCGCACCCTGGAGGGCGGCGGTGTCCGTCGCGCGTACGACGGTGCCGGCGGCGTGGAGGAGCTCGGTCTTGGTGCCTTGGGAGACGATCCTGCCGTTGCCGATCATGACGATGTCGTCGGCGATGACCTCGATCTCGTGGAGCAGGTGGGAGGAGAGCAGCACGGTGCCGCCGCGGTCGGCGTAACCACGGAGCAGGTCGCGCATCCAGCGGATGCCGGCCGGGTCCAGGCCGTTGGCCGGCTCGTCGAGGATCAGCACCTCGGGGTCACCGATCAGGGCTGTGGCGATGCCCAGCCGTTGGCGCATGCCGAGGGAGTAGTTGCCGACCCGTCGTGACGACTCGGCCGGCGTGAGGCTGACGACCTCGAGCATCTCCTCGACCCGGGAGCGCGGGAGCCCCATGTACTGCTGGGCGATGGTGAGGATCTCGCGGCCGGTGCGGCCGGCGTGCTGGGCGGAAGCGTCGAGGAGTACCCCGACCTCGAGTCCCGGGTTGGGCAGGTCCACGTAGTGGCGCCCCGAGATGGTCACGTTCCCCGACGTCGCCTTGGTGAGGCCGACCATGACCCGCATAGTGGTCGACTTGCCTGCCCCGTTCGGACCAAGGAAGCCGGTCACCCGGCCTTCCTGGGCGGTGAAGCTGACGTCGTCGACCGCGGTGAAGTGTCCGTACTTCCTGGTGACTCCCTCGACGGTGATCATGGGCGGAGTTGCTTCCGCGAAGCGGTGCGCTGGGCACTGAACATGATGGTGCACCTCATTCGGTTGTTGGGTGGCGTGTGGGAAGGACGCTCTGTTCCTGGTGGGCGGCCCCGAGGTGCGTGCCTCGTCAGGACGGAGTTGCGCTTCGACATGCATCGGTTCGGGCACTCCGAACGTCCTCCCGGGTGACTGACGTCGACTGCGTCGCCGATGCTCGAGGGCTTTCGCGGGCTGGTGCTTGCGCATATTGCGCCTCGACCTGACTCCCGAGAAGTAGGACTTCTGGAGGACGCACCGTCAGGAGAAGACGCGCCTTGAAATGCGGATCGGTTGATGCCTGCGCCGGCTCAACGAGGCTGACGCGCGGGGACCAGGCACATCGGCTGACTGGCAGTGCTCAGAGTCAGCCACCAAGGCAAAGCGACGAACCACCTATCGACGGGTTCGTGCTTCGACACTACGCGCCTCGGCGCACGGGCGGAACAGCCCAGCCGGCGCCCGCCGGGACAGGGCCTCCACAATCACGGCGAAACCGTCCTGCCGCCTCTCGATCCAGATTCCAATGATCTGGCCGGACCTTCGTCACCTCGTCTTCGGCCCTCGCTGCCGACCCGACAGAGAGCGTGCTCACGGATACCCGTAACCGCGGCTTCAACATCCAGGTGGAGGCGACACGGAGCAGCGCTTCAGTGGACGGCCGATTGGCACTCGAATGGGGACAGCGGCGAGGTGTGTCCGTGTCGACTGCCCAAGACGAATCCGGCTCGTGTGCGGGTGATCATGGATCCGGTGAAGGGGGTCAGGACGCCGGCGAAGGTCTCCGTCTACTGGATCAAGGGTGCCGCCGCGCGTCATCGGGGTGAGCGTGAAGCTGTGCCGACCGTCGAAGACACCCGGGAGCGCGAGGCGTCCCAGCCACTCGAGGCAGTGGTGCGGTTCGACGGCGGTGACCAGGGCCTGAATGCCATCGCGCGGCTACCGAGCGGCTGGATCGTCAGGTGCAGGCGCTCCCCTATGCAGACAGTGCCGGTGGCGGCGGTGGTGAACGGGTGCATGTCAGCGCCACCGATCGCCGCGAGCCAGCACGAACTGGCTGACCACGTGGCGCCAAGGGATCACGGCGACGATGATCACCACCCACAGGACCCAAGCCGTCTGTTCGCGCGTCGCTCCGGTGAGGTTGCCGTCGAGCCACAGTGGGAGCGCCACGACCCCGAGCCAGGTCAGCTTCCACCCGACCTCGAACAGCAGGATCGGCAGCATCCGTTGCGGGTACCGGAGCCCAAGCAGGGCTAGCACCGACATCGCCACCAGCATCGTCAGCACGGTGCCGGCCTTGAGCTCCCACGGCCCGTGAGCGATCAGCTCTGGCCACTTGGTGACTGCCAGCCCCACCCCCATGACGAAGTAGCCCACGCGCATGACGTTGAGCCGCCATGTCGGCAGGGTCGCCGTACTGCGTGCAAGGCGGTCATCGATCTCGGGCTGGGAGGAAGGTGTGCGGCTGCGTTGCTGGACCGGGTTCATGGCGAGGCCCCCTTGAATGGGATCGGTGGTGTGGCCACCAACACTCGCTTCACGTGCCGACTGGCCACATCGGCCAGCTGACTACGCCGCTGTGCCGGAAGTAGACAGATCCGCGCCCTGGATCCGCCTTTCGGCGTGACCGCCTCGACTTTCGTCGATGTCCACAGCCGCCGGTGCGGGTCTACGGTGAGGTCGTGTCCCTGTCGCGCTGGTCCTGGGCCGCACCGGCGGGGCCGGCGACGGCGTCCGACGACCTACCCGTGCCCGATCCGACGAGGAGCCACGCTGGACGCGAACGGGCAGTCGACACGCTTGCTTTCCTTCTTGCCGTAGTCCTGGGTGCGCTGTTCCTCAGCCCGGAGCTGCATGACAACCCCGACCTGCTGTCGGCTACCCAGATCGCCGTCGACATCTCCGCCGGGCTGCTCGCCTGCATCTCGCTGTGGTGGCGGCGGCGATGGCCGCTCGGCGTCGCGCTCGCGTGTGTCCTTCTCGGGACGATCTCGACCTCAGCGACCCCGGCCGGTCTCCTCGCGCTCTCGTCCCTGGCGGTGCATCGCCCCGCCCGGGCCACCGTGGCGGTCACCTTGTTGTGGATCCCCTCGGTTCTGGCCTACGCCGTCTACAGCCCGACGACCGGTCCCGCCTCCGTCGTGCTGTTCGTCATGCCGTTGGCGCTGGCCGCCAGCGGGTGGGGCATGTTCATCCGGGCCCGCCGGCAGCTGCTGCTGTCGCTGCGCGAGCGAGCCCTCCGCGCCGAAGCCGACCAGGAACTGCACCAAGAGCAGGCCCGGCTGGCCGAACGGGCCCGGATCGCACGTGAGATGCACGACGTCCTCGCGCACCGGATCTCCCTGATGGCGCTGCACGCCGGTGGACTCGAAGTCCGCCCGGACCTGCCCCCCGACCAGATCCAGGAGACGGCCGCCCTTCTACGCGCGACGGCACGCCAGGCACTCGAAGAGCTGCGCAGCGTGATCGGGGTACTCCGCGAGAACAACGGCCACGACCCGGCCCCGGCGACCCCACAACCGACGCTGCGCGACATCAACCGCCTCGTCGACGAAACCCGTAGCGCCGGCACGAACATCGACTTCGAGATGAGCGTCGCGCGTGCCGACGACCTACCGGGGCCGGTGGGACGCGACGCCTACCGGATCGTGCAGGAGGCACTCACCAACGTCGGCAAGCACGCCCAAGGCACCGGCGCCCGTGTGCGAGTCACCGGTGGCCCTGAAGACGGCTTGCACATCAGTGTCCGCAACCGCCAGCCCGTCCCGGCGTACACGACTCCCACCCTGCCCGGTTCCGGTGCTGGGCTGCTCGGGCTGAAGGAGCGGGTCGCGCTAGCCGGGGGGACCCTCGTGGCTGGGCCCGACGGTTCCGGCGACTTCATGGTGGAGGCGGACCTGACGTGGCGAACGTAAGGGTTCTGCTGGTTGACGACGACGCCCTGGTGCGCGCCGGGCTACGGCTCATCCTGTCCTCAGCCGACGACATGGACGTCGTCGGCGAAACCGACGACGGTGGCGGCGCCGTGGCAGCCGTCAGGCAGCACCGGCCCGACGTCGTTCTCATGGACATCCGGATGCCGCAGACGGACGGGATCACCGCAACGGCGGCCCTTCGCCGACTCGACCCTCCACCGCAAGTCATCGTGCTCACCACCTTCCACGCCGACGAGCACGTCGTGGCAGCCCTCCGCGCCGGCGCCAGCGGGTTCGTCGTCAAGGACACCCCGCCCGCCGACATCATCAACGCCGTCCGGATCGTGGCCGCCGGCGACGCCATCATCTCGCCGTCCGTCACCCGCACCCTGCTCTCCCACTTCGGGAACACCGAGGCGTCCGAGCGACACCAGCTGGCTGCCCGGCAGCTTGCCGCCCTCACAGACCGGGAGCGAGACGTAGCCACCGCAGTCGGTGCCGGCGCCTCCAACGCCGAGATCGCCACCTCGCTCTTCATGAGCGAGGCAACGGTCAAGGCGCACGTGTCGCGACTGCTCAACAAGCTCGACGTCAGCAACCGGGTGCAGGTCGCGATCCTGGTGCACGATGCCGCCCAGCCCTGAGACCGATAGACGCACTGGTCCAGCGATATCTGCCGCGCGTTGACTCGGCCGTAGGCCCCTACGCTCACTCGAGAGGACGATTGCTCAGTTGGGCCACCCGTCATCACGAAAAGTCTCACACAGCCTCGCGATCGCGTCCGGCGCCGACGTCAAGGTCGTCCAGCAGATGCTCGGGCACAGCTCGACAACGATGACGCTCGACACCTTTCGATCTGTTGCCCCGGTTGCCGCAGCGTTGCCCCCGTGTTGCGCCAGCCCGCTTCAACGGGGAATCCGAAAGGGGCCCCTCCCAGCGTTTCTGCTGGTCAGGACCCCTTTTCGGATCTGTACCCCCGACGGGATTCGAACCCGCGCTACCGCCTTGAGAGGGCGGCGTGCTAGGCCACTACACAACGGGGGCCTTGCCCACTGACGACGCACATCGTGGGCGACTGCGGAACTTTATCGTCCGGCTGACGAGAGAGTCCAATCGGTACGTCGCTGGGGTACTAGGACTCGAACCTAGACTAACTGGACCAGAACCAGTCGGGCTGCCAATTACCCCATACCCCATGGGATCGCGCCCGTCCCTGGGGGCGGGGCCGAGGAGAGACGATACACGTCAGGCGGAGCCGTCACCAATCGGGATCGGGGCTCCCGAAGCGGGTGTGGATGACGTGTCCAGAGCGGGTGGATCGGTCTTGTTGCGCAGCCGCATCCGGCGGGCGACGAGCAGCACGAGCACCAGGAAGACCAGGCTCTGGGTCACCGTCAGCGGCAGGTTCCACCACGAGACCTCCTGCACGTTGAGGGTGCCGGTGATGTCGCCGAAGAGCAGTGCGAATCCGAACGCCACGTAGTTGTTGAGGATGTGCAGAGCGATGCCCGCCTCCAGGCCGCCGCTGCGGACCACGAGGTAGCCGGCCAACAGCCCGAAGGCGAACCGGTCGAAGAACAGCGGGAAGTTCTGGAGCCCGTGCGCGACCGCGAACATCAGGGCCGTCGCGATCACCGCGACCCAGGTGCCGAAGAGCGAGCCGAGGGCCTGCATCAGGTAGCCCCGGAACGCGTACTCCTCGCCGATCGCCTGCAGCGGCGTGGTGAAGAGGATCACCACGGCGATGGCGACGTCCTGGCCGCTGAGGTGGTTCATCGCCGTGCCGACCTGGCCGGCCGTCTCCTGGTCGGGCAGGAAGACC
>Ga0207708_10001047_pt1 | contig 20695 bp, 18 predicted proteins | sample KBSK5101metaG_FD_184340 | JGI IMG/M metagenome (GOLD analysis project Ga0207708, IMG submission 184340) | Corn, switchgrass and miscanthus rhizosphere microbial communities from Kellogg Biological Station, Michigan, USA - KBS K5-10-1 metaG... | ecosystem: Host-associated > Plants > Roots >...
TGAACAACCTCCAGGGCGTCAGCGTCGAGCTCCCTAAGCGCCGCCTCACAGTGTTCACCGGCGTGTCCGGCTCGGGCAAGAGCTCGCTCGTGTTCGGCACGATCGCCGCGGAGTCGCAGCGGCTGATCAACGAGACCTACAGCGCCTTCGTGCAGGGGTTCATGCCGACGCTGGCCCGGCCCGAGGTCGACGTCCTCGAGGGGCTGACGACCGCGATCATCGTCGACCAGCAGCGGATGGGTGCCGACCCCCGCTCCACCGTCGGCACCGCCACCGACGCCAACGCGATGCTCCGCATCCTCTTCAGCCGGCTCGGGAAGCCGCACATCGGCTCCCCGAGCGCCTACGCCTTCAACGTCCCCTCGGTCAAGGCCAGCGGCGGCATCACGGTCGAACGCGGCAACCGCAAGACCGTGAAGGCGAGCTTCAACCGCACCGGCGGCATGTGCCCGCGCTGCGAGGGCATGGGCACGGTCTCCGACATCGACCTCACCGAGCTCTACGACGACTCCAAGTCGCTCTCGGAGGGCGCGATGACCATCCCGGGCTACAAGGCGGGGGGCTGGAACTACCGGCTCTACGCCAGCTCGGGCTTCTTCGACCCCGACAAGCCGATCCGCAAGTTCACGAAGAAGGAGCTGCACGCCTTCCTCCACCACGAGCCGGAGCGGATGAAGATCGAGGGCATCAACATGACCTACGAGGGGCTGATCCCACGGCTCCAGAAGTCGATGCTCTCGAAGGACAAGGAGGCGATGCAGCCCCACGTCCGCACGTTCGTGGAGCGTGCGGTCACCTTCACCACGTGCCCGGAATGCGACGGCACCCGTCTCGCCGAGGGGGCGCGCTCATCCAAGATCGACAAGCTCAGCATCGCCGACGCCTGCGCGATGGAGATCAGCGACCTGGCCGAATGGGTCCGCGGCCTCGACGAGCCGTCGGTGGCGCCGCTGCTCGCCGCGCTGCAGCAGACCCTCGACTCGTTCGTGGAGATCGGGCTCGGCTACCTCGCGCTGGACCGGCCGTCGGGCACGCTCTCGGGCGGTGAGGCGCAGCGCACCAAGATGATCCGCCAACTCGGCTCCTCGCTCACCGACGTGACCTACGTCTTCGACGAGCCCACTGCGGGCCTGCACGCCCACGACATCGAGCGGATGAACGACCTGCTGCTGCGGCTGCGGGACAAGGGCAACACGCTGCTCGTCGTCGAGCACGAGCCGGACACGATCGCCATCGCCGACCACGTCGTCGACCTGGGCCCCGGCGCGGGCGCGAACGGCGGCACCGTCTGCTTCGAGGGCACCGTGGAGGGGCTGCGGGAAGGCGACACGGTCACCGGCCGCCATCTCGACGACCGCGCCACCCTCAAGGAGGCCGTGCGGACGCCCACCGCGACGCTGGAGGTCCGCGGCGCCAGCACCCACAACCTGCAGGACGTGGACGTCGACATCCCGCTCGGGGTGCTCGTCGTCGTCACCGGGGTGGCGGGCTCGGGCAAGAGCTCCCTGATCGACGGCTCGGTGTCGGGGCGCGACGGCGTGGTGTCGATCGACCAGACCGCGATCCGCGGCTCGCGGCGCAGCAACCCGGCGACCTACACCGGACTGCTCGACCCGATCCGCAAGGCGTTCGCGAAGGCCAACGACGTGAAGCCGGGGCTGTTCAGCGCCAACTCGGACGGCGCCTGCCCGAACTGCAACGGCGCCGGCGTCGTCTACACCGACCTGGCGATGATGGCCGGAGTCGCCACCACCTGCGAGGTCTGCGAGGGCAAACGCTTCCAGCCGGCGGTCCTCGATCTCCAGTTCGGCGGCCGCAACATCAGCGAGGTGCTCGCGATGTCCGTCGACGAGGCGGAACAGTTCTTCGCGGACGGAACGGCGGCCATACCGGCCGCGCACAAGATCCTCGAACGGCTCGCCGACGTCGGGCTGGGCTACCTCAGCCTCGGCCAGCCGCTGCCCACGCTGTCCGGGGGCGAGCTGCAGCGGCTCAAGGTCGCCACCAACATGGCCGAGCAGGGCGGCGTCTACATCCTCGACGAGCCGACCACCGGCCTCCACCTCGCCGACGTCGAGCAGCTGCTCGGCCTGCTCGACCGGCTCGTCGACTCCGGCAAGTCGGTCATCGTCATCGAGCACCACCAGGGCGTCATGGCGCACGCCGACTGGATCATCGACCTCGGTCCCGGCGCGGGCCACGACGGCGGCCGGATCGTCTTCGAGGGCACACCGGCCGACCTCGTCGCCGACCGCTCCACCGTCACCGGCGAGCACCTGGCGGCTTACGTCGGGGCGGCCTGAGGGGGCTGCTCGGCTACACGCTCCGTCCGCGCAGGCTCCGCCGCCGGTGCCACGCGTCGGCCAGCCACGGGTTCGTCCAGCCGGCGTCGGCCGGGTTCGGGTTCGTGCCCGGCGGGACGATCTCGTCGATCTGGTCGAGGACCTCCTGGGACAGCTTCACGTCCGCCGCCGGAAGCTGGGACTCGAGGTGGTCCAGCGTCCGTGGCCCGATGATCGCCGCGGTCACCGCCGGGTGCTCGACGACGAACGCCAGCGCCAGCTCGATCAGCGTGATCCCCGCCGAGTCGGCCACCTTGGCGAGCGCGTCGACCGCCTCGAGCTTGCGCCGGTTCCCGGGGATCGACATGTCGTAGCGGCTCGGCACGAGCTCCGCGCGCCGGCTCTCCGGCGGGGAATCCGTGCTCCAGCGCCCGCTCAGCCAGCCACCCGCCAGCGGGCTCCACGGGATGACGCCCATCCCGTAGGTCTCGGTCACCGGGAGAACGTCGGCCTCGATCCCGCGTGTCAGCAGCGAGTAGGGCGGCTGCTCGGTCACGAAGCGCTCGCGCCCCCGCCGCTCGGCCACCCATTGCGCCTCGACGATGCTGTGCGCGGGGAAGGTCGAGCTCCCGATCATGCGCACCTTGCCCGCGCGGACGAGGTCGGTCAGCGCGCCGAGCGTCTCGTCGATATCGGTGTCGAACTCGGGGCGATGGATCTGGTAGAGGTCGATCCAGTCGGTGCCGAGCCGCTGCAGGCTGTTTTCGACCTCATGCGTGATCCAGCGGCGCGTGTTCCCGAACTGGTTCGGGTCGTCTCCCATCTTCCCGTGGACCTTCGTCGCGAGCACGACGTGGTCCCGGCGCCCGCCTGCGAGCGCCTTGCCGACGATCCGCTCCGACTCCCCGCGCGAGTACACGTCGGCGGTGTCGATGAAGTTGATTCCCGCGTCCAGCGCGCGGTGGATGATGCGTATGCACTCGTCGTGATCGGTTTCGCCCCAGGCGCCGAACATCATCGCGCCGAGGCAGAGGGGGCTGACCTTTACACCGGTGCGGCCGAGCGTGCGCAGTTCCATTCGGCCAGGCTACTCACCGCCGCTGCCCGGCCCGCGGCGCGCAGCTCGTCGAGCCGCTCGAAGGCCAGCATGCCGACCTCGCCGGGGTCGGGAACGACGAGCACGTCGGCCAGCGCGCGCGACATCGCCGCCGCCTGCCAGCTCGAGAGCACCGTCGCGCGGGCGAGCGTCTCGAGCAGCGGCGGCGGCCCGCCGGCACCCCCGAGCGGCCGCCGGCCCATGGCGTCGACGGCCACGATCGGGCCCTCGGCGCCCGCGGCCATGACCTCGACGGGGAAGTTGTCGAGCACGCCGCCGTCCACCAGCAGCCGGTCGCCCGCCACGACCGGCGGCACCAGCCCGGGCAGCGACATGCTCGCGCCGACCGCCTCCCACAGCGGCCCCGACCGGTGCACCACCGGCTCGGCCGCGACGAGGTCGGCGCTGACGCAGAAGTAGTCGCGCTCGAGCTCCTCGATCCGCCGCCCGGCGAACACCCGCTCGAGCATCCGCCGCGCCTTGCGCGAGCGGATCAGCGCCACCCGCGGCACGGTGTAGTCGTTGAACGGGCGCTTGCGGACGAGCTCCTCGCGGCAGCGCTCGGCGATCTCGTCCGGCGAGCGCCCGAGTGCATACAGCGCCCCGATCAGCGCGCCCATCGAGCAGCCGCCGACGCGGTCGACCACGACGCCGGCCTCGGCCAGCGCGTCGAGGACCCCGATGTGGCACAGGGCCCGTGCGCCCCCGCCCGAGAGCACGAGCCCGACCGCGCGCCCGGTCAGCCGCCGCGCCATGCGGTGGATGCCGGCGTCGAGGTGACCGACCAGCAGCAGGTGACGCCGCGACGGCTGCAGCGCAGCGACCCAGGGCACGAGCAGCACGCCGTCCCCGGGGCGGGCGAGCCAGGCGAGGTCGCACCCGCGCAGCGCCGCGTCGCGGGCCACGGGCTCGTCGGGCCGCGCGAACAGGACGGTCCGGTCGGCCTGGCGCAGACAGAACGCCGACCACTCGTCGTCGTCGCCGACCACGAGCAGCACCCGGTCGTGCTCGCGCTCGGCCCGCTCGAGCGCCGCCGCCCAGTCGTCCGGCACGCCCGCCGCGCCGGCGTCGAGGCAGGCGACACGCTCGCCCGCGGCCATCGCCGCGGTCAGGTCGGCAACGATGCGCGGATCGGGCGTGCCGGCCAGCGCGAGCACCCGGTCGGGCTGGCCCGACGGGTCGGCGCGGGCCACGCTGACCCGGAGCTTCTCCCCGATCGCGCGCATGAGCGCGAGCGCGAACTCCTCGTCCTTGCGCAGCAGGTCGTCGAAGTCCTCGCGCGCGACGGCGAGCAGCTCGCTGTCGCGATGCGCGCGCACCGACGCCGACCGCGGGCTGCCGGTCAGCAGCGCGAGCTCGCCGACGACCTCGCCGCGCCCGATCCGGCGCAGCACGTCGCCGTCCTCCTCGCTGACGACGTCGAGCCGCCCCGAGCGCACGACGAACATGCGGTCGCCGGGCTCGCCCTCGCGGAACAGCCAGTCGCCGGCGCGCAGCGCATGGACGGTCAGCCGCTCGGCGAGCCGCCGCCGCGAGCGCGCGTTGAGCGTGCCGAGCAGTCCGAACTCGATCTGGTCGAGCGGTGCGTCCCTGCTCACCGGCGCGAGCGTACCGGCCGCCCGCGCCCCCGTCAGCCCGCTTGGGCCGCCCGCTCGGCGCGGGACTCCTTCGGCGCCCTGACCGCGACGTCATCGATGGCGAGCAGCCGCAGCAGCTTGCGGCCCAGCGCGAGCGGGCCGTCGAACTCCACGCGCCCGTCGGCGAGCCGGGCCAGCGCCGCTCGTCCCGGCCGCGTCGTCGGCTTCGGGAGCCCGCCGGTCAGCGGCGCGGCGATCAGCGCCGTGACGTCGCCCATCCGCCCGCTGACCTCGAGGTCGTAGGCGCGGTCGGGCGCCGGGGCCCGACTCGTGTGATCGGGGTCACACGGCCGCACGAATGACGTCGACCCGTCGCCCGCGCCGGGGTTGAGCGCGCCGCCCGCATAGGATCGCCCCATGTCCGAGCCCTCCGGCCCCGTCACCGGCGACGGCTACGCCGCCACCCACCTCGACGCCATGGGCGACGGCTACGGCTTCCGCAAGGTCCGCCGCGCCCTCGACGTCACCGCCTTCGGCGTCAACGCCGTCGTCATGCCCGCCGGCTACGAGGGCGGCTGGCACTACCACGACGAGCAGGAGGAGCTCTACTTCGTCCACCGGGGGCGGATGGAGTTCGCGTTCGGCGACGGCACCAGCGTCGTGCTCGGCCCCGGCGGCTTCCTGCGCGTCGACGCGCCGACCGAGCGCAAGCTGCGCAACGTCGGCGACGAGGACGCCGTCTACGTGATCGCCGGCGGCAAGGACGGCTACGTCGGCCGCGACGCGCACGTCCCCGGCGACGAGACCTGACCTACCGCGCTAACCGGGGGAGAGGCCCTCGGTGCCGCGCATCCAGGCCGCGCTCTGGTCGCCCTGGTAGCAGCGCGCGCCGTTGCGGCGCACCTCGAGGTCGTAGCGGACCATGTAGCGGTCGCGGCCCGGTCGCACACGCGTGGCCCGGCAGGTCATCTCGAAGTCCTCACCCGGCGTGATCAGCTTGCGGAACACCGCGCGGTGGATGTGGGTGCCGAACCCGACCCAGCCGTCGCGGTGGCGCAGCCCCAGCAGGTAATAGGCGTGCACGAACCCCGCCGCGCCGGTCAGGTGCACCAGGAGCGCCCCGGCGACGTGGGCCGGGTGCCCGGGCCCCACGCGCTGCGAGCCGGTGATGGGCTGGGAGCGGTCGCTGCCGAACGCCAGCCGCACGAGGCTCTCGTCCGCGTCGAGCTCCAGCAGCTCGCGCAGCAGGTACGGGCCCGGCTCGTAGAGCATGTCGTCGAGGAGGTCCTGCGGCGGCGGACACGGCGTCGACGGGAGCGCCGTCGTCATTCGCGCAGCGCGTCGCGCACGGCGACGAGCGCGCGGTCGATCCCGTCCGCGTCCACGTCCAGGTGGGTCACGGCGCGCACGCGCGTGGGCCCGAACCGGCTCATCTCGACCCCGGCGACCGCGAGCCGGGCAACGAGCGTGGCGGAGTCGGCGACGTCGAAGATCACGATGTTGGTCTCGACCGCGTCCGCGTCGATCGCGACGCCGTCGATCTCCGCCAGCCCCGCGGCCAGCGTGCGCGCGTTGGCGTGGTCCTCGGCCAGCCGATCGACGTGGTGGTCGAGCGCATACAGCCCGCCCGCAGCCACGATCCCGGCCTGGCGCAGCGCCCCGCCGAGCATCTGCTTGTAGCGCCAGGCCTCGTCGATGAGCTCCTGCGAGCCCGCCAGGCACGCGCCCACCGGCGCGCCCAGGCCCTTGGTGAAGTCGATCCACGCGGTGTCGAAGCCGGAGGCGAAGGCGGCGGCGGTCTCGCCCGAGGCCACCACCGCGTTCATGAGCCGGGCGCCGTCCAGGTGCGCCCGCAGCCCGTGCTTGCGGGCGACCTCGAGCACCGCGTCGATCCCCGCCCGCGTCCACACCCGCCCGCCGGCCAGGTTCGTCGTCTGCTCGACGGAGACCAAGCGCGAGCGCGGCTCGTAGCGGTTTCCCGGCGCGCGCAGCGCGCCCTCGAGCTCGTCGGGCGTGAACATGCCGCCCTCGCCCTCGAGGGTGCGGATCATCGCGCCGGAGAGGAACGCCGGGCCGCCCGCCTCGGCCACGATCGGGTGCGCGGTGCGGTGCAGGTAGTACTCGTCGCCGCCCGGGCGCGTGTGCAGGCGGATCGAGATCTCGTTGCACATCGAGCCCGAGGGCAGGAACAGCGCCGCGTCCTGGCCCAGCAGCTCCGCCACCCGCTCCTGCAGGGCGTTGACCGTCGGGTCGAGGCCGCGCTGCTCGTCGCCCACCTCGGCGGTGGCGATGGCTTGCCGCATCCCATCGGTGGGCCGGGTCTGCGTGTCGGAGTAGAGGTTGACCGGGGCGGGGCTCACGCCCGCGGCACGGTAGCGAGCGCTGCGCGCCGCTGACGCTCGACCTCGCCGCGCACCACGCAGCCGAGCACGTGGTCGTTGACCACGCCGCACGCCTGCATGGCCGCGTACACGGTCGTCGGGCCGACGAACCGGAATCCGCGGCCCTTGAGCTCGCGCGACAAGGCGGTCGACTCCGGCGTCGTCGGGGGCACGTCCGCGCCCGTGCGCGGCGCCCGCCGCCGCCCCTGCGGCCGGAAGCCCCACACCAGCGCGGCCAAGCCGCCGTCGGAGCGCAGCTCCGCCGCGGCTCGCGCGTTCGCGATCGTCGCCTCGATCTTCTGCCGGTTGCGCACGATGCCCGCGTCGGCCAGCAGCCGCCGCACGTCGCGCGCGCCGAACCCGGCGACGGCGTCGATCGAGAAGTCCGCGAACGCCGCCCGGAACGCCGGGCGCTTGCGCAGAATGGTCAGCCACGAGAGCCCGGACTGGAACCCCTCCAGGCACAGCCGCTCGAACAACGCGTCGTCGGCGACGACCGGCCGCCCCCACTCCTCGTCGTGGTAGGGGAGGTACTCAGGCCCCTGGGCCCACGAGCACCGCTTGCTCAACCGGCTCCACCTCCACCGGCACGCCGTTGAGGATCGCGTTGCCCGACAGCGGCTCGAGCTCGGCGCTCCCGGTGAGCAGGTTGCAGTTCACACCCGCGTGCGCGCGCGCGACCGACTGCTTCGTGCCCGCTACGTCGTGGCCCCAGCCGTGGGGGATCGAGACCACGCCGGGCATGATCGCGTCGGTCACCTCGACCGGCACGACGACCTCGCCGACGCCCGAGCGCACGGTCGCGTCGGCGCCGTCGGAGAGCCCGAGGCGCGCGGCGGTGTCGGGGTGGACGTGCAGCGTGCAGCGCGCCGGGCCGCGCACGAGCAGGTCGAGGTTGTGCATCCACGAGTTGTTGGAGCGCAGCTGGCGGCGGCCGATGAGCACGACCTCGCCGTTGGGCGAACGCCGTAGCGCCGCGCGCAACCGCGGCACGTCGGCGACGATCGTCGCGGGCGCGAGCTCGACCTTCCCGGACGGCGTGCGCAGCACCTCGGGCAGGCGGGGCTGCAGGGGGCCGAGGTCGATCCCGTGCGGGGCGGCCTCGAGGTCGGCCAGCGTGAGCTCGTAGGGCCCGGTGCGCAGCATGAAGTCGAGGATGCGCTCGGGGCCCACGCGCGGCTCCAGCGCGGCGAGCGCCTCCTCGGGGTCGCGCCCGGCGCGGCGGATGACCTCTGCGGCGACGAATCGGTCCAGCGCCTCGACGTCGACGTCCGGCCCCGCCCCGCCGGCGACGCCGGCCAGGCGCAGCAACGTGCGCCACTCGTCCGGCGGCTCGCCCGCCGCTTCGGCGTCGAGCACCGGCGCCGAGTAGTTGGCCACGTTGCGGATGGCCAGCTGGTAGAGCGCGAGGTCGTAGTGCGAGCGCGCCAGCGGCGAGGGCGCCGGCAGCACGACGTCGGCGTGCCGCGTGGTCTCGTTGAGGTAGATGTCGAGCGAGAGCATGAAGTCCAGGCCCTTCAGGGCCCGGTCCAGCCGCGCGCCGTCGGGCGTGGACAGCACCGGGTTGCCCGCGTTGGTGATCAGCGCCCGGACCTGGCCCTCGCCCGGCGTCTCGATCTCCTCCGCCAGCACCCCGACCGGCAGCTCGCCGAACACCTCGGGCGCCCCGCGCACGCGCGAGTGCCAGCGCCCGGTCCGGAAGCCCTTGCCGCGCCCGCCCGGCCCCTGCGTGTTGGACGCGCCCGCGGCGGCGCGCGGGAACATCGCCCCGCCCACGCGGTCGAGGTTGCCGGTGAGCGCGTTGAGCACGTCGACCAGCCACGAGGCCAGCGTGCCGAACTCCTGCGTGCAGGTGCCGATGCGGCCGTAGACCGCCGCGCGCGGGGCGCCGGCGAGCGAGCGCGCCACGCGCTCGATGGTCGCCGCCGGGATCCCGGTCGCGTCGGCCACCGGGCCGGGCGCGAAGTCGGCCGCCAGCGCCAGGACGTCGTCGACGCCGGCGAGGTGGTCGACGGGTGTGACCAGGCCCTCGGCCTCGAGCACGTGCACGAGCGCGAACAGGAACAGGGCGTCGGTGCCGGGCCGGATGAACAGGTGCTCGTCGGCCGCCTCGGCCGTGCGCGAGCGCCGCGGGTCGACGACCACGACCCGACCGCCGCGGGCGCGTAGTGCGCGCAGCCGCCCGCGCATGTCCGGCGCGGTCATCAGCGAGCCGTTGGAGGCCAGCGGGTTGGCCCCGAGCACGAGCAGGTATTCGGTGCGATCCACGTCGGGCACCGGCACGCTCAGCGCGCCGCCGAACATGAGCCCGGCCGCGACCTGCTTGGGCATCTGGTCGACGGTCGAGGCCGTGTAGAGGTTCTTCGTGCCCAGCGCCTTGAGCAGCGGGCGGCTGTAGAGCAGAGCCGAGAAGGAGTGCGCAGTGGGGTTGCCCAGGTACACGGCGACGCTGTCGTCGCCGCCGGCCGCGCGCACCGCCCCGAGCCGCTCGTCGATCACCGCGAAGGCCTCGCCCCAGGTGGCCTCGTCACCATCGACCAGCGGCACGCGCAGCCGGTCGGGGTCCTCGTGCAGGGGCTTGAGCGAGACCCCCTTGGGGCACAGGAAGCCGTGCGAGAACACGTCCTCGGCGTCGCCGCGGATGCGCTCCACCCGCCCGTCGGCGACCTCGATCGCGAGGCCACACGTCGCTTCGCACAGCGGGCACGTCCGGTGGGCGATCATGGCAGGAGCGTAACTCCGCGCCCGCCGGATAGCTTGTAGCAACATGCGCAAGCTCGCCGTCCTCGCCCTCACCGTCGTGCCCCTGCTCCTGGTCGCCGGCCCGGCCCAGGCCAGCAAGGACCGCTGCCGCGTGGCCAAGGGCGGCACCGCGCTGAAGCGCACGAGCACCGTGCTCGTGGCCCAAAACGGCGACCGCGTGTCCGCCTGCCTGCGCCCGAACGGCCGCCGCTGGTACCTCGCCGACGACGACGGCCTCTACAACACGGTGACCATCGACGCCGTCGGCCGCAGCACAGTTACCTGGACCGAGTCCTACGTTCCCGAGTGCAAGGCCGACTGTCCGCCCGGCGTCAACGGCTCGACCACCCAGCACACGATCGACCTGCGCACGGGCACGGTCACCGACGCCTGAGCGCCCCGGCCTATCCTCGCTTTCGAGGAATGGCCACGCCCACCAAGCCCGATCTCGCCGAACAGCGCCGGCAGCTTCCCGACTCGCCGGGCGTGTACCTGTTCCGCGACGCCGATGGGCGCGTGATCTACGTCGGGAAGGCCAAGAGCATCCGCAAGCGGGTGGCGTCGCACTTCGGCAGCGGCCGCGGCGCGGCCTACGCCGGCCACACCGACCTGCCGGGGCAGATCGAGTCGATCGAGACCGTGGTCACGGCGACCGAGGCCGAGGCCTTCCTGGCCGAGCAGGAGTTCATCCACCGCTACCGGCCGCGCTTCAACATCCGCCTGCGCGACGACAAGTCGTACCCCTACATCGGGATCTCGCTCGACGAGCCCTTCCCGCGCGTGTACTTCACGCGCGAGCGCCACCGCCGCGACCGCGCCTACTTCGGGCCGTACAGCAACGCCAAGAAGACCCGCGAGACGCTCGACCTGCTGGGCAAGATCTTCCTCTTCCGCTCCTGCAACGGCGCCGAGCCCGGCCGCCGCTCGGGCTCGCCCTGCCTCGACTACTACATCAAGCGCTGCGAGGCCCCCTGCGTGGGCTACGTCGACGAGGAGCGCTACGGCGAGGCCATCGGCGGCGTCATGGACTTCCTCTCCGGCCGCTACCGCCACATCGAGCGCGAGCTCGAGCAGCGCATGCGCGCCGCCGCCGACGACCAGCTCTTCGAGCAGGCCGCGCTCGAGCGCAACCGCCTGCACGCCGTCCGCGCCCTGCTCGAGCGCCAGCGCGTCGCCCGCGAGTCAGTGGGCACGCTCGACGCCATCGCCGTGGCCATGGAGGGGCCGGACGCCAACGCCCAGGTCTTCCAGGTCCGCGACGGCGTGCTCTCGGACCGCCAGTCCTTCTACCTCGCCAACGAGGCCGGGCGCGGCCTCGACGAGGTGGTCGAGGAGTTCGTCCTCCAGTACTACGCCACCGCCATGTCGATCCCGCCGCAGGTCATCGTCCCGCGCGGCCTGACGCTCACCCCGGCGCTGGCCGAGGCGCTCAGCGCCCGCCGCGAGGCCAAGGTCGAGGTGCGCTCGGCCGAGCGCGGCGACAAGCGCCGCATCGTCGAGCTGGCCGAGCGCAACGCGCGCCTGGCGCTCGACCAGGAGCGCCTGCGCGACGAGCGCCGGCGCCAGAGCCGGGTCGAGGCGCTGGACGGCCTGCAGGAGGCCCTCGGCCTCGACACCATTCCGCTGCGCATCGAGGGCTTTGACATCTCCAACCTCCTGGGCACGCAGACGGTGGCCTCGATGGTCGTGTTCGAGGGCGGGGCACCGAAGAAGTCCGATTACCGCCGCTTCCGCATCCGCTCGCTCGAGGAGGGCGTTCCCGACGACTACGCGGCCATGGAGGAGGTGCTCTCGCGCCGGCTTGCGAACTACGAGCGGCAGATCGACCTCTCGCCGCACGACCCCGCCTACAACGCCTCCTTCGCAGCGCTGCCCAACGTGATCCTCATCGACGGCGGCCGCGGCCAGCTCGCCGCCGGCCTCAAGGCGCTCACCGCCTTCCGCCAGCGCGGGGTGACGATCATCTCGCTGGCCAAGCGGATCGAGGAGGTCTTCCTGCCCGGGCGCGCCGCGCCGCTCGTGCTCGGGCACGACACCCCCGAGCTGCAGCTGCTCCAGCGCGTGCGCGACGAGGCCCACCGGTTCGCCATCGAGCACCACCGCTCGCGCCGCGACCGGGCCATGACCGGGTCGATCTTCGACGAGCTTCCGGGCATCGGCCCGTCGCGCAAGCGCGCGCTGCTCAAGCACTTCGGCTCGCCCGACGGCGTGCTCAGCGCCAGCCGCGAGGAGCTCGAGGCCGTGCCCGGGGTGCCCGGCAAGGTCGCCCGCGACCTCTACGCCCAGCTGCATCGGACCGGGGGCTAGGCGTGGACCTCGTCCTCATCACCGGGTACTCGGGGGCGGGGAAGTCGACGGCGATGCAGTTCTTCGAGGACGCCGGCTACTTCTGCGTCGACAACATCCCGCCGGGCATGCTGCGCTCCCTGGCCGAGCTGTTCATGCACGAGGGCTCGAAGGTCGAGTGCGCCGCCGTGGTGTGCGACGCGCGCGGCGGCGAGTACTTCGAGTCGCTGGTCGAGGTGGCCGACGAGCTGCGGGACGCCGGCGTGAACCTGCAGGTGCTGTTCCTCGAGGCCGACGAGCCGACGCTGATCACCCGCTACCGGGAGACCCGCCGCCGCCACCCGCTGGCCACGAGCGGCAGCGTGGCCGAGGGCATCGCGGCCGAGCGCGCGCTGGTCGCGCCGCTGCGCGGGACCGCCGACTACGTGCTCGACACCACCGGCCTGCGCCCCGGGCATCTGCGCCACCGCCTGGCCGACGAGGTCCTGCCCACGCAGACCTCGAACCACCTGGCCGTGCGCTTCAGCTCGTTCGGCCACAAGCACGGACCGCTGCGCGACGCCGACCTCATCCTCGACGTGCGCTTCTTGCCCAACCCGCACTACGAGGTCAAGCTGCGCCCGCTGACCGGCCTCGACGAGCGCATCGTCGCCTACGTCAACCGCGACGGCGCGCTGGACGACTTCTACGGGCACCTGTTCCCGCTCCTCGACTACCTGCTGCCCCAGTACGTGCTGGAGGGCAAGGCCCACCTGGTGATCGGGATCGGCTGCACCGGCGGCCGCCACCGGTCGGTGGTCATCGCCGAGGCGCTGGCCCAGCGCTACCGCGACGCCGACGGCTACCTGGTCGAGGTCGCCCACCGCGACATCGACAAGGACCCCGGACGGCTCCCCGCCTCGGGTTAGATAGCCTCACCCGCCCTCGCACGCACACACGAAGGGACCGACAATGCCAGTACGCGTGGGCATCAACGGGTTCGGCCGCATCGGCCGGAACGTCTTTCGCGCCGCACTCGAAGGTGATGCCGACATCGAATGGGTCGGCATCAACGACATCGCCGACCCGGCGACGCTGGCCCACCTGCTCCGCTACGACTCGACCTACGGGCCGTTCCCCGGCACCGTCGAGCACGGCGACGAGAGCATCACCGTCGACGGCCACCCGATCCGGGTCATGGCCGAGCGCGACCCGGGCGACCTGCCGTGGGGCGACCTCGGGGTCGACGTGGTCATCGAGTCCACCGGCCTCTTCACCAAGCGCGACGACGCCGCCAAGCACCTCGAGGCCGGGGCCAAGAAGGTCCTCATCTCCGCTCCGGCCGGCGGCGAGGACGTCACCGTCGCGCTCGGCGTCAACTTCGACGAGGCCTACGACAAGAGCAAGCACAACGTCATCTCCAACGCGTCGTGCACGACGAACTGCCTCGCCCCGGTGGCCAAGGTCCTGCACGAGGCCATCGGCATCGAGCACGGCCTGATGACCACGATCCACGCCTACACGGCCGACCAGCGCCTGCAGGACATGCCGCACAAGGACCTGCGCCGCGCCCGCGCGGCCGCGGTGAACCTGATCCCGGCCTCCAGCGGCGCCGCCAAGGCGGTCGGGCTCGTGCTGCCCGAGCTGCAGGGCAAGCTCACCGGCTTCGCCGTCCGCGCCCCGGTCATCACCGGCTCCGTCGTCGACTTCACCGCCACGGTGTCGCGCGACACCACGCCGGAGGAGGTCAACGAGGCGTTCGCGGCCGCCGCTTCGGGGCCGCTGCAGGGCATCCTCGAGTACACCGAGGAGCCGATCGTGTCGACCGACATCATCCGCAACCCGCACTCGTCGATCTTCGACTCCGAGCTCACGCTGGTCATGGAGGGCACCATGGTCAAGGTGATCTCCTGGTACGACAACGAGTGGGGCTACTCCAACCGCGTCGCGGACGTCGTCCAGCGCCTGCTGTGAAGACGCTCGACGATGTCGACGTCGAGGACAAGCGCGTCCTCCTGCGGGTCGACTTCAACGTCCCGCTCGATGACGGCCACATCACCGACGACACCCGCATCCGCGCGGCCCTCCCGACCATCGAGGAGCTGCGCGGACGCGGGGCCAAGCTCGTGCTCGCCTCGCACCTGGGCCGGCCCAAGGACCGCGAGCCCGAGCTGTCGCTGCGTCCGGCCGCGCAGCGGCTGGGGGAGCTGATCCAGGCCCCGGTGCAGCTCGCGCCGGGCGTGGTCGGCGACGAGGTGCGCGCCGAGGCCGACGCGCTCCGGCCCGGCGACGTGCTCATGCTCGAGAACGTCCGCTACGAGCCCGGCGAGACCAAGGACGACCCCGGGCTCGCGCACGGCCTGGCCGATCTGGCCGACGTGTACGTCAACGACGCCTTCGGCACGGCCCACCGCGCGCACGCCTCGACCGAGGGCGTCGCCCACCTCGTGGCCCAGCACGCGGCCGGGCGCCTGCTCGAGCGCGAGGTCGACACCCTCGAGGGGCTGTTCAAGTCGCCTCGCCGTCCCCTCGTCGCGGTGCTGGGCGGGGCCAAGGTGACGGACAAGATCGGCGTCATCGACCGCTTCCTCGAGGTCGCCGACGCGCTGCTCATCGGCGGCGCCATGGCCTTCCCGTTCCTGTCCGTGCAGGGCCACACCATCGGCGACTCCAAGTGCTCGGAGGACGACCTCGAGCCCGCGCAGCGCGCGCTGGCGGCGGCGGAGCGCGCGCGGTGCCGCTTCGAGCTGCCGGTCGACCTCGTGCTCGGCGACCGCTTCGACGCCGGCGCCGAGGTGCGCCCGCTCGACGGCGTCGACGTGCCCGCCGGCTGGATGGGCCTGGACATCGGGCCGCGCACGGCGGAGCGCTACGCGCAGGACATCGCCGCCGCCGGCACGGTGTTCTGGAACGGGCCCATGGGGGCGTTCGAGCTCGCGCCGTTCGCCGCCGGCACGAAGGTGGTGGCTCAGGCGGTCGCGGATTCGCCGGCCGAGACCGTCGTCGGCGGCGGCGACAGCGCCGCCGCGCTGCACCGCTTCGGGCTCGCCGACGCCGTGACCCACCTCTCGACCGGCGGGGGCGCCTCGCTCGACCTCGTCGAGGGCAAGACGCTGCCCGGAGTGGAGGCCTTGCGATGACCCGCACCCCGCTGATCGCCGGCAACTGGAAGATGAACAAGACCACCGGCGAGGCCGAGGCGTTCGTGCGCGCGCTGCTGCCGCGCATCGCCGGCCACACCTGCGACGTGGGCCTGTGCGCGCCGTTCACGGCGCTGGGTCCGCTGGTCGAGGAGACCCGCGGCACCGGCGTGGCCATCTACGCGCAGAACATGCACGAGGAGCCCTCGGGCGCGTTCACCGGCGAGGTCTCGGCGCCGATGCTCACCGAGCTCGACGTCAGCGGCGTCGTGCTCGGGCATTCCGAGCGGCGGGAGCTGTTCTGCGAGACCGACAAGGCGCTGGCCAAGAAGGTGCCGGTCGCGCTCGCCGCCGGCCTGGAGCCGATCCTGTGCGTGGGGGAGACCGAGACCGAGCGCGAGGCCGGCGACACCCAGCGCAAGCTGCGCCACCAGGTCCAGGAGGGCCTGCACGGCGTGGCCGACGAGCGGCTGGCCGAGGTGGTCATCGCCTACGAGCCCATCTGGGCCATCGGCACCGGCCTGGTGGCCACGCCCGAGCAGGCCCAGGAGGCCATCGCCTTCGTGCGCGCGCTGGTCGGCGACCGGTCGCCCGAGCAGGCCGAGCGGGTGCGCATCCTCTACGGCGGCTCGGTCAAGGCCGACAACGCTTCCGAGCTGCTCGGACTGCCCGACGTCGACGGCGCCCTCGTCGGCGGCGGCTCGCTCGAGGTCGAGTCGCTCGCGACCATCGTCGGGGCGGCGTGACGGAGGCGCTGCCGGCCGTCTGCCTCGTCGTCCTCGACGGCTGGGGGATCGCGCCGGACGGGCCCGGCAACGCAATCTCGCTGGCCGACACGCCGGTGTTCGACGAGCTGTGGGAGCGCTACCCGCACACGCAGCTCGACGCCTCCGGCGCCGCGGTCGGCCTGCCCGAAGGGCAGATGGGCAACTCGGAGGTCGGGCACCTCAACCTGGGCGCCGGTGCCGTGGTCAAACAGGACCTGACGAAGATCGACGACGCCGCCCGCGACGGCTCGTTGCAGCAGAACGAGGTGCTGGTCGAGGCGTTCACGAACGCCGAGCGCGTGCACCTGCTCGGCCTGGTCTCCGACGGCGGCGTCCACTCGGGCTGGGAGCACCTGCGCGGGCTCATCGCCATGGGCGCTGCGCTCGGCGCCCCCGAGGTCGTCCTGCACGCGTTCACCGACGGCCGCGACACCTCGCCCACCGGTGGCGCCGGCTACCTCGAAGCGGTCGAGAGTTGGTGCGGCGAGGCCGGCAACGCCCGCGTCGGCTCGGTCGTCGGCCGCTACTTCGCCATGGACCGCGACAAGCGCTGGGACCGCACCCAGCAGGCCTACGACCTCATCGTCGGAGGCCGCGCGCCGCACCACGCCGACACCGGCGTCGCGGCGGTCAAGCAGGCCTACGAGCGCGACGAGACCGACGAGTTCATCACCCCGACGCTGGTCGGCGACGAGGCCCGCATCCGCGACCAGGACTCGGTCGTCTGCTTCAACTTCCGCCCGGACCGCATGCGCCAGATCGTGCGCGCGCTGGCCGAGCCCGCTTTCGACGAGGTCGACCGCGGCGGCCGGACCCCGATCGCGCGGCTGGCGACCATGGCCTCCTACGAGGAGGATTGGTCCTACCCGGTCGCATTCCCGCAGGAGCGGCCGAAGGCCACGCTGGCCAGCGTGCTCGCCGACCGCGGCATCCGCCAGCTCCATGTGGCCGAGACCGAGAAGTACGCCCACGTGACCTACTTCTTCAACGGCGGCGACGAGGACCCCCACAGCGGCGAGGACCGGGAGCTCGTGCCTTCGCCGCGCGACGTCCCCACCTACGACCACAAGCCGGAGATGAGCGCGCAGGCCGCCGCGGACGCGTTCGTCCACCACTGGCAGGAGGGCGGCTACGGGTTCGGGATCATCAACTTCGCCAACCCGGACATGGTCGGCCACACCGGAGTGATCCCCGCGGCGGTCAAGGCGGTGGAGACCGTGGACGGCTGCCTGGCCGAGGTCGTCGCCGCGGTGGAGGCGTCGGGCGGCGCCTGCCTCATCACCGCCGACCACGGCAACTGCGACCACATGCTCAACGACGACGGCTCGCCCAACACGGCGCATTCGCTGAACCCCGTCCCGGTGATCGTCACCGTGCCCGGCCTGTCGCTGCGCGCCGACGGGATCCTCGCCGACGTCGCGCCGACGATCCTCGATCTCCTCGGCCAGGAAAAGCCGGTGGAGATGACGGGGACCTCGCTGGTACAGTAGTTGCGCGCGCAAGGAGTAGTCGAGGTGCCAACGCAAACCGTCTATGCATTCACCAACGCCGAGCTCGCGGCGTGGCGCGGGTTTCTCCGCGCTCACTCCGCCCTCGTCAAAGAGCTCGACGCCGACCTCGAGGCGCAGCACCAGCTGCCGCTGACGTCCTACGACGTCCTCACGAACCTCGCCGACCAGCCCCAGGGCCGCATGCGCATGCGCGACCTCGCCGACGCCGTCGTGCTCAGCCGCAGCGGCTTGACCCGGCTGGTCGACCGGCTGCAGCGCGAGGGCCTGATCGAGCGCGAGCAGTGCGCCTCGGACGCCCGCGGCGCCTACGCCGTCCTCACCGAGACCGGGCGCGGGCGCCTGCGCGAGGCCCAGCCGTTGCACCGCGAGAGCGTGCGCCGGCGCTTCCTGAGCCGGTTCAGCGACGACGAGCTGCGCGAGCTGGCGGTGTTCTGGGAACGCCTACAGACGTGATGGTGCGGTCGGCCTGGCCCTCAGGCCTTCCACTTCACGCTGCAGCCGCGCGGCCGTGTGACGGCCGGGTCGACGGTCTCGCTCCGTAGCGCGGCGTCGATCGCCGTGCGCAGCCAGGCGGCGTCCTGGCCCGGGTCCTGGTGGTCGCCGTCGGGCGCGCCGTGGTAGACGAGGCGCTGGTCGCCGTCGTACACGAACACGTGCGGGGTCACGAGCGCGTCCAGGGCCCGGGCGACGTCCTGGCTCTCGTCGTAGAGGTAGGGGAAGGGCCAGTCGTTGTAGTCGACGAACTCGCGCATCCGGTCGGGCGAGTCGGCCGGGTAGCGGTTGACGTCGTTGGCGTTGATCCCGAGGAAGCGCACCCCGCGGTCGCCATAGTCCTCGGCCACGGCCTTCAGGCGCGGGTTCCAGGCCACGACGTAGGGGCAGTGGTTGCACATCACGACCACGACGGTCGCGGGCGGGGCCTCGTCGAGCGGCGCCGCATGAGCGGCGCCCCGGGTGTCCGGCAGCTCGAACGCCGGGATCTGGTCACCGATCTCGTGCATGCCCGCCAAGATACGCAACCCGCATGTCCGCCCTGACCATCACGGCCACCGATCCCGGGTCGCGCGCCCGCACCGGCCTGCTGCACACCGCGCACGGCAACGTCCGCACCCCCGCCTTCGTCCCGCTGGCCACCAAGGGCTCGGTGCGCGGGCTCGAGCCGCACGAGGTGGCGGGGCTCGGCTTCGACATGGTGCTCGGCAACACGTTCCACCTCATGCTCCAGCCCGGGCCCGAGCTGATCGACGAGCTCGGGGGCCTGCACCGCTTCATGGGCTGGGACGGCCCGATCATCACCGACTCCGGCGGCTTCCAGGTCTTCTCGATGGGCTATGGGACGGTGGCGGACGAGATCAAGGGCACGGGCAAGAAGACGGGCGGCGAGGGCGCCGTGCTGAACATCGCCGAAGCCGGCGTGCGCTTCCGCTCCTACGTCGACGGCTCCGAGCGCTTCATGGGCCCGGAGGAGTCGATGGCGGTCCAGGCGGCGCTGCGCAGCGACATCGCGCTGACCTTCGACGAGTGCACCCCGTTCCACGCCACCCGCGAGTACACCGCCCGCTCGACCGAGCGCACGCACCGTTGGCAGCAGCGCTGCCTGGACTGGCACCGCGAGCACGGCCCGGCCGACCAGCTCGTCTACGGGATCGTCCAAGGCGGCGTCTACGAGGACCTGCGCGACTTCTCCACCGCGTCCGTGGCCGACAGCGCGTGCGACGGCATCGCCATCGGCGGCTCACTCGGGCAGCACAAGGAGCAGATGTACGAGGTGGTGGCGTGGTCGACGCCGGCCCCGGGCAGCGAGGCCGACCGCAAGCCCCGCCACCTGCTCGGCATCGGCGACATCGACGACCTGCTGCGCGGCGTGGAGCTCGGCGTCGACACCTTCGACTGCGCGATGCCCACGCGCCTCGGGCGGCACGGCGTGGCCATCGTGCCCGAGCCCGACGCGCGCTGGCGCGTGGACCTGGTCAAGGCGCGCCACCGGCACAGCCCCGAGCCGATTCTCGACGGCTGCGCATGCCCGGCCTGCGCGGGCGGCTACTCGCGCGCGTACCTGCGCCACCTGCTCAAGGCCGGCGAGCTGCTGGGCCAGCGGCTGGTGACGCTGCACAATCTCCATTTCGTGTCCGGCCTGATGGCCGAGCTGCGCGCCGCCATCGCCTCCGACCGGCTGGCCGACGCGGTGGACGCGTTCAGACGGGGCTCTGCGCCCGCCGCTGCGCCCGCTCGTCCAGCTTCCTGATCGTCTCGAACACCCCGCGGCGGGCCATGCCGAGCTCGATCAGGCGCTGGAACTGCGCCGGGGCCAGCAGCGGCGCGATGATCCACGGCGGGTAGTACACGCGGCGCGAGCGCCCCTCGATGCCGCGCACGATCTTCTCCACGCCCTTGCTCACCGGCGCGGGCTGGCCGAACGCGGCGCGCGAGTTCGCGAACTCCTCCTCGGCGAGGATCTCGTCGGACTCGGGGGCGCGCACCATGTCGGTGTCGAGGAAGCCGAAGTAGCCGCAGCCCACGTCGACGCCGTAGGGGCGCATCTCCATGCGCAGGGCGTTGGCGAAGCCCTCGACGCCGGCCTTGGCCGCGTTGTAGTGGCCGATGATCGGCGTGTGGATGGCGGCGGCGAGCGAGGCGATGGGGAGGATGTAGCCCTTGCGTTCGATCACGTGGGGCAGCGCGGTGCGGATCGTGCGCCAGACGCCGAGCAGGTTGACCTCGATCGTGGCCTCGAACGCCTCGGGCTCGATGGTGCGGATCGGGCCCCAGGGCGCGATGCCGGCGTTGGCGATGACCACGTCGATCCCGCCCAGCTGCTCGACCGTGCCCGCCACCGCGGCGCGCAGCGCGCCCCAGTCGGTGACGTCGCACTCGAAGGTCGCCGTGTCGGTGGGGAGCTCGGCGGCAAGGGCCTGGATGCGCTCGGGCTCGAGG
>Ga0207708_10001051_pt1 | contig 20664 bp, 18 predicted proteins | sample KBSK5101metaG_FD_184340 | JGI IMG/M metagenome (GOLD analysis project Ga0207708, IMG submission 184340) | Corn, switchgrass and miscanthus rhizosphere microbial communities from Kellogg Biological Station, Michigan, USA - KBS K5-10-1 metaG... | ecosystem: Host-associated > Plants > Roots >...
GACGCAGGCGTTCGGACTGGCCACCCCTGGAGGCACGGTCTCGAACACCGGAGTCCTGGGTCTCACGTTGGGCGGCGGCCTGGGGTGGTTGATGGGCAAACACGGCCTGGCCGTGGACAACGTGCTTGCGGCCGACGTCGTCACCGCCGACGGCCAGCTGCGACGCGCGAGCGCGGCGCAGAACCCGGACCTGTTCTGGGCGCTGCGCGGCGGCGGCGGCAATTTCGGCGTCGTGACGTCGATCGAGTACCAGCTCCACGAGGTGTCGCAGGTACTGGGCGGCATGATCCTCTTTCCCTACGATCAGGCGCGCGACGTCCTGCGCTTCTATCGTTCGTTCTGCGCGACGCTGCCTGATGAAGCCGAGATGTATGCGGCGCTGCTGACGGCGCCGCAGGGCATGCCGGTGGCTGCGCTGCTGGTCGGCTACAACGGCCCGATTGAAGAGGGCGAGCGGGTGTTTGCGCCGGCTCGCCGCTTCGGCACGCCGATCGCCGACCTGGTGGCGCCCATGCCGTACAGCGCCCGCCAGAGGATGCTCGACGAGCCGAACGCCATACACGGCCTGCAGCGCTACTGGCGGTCGGCGTTCACCGAGCAGATCTCCGACGAGCTGATCGACCGGCTCGTCGAGGCTGGCGGGGCGTTCACTTCACCGCTCAGCGCGATCATCTTCTTCCACATGCACGGCGCGGCTACCCGCGTGGCACCCGCCGACACGGCATTCGCCGCGCGGCGCGAGCAGTGGGACTTCGATCTGATCGGCCAGTGGACGGAACCGGCGGAGTCGAGCCGGCACATCGCGTGGGTGAAGGGCGTGTGGGACCAGATCGAGCCGCAGCTGAAAGGGTCGGCCTACGTCAATCACCTGGCCGCCGACGATCGGCCGGAGAAGGTTCGAGCCTCCTTCGGCGAAAACTACGGCCGGCTCCGGGAGATCAAGCGCACCTACGATCCGACGAACCTCTTTCACCTGAACGCGAACATCGCACCGTAGCCCAGCTACCGGGCCGTTCGTCGCCGGCGCCCGAACAGACATGCAGCACCGAGACCGAGCAGGCTCAGCGTCGCAGGTTCCGGAACGGCGGCACCGACGTTCACGTTGTCGATTGCGTAGTAGTTCCCGCCTACCAGGGCCCCGGCCCCGGTCAGCGTGAAGCTCGCAAGATTGCCCCACGCAGCGCCGAAGTTGAACGTCTGGAAATAGTTCGCAAGGACGTTCTCGACCAGGTTGCTGTCCAGGAAGAGGGTCGTGGACACGGTTCCACCGCCGAACAGATTGCCGACGACCTGAACCTGCCTGGCAAAAATGCTCGTCGAGAAGTGCGCCTCGGAGATATCAATCGAGGTCAGCGCGAAGGCCCCACCGGCCTGTGGCGAGATCGTGAGCACGTCCGGGCCGAGCACGTCGTCGACCACCAAGTACGTGCCGCCGTTGTCGGTGGCCCATGCCGCGTTAGCGATGTGAGAGTGGTTGGACGCGTCGAAGAGAAAGCCACCCGAGACGGGGTCGCTTGCGCCGGCGTGAAAGGAGTCCACTCCAACGCCGACGGCGATGTCCTCGAACGTAATGACCGCTGCTTGCGCGCTACCGATGCTTCCGGCCAGGGCCAGTACCCCCAGCCCCAATAATCGTTTCATAAGCAGGCCCTTCAGACACGACCGTTGCCGACGGCCAAGGTACGGATGCCTCCATCCACGAAGCTCGGCCGAGCAACTCGCGTTCCAGACGAGCTTGCTCATCAGTCATGGAGTTTCGCGGTGCCTCCATGGCTTCGGTCGCCAGCGACCGGACATTAGTCAGCTTGCGCGACGCCTGCCCCAGTTTCAGATCGCCCTCGACAGGCATGAACCACCGAGCGAGCCGCTCTGGCGTCGTGATCGCCGGCGCGCGTCAGCCAATCATGGAGCTACGTGGCGTAGGTAAGAGCGAGGACATCGATCGCCTGGCGTTCCGGCGGCACTCCCGGAAGTGGAGCTGGTTCCAGCTCCTCCTCGTCGATCCAGAGAGGCGCTGGAAACTGTCTCCCTTCGCGCAGCGGCGCATCGATAATCGGCCTCAGGTCGGGGTCGAACGAGGTGAACGCACATCGCTCGCACCACCGGTCACAGTAGTTGTGTACGCCTACGATGAACCCGTCGCGGATCTCCATTGGGGTTGCTCCTGCCTGCGCTAGAGAGCAACGGGAGTGCCAGCGCTGGTTCAACGCGATTGGCAGATGTCCCGCGTCGATTCGGCTTCACCGATCGCAGTGTCTGCGCAGCTCACGGGAGGAGGCAGTGGCAGTTTGGCGATCTCGACCTGATCCCACCCGGGCTACTCGGCGCTGATCCGCAGATCTCCGATGGCGTGCTGCACGTCGAGCGTCACGGTGACCGGCGAGTCCTGCGCGCGGGGGTTGATCCAGCGCCCGTCGCGCTTCTCGAGGCCGTTGACGTTGGAGTCGCCGATGAGGCCAGTCGTGCTCGCCGAGATGCCGACGCTCGCCGGCAGCTCGATGGTGGTGTCGCCGGCCCCCGCCTGCACCTTCACGGTGTAGCTCTTCGCCGGCGCGCCGCGCAGGTCGATCTTCAGGTCGCCGGCGCCCAGACGGATCCCGAGGCTCCGCAGATTGAGCTTCCCCAGCACCAGCGTCGCGTCCCCTGCGCCCATGGTGATCGTGAGATCGATTGGCGTCGTCTGGTCGAGGCTCAACCGCCACTTGTTCTCGACGTTCCCCGAACTCGAGCCCTGTGACACCTTCAGCTCGCCCGTGCCGCCGTTCACCGCATACGCGATTTCAGGTTTCAGCGTGGGCACGTTGAAGGCGAAATCGCCCTCGAGGAGCTTGGCGGCGCCGGACTCGACGTCCAGCTCGCCGGCGCTCATGTCGATCACGACGTTGGCGGCAGTGGCCGCGCCGCGGTCGACCGCATGGTGCTCGGTGACCACGGGTCCGGCGGTGCCGGGGAGACCGCAGGCGGCCAGCCACAGCGTCGGAACGACGGTGAGGAGCGTCTTCATCGATTTCATCCGCGCATTATCATCGAGCTCGATGGCTTCCAGCGAACAGGAACAGTTGTGGAACGGATCGTCAGGGCAGGCCTGGGTCGAGTCACAGGAGCTCCTCGATCACGTTCTGGCCCCCTTCGAAACGCTGCTCGTCGAGGCCGCGGCCGTCCGCTCCCCCGGCCGCCTGCTCGACGTCGGGTGCGGCACCGGCAGCACCACGCTCGCGATCGCGCGCCGGCTCGGCACGAGCGCCCGCTGCACCGGCATCGACATCTCCCAGCCGATGCTCGCGCTCGCCGCGGCACGCGCGGCACGCGAAGGGAGTCGGGCGGAGTTCATCCGCGCCGACGCGCAGACGCACCCCTTCGAACCCGCGAGCGTGGACATGATCGTGTCGCGCTTCGGTGTGATGTTCTTCGACGATCCGGTGGCCGCGTTCGCGAACCTGCGACGTGCGTCCACCGGCAACGCGGCGCTCCGGCTGATCGCGTGGCGCAGCGCCGCGGAGAACCCGTTCATGACCGCGGCCGAGCGCGCGGCCGCACCGCTCCTGCCGGAGCTGCCGCCGCGGAACCCGGACGGACCGGGCCAGTTCGCCTTCGGCAGCGCGGCACGCGTGCAGGCCATCCTCGAGGACAGCGGCTGGACGGGCGCTGAGCTCCGGCCGATCGACGTCGAGTGCGCGTTCCCCGCCGCGCAGCTGGACGCGTACCTCACGCGGCTCGGACCGGTGGGCCGCGTGGTCCAGGAGGCGGACGAGCAGACCCGCGCGCGGATCATGCAGACCATTCGTCCGGCCTTTGATCCGTATGTCCGCGGCGACGATGTGCGCTTCGTCGCGGCCTGCTGGATGGTGAGCGCCGGATAGGACGCAGCCGCGGGCAAGCACGGGCACGGCAGACGCGATGTACTCAAGGGACCGGTGAAACTGTCGATTGTCGATGTGTGAAGCCGGGATCTCTTCCGCGTCTCGACGGCCAGGACGTTCACGTCCTGGTGGCCGAAGACGATGCCAGCTCGCGCTTTCGGCTGGAGACGGCGCTGCGCGCCTGGGGCTATCAGGTCACCAGTGTCGTGAACGGGCGGGAGGCCATCGCCGCGCTGGCACAGGCCGACGGACCCAGCCTGGCCGTGCTCGACTGGTCGATGCCCGAAGCCAACGGGCTGGAAGTGTGCCAGGCGATTCGCAGTGATCCCGAGAGCCGCTACGTCTACGCCATCCTGCTGACGTCGCACGATCGGGACGAGGACGTCATTGCCGGCTTCGATGCCGGCGCCGACGACTACGTCACCAAGCCGTTCAACACGAAGGAGCTGCGCGCCCGCATCCGGTCCGGGGCCCGCATCGTCCAGCTGCAGCGCCAGCTGGTGGCCGCGCACGAAGAGCTGCGCGAAAAGGCGATGCACGACGCCCTCACGGGGCTCCTCACGCGCGGCGCGTTCTTCGAAATCAGCGATCACGAGCTCGCGCGGGCCCGGCGCAGCCGCACGCCGCTCTCGGTCGTGATGGCCGACATCGATCACTTCAAGTCGATCAACGACCGCTTCGGCCATCCCGGCGGCGACCAGGTGCTGCGCGAGGTGGCGCGCCGGCTGCAGGCGACGTTCCGAAAGGAAGACGCCGTGGGGCGCTACGGCGGCGAGGAATTCGTGGCGCTGGCCGTGGGTTGTGAGGAGGCCGACGCCTACCGCCTGGCGGAACGGTTCCGTCAAGCGGTCGAGCGCGAGCCGTTCGTGATCGGCGCCGAGTGGCTCGACGTGACGACCAGCGTCGGCGTGGTCACGGGCGCGGCGGCCGAAGGCATGCTCGAGCTCGTGCGCGCCGCGGACGCGGCGCTCTACTGCGCCAAGACCTCGGGCCGCAATCGGGTGGTCGCCGCCAAGGCGCTCGCCACACCCTGATCGCGGGCTACCCCGCCATGCGCCAGAGGTGCATCACAGCGTAGCTGCGCCACGGCCGCCACGCCTGTGACAGCAGGTCCGCTTCCTTGGCGGTGACGCCGCCGAGCCGCTTTCTCACGGCGATGTCTTCCTTCGGAAACGCGTCGGGCCAGCGCAGCGCGCGCATGGCGATGTAGTGGGCGGTCCACTGCCCGATGCCGGGGATTGCCGCGAGCCGCTCGATCGACGCGTCGGGATCGCGGTGCACGCCCTCGTCGAGGCAGAGGTCGGGCGATCCCTGCCCCTTGGCCAGCGCGATGATGCTGCGGCAGCGCGCCGCCACGATGCCGTGCCGGGCGATCTGGTCCACGGACGCGGACGCGACGCGTGACGGCAGCGGCGTAAGGCGGTGCAGTTCGGGCACTGGCGTGACGATCGGCTCGCCGAAGGTCTCGACGAACCGGCAGGCGATGGTCGTGGCCGCTTTCACCGTCACCTGCTGGCCGAGAATCGCGCGCAGCCCCATCTCGAAACCGTTGAACGCGCCCGGCACCCGCAGGCCGGGGTTGGCGCGCACGGCGCCCTCGAGACGCCCGTCCCGTCTCAGGTGCGACGCGATCACGTCGGGGCGCGCGTTGAGATCGAAGAGCGCGCGCAGGCGGCGCAGCAGCGCCGGCAGCACCGGTGTGAGCGCGTGCGGAAACTCCACTTCGAGCGCGTGCTTCTTCCGGCTCTGCCTCACCGTAATCCAGCCCTTGGCCTTTCCGAGATGCACCGTCCGCGAGTAGGTCGTGGGCGTCACGTGCTCGATGCCCGTGAGGGCGCGTGCCGACAGGAACGCCAGCATGCCGGTCCAGTCGTACGGCGGACGGTACGCGAGCATCAGCGTGGAGGTTCCGCTGTCACCGGCGTGCCCGTCGCCGCTGGCTGCGCGGCGGCGCAGCCGCGTGGGCGGCATGCCGTATCGACCGGCAAACGCGTCGTTGAACCGGCGCAGGCTCGAGAACCCGCTGGCAAATGCCACCTCGGTGATCGGCAGCCGCGTCTCGGTGAGCAGCTGCTTGGCGAGCAGCAGCCGTCGCGTGAGCAGCAGCTGAATCGGCGGCACGCCCAGCTCGCTCTGGACGATTCGCCGGATCTGACGCGAACTGAGCTCGAACTGGGCCGCGATCTCCTCGAGGCCGCCGCTGCCGTCGAGCTGTCCTTCCTCGAGACGCTGCACGATCAGCTGTGCCACTCGCTGCGCGTCGTCCACCGGTGCGCTCCCGGGCGCCAGCTCGGGCCGGCAGCGCAGGCACGGCCGGAAGCCGGCCTGCTCGGCTTCCTGCGCGGTGGCGAAGAAGCGGCGGTTGGCCTCGCGGGCCAGCTTCGCGGGGCAGATCGGCCGGCAGTAGATGCGGGTCGACGTGATGCCGACGAAGAACAACCCGTCGAACCGTGCGTCGCGAGCCGCCAACGCCCGATGCAGTCTGCGATCGTCCTGGAGCATGCCCCCACGGTAGCGCGGCTCGCCGGGCCGATCTAGCCATTTTCGGACATCGAGGCACGGCCGGTCTTCGATGTCCGAAAACGGCCAGCGTGGAAGCGGCGTGGGCGATACTGTTCGAGGCGAGAGGAACGATGACCATGACGACGACATCGGACTACGTCTACAAGACGATCGACTCGCCGGTCGGCAGGTTGCGGCTGGTAGCGTCTGATAAGGGGCTGGCGGGAGTGTGGTGGGCGGACAGCAATCGCCCTACGCGCATACGGGCGCGCGGCGACAGCGAGAGCCCTCGGCATCCGGTGCTCGTCGAAACGGAGCGGCAGCTCCGCGAGTACTTTGCGGGGCGGCGGCAGACCTTCGACTTGAAGCTCGATTTCGTGGGCACGCCTTTTCAGCGCTCCGTGTGGAAAGCCCTGCTCACGATCCCCTTCGGCCAGACGCGTACCTACGGAGAGATTGCCAAGCAGGTGGGACGGCCAAGCGCGTCGCGCGCCGTCGGAGCGGCCAACGGACAGAACCCGGTGGCCATCGTCGCGCCGTGCCACCGCGTGATCGGCTCGACGGGGGCGCTGACGGGATTCGGTGGGGGCCTGGACGTGAAGGAGCAGCTGCTCCGGCTCGAGGGTTCTCTTTAGCGCACCGTCACGTCGGCCCGTCGCAGACGGGCGTCGTTCACCCCGTCGGGACGCGGCGCATCCTGCCAGCGCACGTCGTAGGTCGGGCCGGTGAGGCCCGCGTCCTTGAGAAGAGACGCCACGTGCTCGGCGCGCCGCTTCCCGATGTCCTCCCGCTCGGTGAACAGGGTGTCATCGGACAGGAGCGACGCCGCCCGATACGCGGTGATCTCGATGCGCGTGGCCTTGCTCTTCAGCGCGAATTCCTGAATCTGCTGCAGCTGGCCGGCGTGGCGGAAGAGGATCGAGGTATCGAAGTCGAACTGAATCGCGAACGTGCGCGGACCAGCGTCAGCGGTGGCCGCGGGCCGCGGCGCCGCCGGGTCTGCGGCGAACGCCAGCCGTCCCTTGCTCGGTCCGGGCGGCCGCGGCGGTTCGAAGGTCAGGTTGTAGCGGTCCTCGGCCGGCAGCACGGTGCTGCACGAGTTGTCGAGCTCTGGCAGCACCGACAGCACGACCGGCTTCAGCACGATGCCGCCGCAGATGCGCGGCTCGTTCGACACCACGCCTTCCACCAGCACCTGATGCCCGAGCTGCGGCGGGTTCACCGGCGCGCTCACGTCGGTCTGCAGCGTCAGGAAATACAGCTCGCCCTTGTACTCGGCCAGCCAGCACGGCACGGTGGAGGTGTCGCGCACGATCGGACAGGTCACGAAGTTGCGGTGCGGCTCAGGGGCGGCCGACGTCGAGACGGTCGCCGCCAGGGCGACGAGGGCGACGGCGGCGCGACGCGTGCGGTTGGTCATAGCGCGCTCAGGAAGTTGATCAGGTCCTCGCGTTCCTGACTCGTGTAGCCGATGTTGAAGCGCCGATCGTAGAAGTCCACCAGATCGCGCAGCGTCTCCGCGGATCCGTTCGAGAAGTACGGCGCACGCGCCGCCAGGCCGCGGAACTGCTGCATCACGATCGAGCCGACGTCGGCGCACCGGCCGGTGACGAGGGCGCGGCCCGGGTCCTGCGTGTAGATGACGCGGCCGAGGTACGCGTGCGGCGGCGCCGTGGCCTTGCACGTGATCTTGAAGAGCGGCATCTGCGGCTTGCGCTCGTTCCACGGGTTCAGCGGTTCTTCGCGCGCCCACGGCAGGTTGGTGACGCCCAGGTCCATCCAGCCGTTCGCCACGTCCATGCCGGTCATGTGCATGCCGTGGCAGGTCGAGCACGTGCGCTTGGTCGGGTTGCCGAGGCCGACGGTGTTCAGGTGCTGCACGTCCTTGATCCAGAACGTGCGGAACATGAAGACGTCGTGGCCGCGCGCGATCGACTCGCGCATGCGGTTGCGCTCCGCCTCGCGCGGCGGCGCGCCGGCGGGCAGCGCCTTCCAGACCTCACCCACCGGAAACACCCACTGCGTGGTGTTGTTACCCAGCACGCCTGCGGATTCGTTGGCGACGTTGCGCACGCCCAGACCGGGCGGGCCGTTGGGCTCCATCAGGTTGCCGGCGGTGCGATGGCTCACCTGCGCCGAATACACCTGGCCCTCGAACTCGACGATCTTCTGCAGCTTGGCGGCGTCGAACGCGCCGGCCATCTGCAGGTGCGTTTGCGCCGCGCTGACGGCCTGCGCCTTCAGCGTGGACACGCGCGCGTCGGCCATCATGTTCATCGCGGTGGGCCGCCCGGTCTCCGGATCGCGCGCCGTCGCAATCGGCCCCTTGCCGACGAACGCCGAGACACCGAAGCCCTGGTGCGTGAAGTACTTCGTATTGGCCACCACCCGCGGGCGGCGATACACCGAGACGGTAGGCGTGGGGCTGCCTAGCCCGTAGCGCGGGCTCAGATTGCAGCCGCCTGGATCACGCACCACCTCGATCGTGAACTCGGGGTCCACCGGGCGCCCGTCGTCGCGTACCGGCGGCCACGGCATGAACACGCGGAACAGGCCGCGCTCGAGCAGCAGCGAGTGCGACTTCGGATCGTCGACCGGCAGATCCGGACAGTTCATGCCGTCCACCGCCGCGAAGATCGGATCCTTTCCCTTGGTGACCTTCCAGCGTTCCTGAATCGCCGCCACGGAGATCGACATGCCGTTGGCCGGCTGGTGGCAGCTCACGCAGGCGCGGCCGTTCTGTCCGATCGGTTCGAAGAAGGGATGGCCCTTCGTCTCGACCGGGCCGCTGGTATTCAGGATGCCCAGCTCGCCCCATGCGTTGGGATAGGTGGCGTAGGCCGGCAACCGCGTGCCTTCGCCGGGAGACCACCAGCGTGCTGGGACACCGTCCACCGCCACGAGACGTGCGGCGCCCACCAGGGCGGCAAGGGCAAGAACGACCAGGACGGTTCGGCGCACGTCCGGAGATTAGAAGTGACGCCGGGTGGCGTCAAGCGGACTGATGGTTATTCGGCGATCGAATCGGTCAAAGTACGCTCAAAGCAGCGGCGGCCGCGGTCATGCGATCCTGAGCCGATGCCGGAACTTCCGGAAGTCGAAGCCGTGCGGCGCCAGCTGGAGCCGGTGATGGTGGGCGCGCGCATCGCACGCGTCGAGCTGCACCGGCCGGATCTGCGAACCCCCTTCCCGCGCCGGTTCGCGCAGCGGATGCAGGGCGCCACGATGCTGACCCTGGCACGCCGCGCGAAGTATCTCGTGGCGTCGCTATCGTCGGGCGACAGCCTCCTGATGCACCTCGGCATGTCGGGCTCGTTCCGGGTGCCTCATGCGAGCGATGGCGGCGACCCGCACGATCACGTCGTCTTCCGCCTCGCGTCGGGGGCCGAGGTGATCTTCAACGATCCGCGACGGTTCGGGTTCATGGATCTCGTGCGGACCTCGCGCGTCGATCAGCATCCGTCGCTGCGCGGGCTCGGGCCCGAGCCGCTGTCGGCGGCATTCGACGCCGTCGCCCTCGCGCGAGCCTGCGCCGGCAAGCGCACCTCGCTGAAGGCGGCGCTGCTGGATCAGCAGGTGGTGGCGGGGCTCGGAAACATCTACGCCGTCGAGGCGCTGCACATCGCCGGACTGTCGCCGCTCCGGCGGGCGTCGACGATCGCCACGGCCGCCGGCGCGCCGCGAGAGGCGGCCGTGCGGCTGACCGCCGCCATCAAGCAGGTGCTCGAGGAAGCGATCGAGCGGCAGACATCGGCGCCGTACCGCACCGATCGCTTTCGTGTCTACGATCGCGAACGCGAGCGGTGCCGCCGCCCGCGCTGCCCCGGCGTGATCCGCCGCCGCACGCAGGCGGGGCGCTCGTCCTTCTACTGCCCCGTCTGCCAGCGCTAACGGGCCGCCTCAAGGCGGCCCCTACGATTGCGGCGCTACTTCGTAATCACCGTCTCGAGGTACTCCGCCTGCACGACGAGGCCTCGCTCGCCGCCGCTGTTCGCCCGGCGCAACAGCGCCAGCAGATCGGCTTCGAGTGCGGCCTGCCCCGTGGCGTCGAGCCCGAGGAACGCCTTGTGGACCGGCCCGTAGAACGTGCGGAACACGTCCACGAAGTGCTCGGCTGACTGATAGCGGAAGGCGAAGTGTCGCGGCGTGTGCTCGATCTTCGCCACCCCCTCGAACAGCGTGCGCAGGTGGGCATCCGTGCCCCACAGCAACGGCGACTGCACACCCGGCACCGGGGGCACGTACTTCGCCACCGTGCGGAAGAGATCGCCGAGGAAGCCGGCCGGCGTCCACGACGCCAGGCCGATGCGGCCTCCGGGCCGGCACACGCGCATCAGCTCGCGGGCCGAGCGCTGATGATCGGGCGCGAACATCACGCCGTAGGTCGACAGGATGACGTCGAAGCTGGCGTCACCGTACGGCAGGTTCTCGGCATCGGCCGGCTCGAAGCGCACGGAGAGCCCTTCGGCCTCGGCGCGGCGGCGGCCTCCTTCGAGCAGCGCTGGCACGTAGTCGGTGGACGTCACGTCGGCGAAGCGCCTGGCGGCGGCCAGCGTGGCGTTGCCGTTGCCGGCCGCCACGTCGAGCACGCGCTCGCCGGCGCGCAGATCGACGGCCTCGCAGATCGTCTCGCCGACGATCTGCAGCGTCGTGCCGATGACGGCGAAGTCGCCCGACGCCCACATCGCCTGCTGGCGGGTCTTGACGGCGGCCAGGTCAGGCGCGGCCGGGGCGGTTGTCGTTGCGGTGGTCATGACCGTTCTCCTCGTCTGAAATTTGCTGCTATTGCACCGCCGCCCGGATCTTGGCCAGGTGGTGGTAGCAGTGCCGCACGGCGTGGTCTTCGAGCATGTGCTGACACGTCAGCGGCGCGTCGGCGTACAGCGAGTTGGTGGCCGCGTTGGCCAGCTCCTCGTCGCTCAGGGCGCGAATCGCGGCGGCGGCGGCGGCACTGTTCTGACGCAGCAGCTCGATCGCCTCCTGCTTGGTCACCGCCGCGTTGTCCTGGGCGTGCTTGGCGTTCATCGCATGCACGTCGTCCCAGGTGACGCCGGCGATCGCCTGACCCTTGGCCAGAGCCTGCGCCAGCTGGATCTCGATCGGAAACACGCTGGCCACGTGATGGACCACCACGCCGACCTTGCGGCCGTCCTTCGGGATCGCCGTCTGCCACTGCTTCTCGGTGAGCGTGGTCGCAAACGCGATCAGCGCGTCGATGCCCTGCTCGAGCCGGTAGGCCAGTGCCTCGGCACGCGCGCTCGCGGCCACCTGCGTCCCACCGATGGTTCCCGTCGTCGTGTTCGACATTGCTGACTCCTTTTCAAACCAGGCAGGCCTGAAGGCCTGCAGCTACGTTCCAGGCAGGCCTGAAGCCTGCAGCTACGTTTCCAGGCAGGCCTAGTGGCCTGCCGCGACCAGCGGTTCGGCGGGCTCTCGTCTCAGAGCCGCGTCGATTTCCCTTCCCAACCGCGACACCAGCGGCAGCAGCGCCTCGATGTCGCCGAGAGACGTGTGAAAGTTCACCACGCAGGCGCGAAGGGCGAAGCGCCCGTTCACGACCGCGCTCGACAGGAACGCGTCGCCGCTGCGCTCGACGGCGACGAGCAGCTCGCGATTGAGCCGATCGAGATAGGCCTCGGTATCGTCGCCGCCAGCCGACGGCCGCAGATCCGGCGGCACGTACCGGAACGTGGTGATGCTGAGCGACTGCGTCACCGGCTCGAACTCCGGATGCCGCGAGACGCGCTCGTACAGATGCTCGGCGAGCAGGATGTCGTCGGCGATCATGCGGCGGTAGCCGTCGCGTCCCACCTGCCGGAGCGCGAGCCACACCTTGAGCGCGCGGAACCCGCGCGAGTTCTGCGGCCCGAGCTCGAAGAAGTTCACCACCTGCTCGTCGAAGTGGTAGTAGGCCGGGTGATACGAGAACGCGCGCCGCAGCGTCTCGCCATCGCGCACCAGCACGCATCCCGCTTCGACCGGCGCATACAGCCACTTGTGCGGATCGACGGCAATCGAATCGGCCAGGCTCAACGCCCGCAGGCTCTCGGGCACGCCGGGCACCCCGGCCGCGACGGCGCCGTAGCAGCCGTCCACGTGGAACCACAGCGACTGCTCGCGGCACACCACCGCGATCTCGTCGAGCGGGTCGATCGCGCCCGTGCTCACCGAGCCGGCCGTGCCGACCACGAGGAATGGCTGCAGGCCCGCGCGCCGGTCGGCCTCGATGGCGCGGCGCAGCGCGGCCACGTCCATGCGCTGCTGCGCATCGGCCGGAATCCAGCGGATGGCGTCGGTGCCGAAGCCGAAGAGATCCGCCGCCTTCTGGATCCACGTGTGGGTCTCGGCCGATCCGTAGAGCACGAGCGAGCCGCGGCCCATCCCTTCGGCGCGCACGTTCCACCCGGCGGCGGCCGCCCGCGCGGCGAGCACGCCCACGAAGTTGGCCATGTTGCCGCCGCTGACGAACAGCCCGCCCGCGGTCTGCGGGAAGCCGATCATCTCGGCCATCCATCGGATCGCCTGGCACTCGATCTCGGTCGCCAGCGGCGACAGGCTCCACGCGCCCACGTTCTGATTGACAGCCGCGGCGAGGAAGTCGCCGAACATGCCGATGGGTGCCGGGCTCGACGTGATGTAGCCGAGGAAGCGCGGGTGCCCGTTGAAGAGCGAGTGATCGAAGAGCTGTCCCGCCGCCTCGGTGAGGAGCGAGCCAGCGTCCTCGCCCTCGACAGGCAGCGGGCGCTCGGCGCCGATCACCGCACGTACCTGGGCGGGCGACTCGCTCCGTGTCAGCGGAGAATCCGGCACGCCCGCGAGCCGTTCGGCCACCAGGTCCACGAGCTGGTGGCCAATCTCGCGGAACTTGCCGGCCGACATCGCCAGCGGCGCGGTGCGCGTCCGCAGCGCGTTCAATCGTGTCGTCCGATCGCTCATCGCAGCCCCTCGAAGAGATCGGTCTCCCGGGTGCGGCCGCCGTTCACGCAGCTGAACACACGGTAGAACTCCTGGGTACCCCAGAGCGCCCGATGGTGCGCGTCGGGCAGCTCGCCGAGCCGCGCGTAGATCGACATCTGCGTCTTGTGGCACGACACCGCGCGCCATGCCACCGGCCACACGCGGCTGGTGTCCACGACGGTCGTCAGCGCCCATGACGGCCACGGCGTGGCGTGGCGCTCCTCGCCGTCGATCCGGAAGACGAGCGTCTTGAGCGCCGCCTGGTAGGCGGCCCACTTTTCCGGGCTCCACGCGATGAAGTAGAACTTCGACACGCGGTGCGGCGCATCGCCCCCGGCCGTCGCGTACGAAGGGTCCGCCGCGCACGCGATGGCCGCCGCGGTGAGCTGGCTGATTGCGATGTGATCGATGTGGCCGTACGCGACCTCGGGGCCGAACGTGATGACCACGTGCGGGCGCACGCGGCGCAGGTGGCCGGCGATCGTCGACGTCGCCTCCTCGTGATCCACCTGGTCCAGCGCGCCATCCGGATAGCCCAGCACGGTCACCTCGCGCATCCCCAGCGTGGCGGCGGCGTCGGTGAGCTCGGCCTCGCGCGTGCGGCCCACCACGTCGGGGCCGGGCGACACGGCGCCGTCGCCGTAGCGGCCGCGCTCGCCCCGGGTGGCGGTCACGAGGTAGGTCGCAATCCCCTGCTCGGCGCACTGGGCGAGCACGCCGCCGGTGGCGAGCGATTCGTCGTCGGGGTGCGCGAGCACGCACATGAGCCGCAGGGAAGAGGGGGTCGTCACGGTTCGTTCCTTCGTGAAATGGAATCTACCAAGCCGCCGGAGGGCGGGGCTTCACCGGATCCGGTCATTTTGGGACCGGCGGCCAAAATGGCCCGAACGGGCCATGCCGGACGGGCCGCCTGAAGGCGGCCCCTACAGAAGACCGAGGCGGCCGGCTTGGGCGACGGCCGCCGAGCGGGACGACACGTTGAGCTTGGTCAGTGTGTTGGCGACATGCCGGTGAACGGTGTGCTCGCTGATGAACAGCCGTTCGGCGATGGCCTGGTTGTTCAGCCCGTTGGAGATGAGGCGCAGGACCTCGATTTCACGCGGGGTCAGCCCCCCCTTCCGGTCCTCACTGACGGGCGCCGGCGACGCCGCGGCGCCCTCGAGCACCGCGCGGGCACGGGCCACTTCGAGGGCCGCTCCGAGCGGCGTCAAGTCGGCCATGGCGCGCTCCGCTTCGGCCGCGGCGGCCTCGTGGCGGCCGAGCGTTCCCAGCACGCGGGCCAGCTCCACGCGCGCGCGGCCGGTCTCGAACGGCGCCCCGCTCGCGCAAAAGAGATCGACGGCGTCCTCGAGGTGCGTGCGCGCGGCGTTGGCGTCGCCGGAGCCGGCCGCCATGAGGCCCGCGACGAAGCTGGCGCGGGCGCGCAGCGGGGCCGTGTGCGACTCGTTGGCGATGGTGTGCAGTTCAGCCACCGCCGGCCTCGCCTCGTCGAGGTGCCCCTGCTCGACGCAGGCGCGCACCTTCACTTCGAGCGCGGCAATACGCTCGGTGCGGTTGGTGGCGGGCAGCCGGCGCAGATGCCGTTCGGCGAGCTCGGCGCTGCCGGCGTGGTCGCCGCGGTCGAACATCACGTTCGCGCGGCCGATCGAGGCCAGCGGGTGCGAGCCCACGCGGTCGAAGAGCGCCATCGCCTCGTCGAGCTTCCCCTGGCGCCGGCGCAGCTCGCCCAGGCGCACCAGCCCTTCGCCGGTCATGGCAGGACGGCAAGCCGCGAGCTCGTCGGACGCGGACGTGAGCTCGTGCTCGGCCTCGTCCCAGGCACCGCGCCACATGCACACCGAGGCGTACTGCGTGCGGCACACCGCGAACAGCGGGCGGAACCCGACCCGCTTGCAGAACGCCTTGAGGCGATCGCACCACTGGGTCGCGCGTTCGTAGTCGTGGATCCGCTCGCACGCGGCAATCAGATAGCAGCACGCCAGGCCGATGAGCACCCGGTCGCTCATCTCGCCGGCGAGCACGGCCGCGTTCACCTCGTCGAGCTCCTGCAGCCCTTCGGCGACCGCGCCGGCGGTGACACGAGCGAAGCCGTGAACGGCGCGCCCGACCATCTCGTAGTCCACGGCGCCGGTGGCCTGGCCCACGCGCACGGCCTCGGCGGCCAGCTTCTGCGCTTCGTGGGGATCGCCGTCGTCGAGGAGCGCCCAGATCCCGGCGCGCGAAGCGAGCCACGCGTGCTCGGGCGCGTCGGGGAGACCGTCGAGGAGACGGCGCGCGCGCTGCAGCCAGCCGTTCGCTACGGCCTGCTCTCCGCGGAACGCCGCCGTGTCCCACGCGAGCCACACCGCCATGCGCGCGGCGCCCAGGCTGTCGCCGCGCTCGCGGTAGCCGAGGTACGCCCGTTCACGTGCGTCGAAGACGACGTCGGCGAGATCGAGCCACCACGCGGCCAGGCCCAGCCCTTCGAGCGCGTCCGGCCGAACCTCGAGCCGCAGCACCGCTTCGAACGCCTCGTAGGCGGTCTGCCACTCGCCGCGCGCCAGCGCCGCGCGGCCGTCTGCAAGACCGTCGCTCACGGCAATATGGTACGTCGAACCAGGGTACGATCTCCCGTCCGTCACACCGGTCGAATCCAAAGGGGGAACCATGCGCGCGCATCTCGTGATCGTCGTCGGCGCGGTACTGTTGTCGGGAGCGTCCGCGTGGGCTCAGGCCCCGGCGGAGCCGAAGATCTGGACGGTCGCCGCGAGCGCCGGGCTCGCGCTGACGCACGGCAACAAGGACAGCTCGACGGTGAACGCCGCCTACGACCTTGCCTACGATCCGCAGACGCGCAACGTCGTGAAGTCGGATGCGCTGCTGATCCGAGGCAAGACCGAGGGCGAGCTGACCGCGAGCCGGTTGGGCGTGAACGTCCGCGACGAGTACAAGCTGCACGACGGCCTCTTCGTGTTCGGGCAGAACCAGTACCTGAAAGACGAGTTCAAGAACATCGACTATCTGCTGGCCCCGACCGGCGGCGTCGGCATGCGGGTCTTCGACACCATGCAGACCAAGCTGACCGTGGACGCCGGCGCCGGCGGCGTGTGGGAGAAGAATCCCGGATTGGACGTGCGCTCGTCGGGGGCCGTGGTGGCGGGAGAAAAGCTGATCCAGACGCTCACCGCCACGACGACCCTCACGCAGAGCGTCACCGCGCTATGGAAGACCAAGGACTGGGACGACTCGCTTTACACGTTCGGCGTCGGCATCGCCGCCACCATCTCCATGCGCACCCAGCTCAAGGTCGAACTGCTCGACACTTACAAGAGCCTGCCGCCGCTGCCTACCATCCAGCCGAACGACGTGGCGGTGCTCATGGCGATTGTTTACAAGAGGTGAAGGGGGCTAAGCAGCCCCTCAGCTCCCTAGCCCCTCAGCCCCCTGTACGTTTACGGTCGATAGTCAGCGCTGGCTTCGGCCGTGTGCACGACGTCCTTGCCGCCCGTGCGCTCGAGAATCTCCTCGGCCTTCTTGGCCCAGGCACTGTCGTCGCAGTGCACCGACAGGAGGTACGCCCCCTCGCGGATGCGACCCGCGAACCGCTTGGCCTCGATCTCCGGAATGCCCGCGCCGATCAGCCCGCCGACGAGACCGCCGGTCGCGCCCGCCGCGCCCGCGCCCGCGAGTGCGGCCACCACGGGACCCGCCGCGACGAGCGGCCCGATCCCCGGAATGGCAAGCGCGCCCACGCCCACGAGCCAGCCGAGCACGCCGCCGAGCGCGGCCCCGGCACCGGCGCCGGCCGCTATGCCTTCAGGCGTCTTCGTGTTGATCTCGTGCGCCAGATCCTTCGTCGTGTGATCACGGTCGGGCAGGATCGCCGAGACGTCGCTGTTGCGGAAGTTGGCCGCGCGCAGTGCGTCGACCGCCCGTTCGAACGACGCACGGTCCTTGTACAGACCGTATGCCACGATGTCAGTTGCCATAGAGTCCCTCCTGAGTTCTATCTATCGCCGAGGCTGATCGCCCCTCTAGGAGGTCGTGCAGATTTCGTTCCGGTCTAAAGATGGGCCGCCTGACTTGTCCGCCGTAGCCTTGGCGAAGGCGGAAGGCGGCCCCTACGAAGAAGGCGACTCAGGCGCTTTCGGACATCACGTCGCGGACGATGCGGAGCAGCGCATCGGGATCGACCGGCTTCACCAGGTGCATGTTGAACCCGGCGCGGGCGCTGCGGCGGCGATCGCCCTCCTGCCCCCAGCCGCTGACCGCGATGAGCACCATGCTGCCGCCCCACGACTGGCTGCGGATGCGCGCGCACACCTCGTGTCCGTCGATGTCCGGCATGCCGATGTCGAGCAGCACGACCTCGGGACGGAAGCGTTCCGCCTCGCGGAGCGTGGACTCGCCGTCGTACACCGTGCGCACCTCGCACCCCACGGCGGTGAGCAGCGCGGCTTCCATGTCGGCCGAGTCCACGTTGTCGTCGGCCACGAGCACGCGCCGCGGCAGCGGCGAGTCCGCGACGGCCACCGGCTCGATGGGCCGCTCCGGGAACACCACCTCGTCGGGACACGCCGGCAGGCGCACGACGAACTCGCTGCCAGAACCGGGACCGTCGCTCACGGCCTGGATGCTGCCGCCGTGCATCTCCACGAGCCGCTGCGCGAGCGACAGGCCGATGCCGACGCCGCCGGGCGCGTGATCGCGCGCGATGGTCGCCTGGGTGAACGGCTCGAACACCCGGTCCAGCATGTCGGGCGAGATGCCGATGCCGGCGTCGCGAACGCTCACCACCACCCAGCCGGGCGACGGCCGCACGATCAGATCGACTCGGCCGCCCGGCTTGCTGTATTTGGCCGCGTTGTTGAGCAGGTTGCCGAACACCTGCGTCAGGCGTGCGTGGTCCGCGTCGAGCCACACCGGCTCGTCGAGACCATCGCTCACGAGCTCCAGCCGCTGCTGATCGAGCAGCGGGCTGGCAATCTCCATCGCCGATTGGAGGACATCGCCCAGACGGAGGCGGGCCCGCTGCAGCGTCAGGGTGTTCCGCGACAGGCGCGAGGTGTCCAGCAGATCGTCGAGCAGGCGGGCCATGTGCGCCGTCTGGCGGTCGATGATGTCACCGCAGCGGGCGACGAGCGGGTGCGTCGCGTGGGCGCGGATGATCCCGACCGAGGTGCGGATGGGCGCCAGCGGGCTGCGCAGTTCGTGCGCGAGCACGGCAATGAACTCGTCTTTCGCCCGCGCGATCTGCTGCTGAATCGTCGCCGCGTGCCGCTGATCGGTCACGTCCTGGCTGGTGACGATCATCCCGAGGAATTCGCCGGACGGCGACGTCCGCGGCGCGCCGTGCGACGTCATCCAGCGCCACTCCCCGTCTGAACGCCGCATGCGCGCATCCCCCTGGAAGGGGCGACGCGTGCGCAGCGCCTCGACGAGCGACTGCTGATACGTGCTGTCGTCGTCGTGCAGCGGCATGCGCCAGCTGTTGTGCATCGCCTCTTCGTGCGAGACGCCGAAGAAGCTGCAGTACTCCTTGTTGACGAACTCGACGAGGCCGCTCGGGCTCGTCACCCACATCATCACCGGCGTCTGGTCCGCCATGGTGCGGAAACGCTGTTCGCTTTCCCGCAGCGCCTCGGATCGTTCGGTGACACGCCGATCGAGCGACTCGTTCAGTTCACGCAGCTGCTCCTCGGCGCGCCGCCGCTCGGTCACCTCCAGCAACAGCGCGCGGTTGGCCATCGCCAGCTCGCGGCTCTTGCGGTGGAGCTCCACGAACACGGCCACCTTCGATCGCAGCACCGTGGCGTTCACCGGCTTGTGCAGGTAGTCCACGGCGCCGGTGCCGTAGCCGGCCAGCACGTCCTGGTCCTCGTTGTAGAACGCGGTGAGGAAGATGATCGGCACCGAGGCCGACTTCTTCCGCTGCTTGATCAGATTCGCCAGCTCGAACCCGCTCATGTCCGGCATGCGGATGTCGAGGATGAGCAGCCCGAAGTCATCGGCCATCAGCGCGAGCAGGGCGTCGTTGGCGCTGGTGGCGCGCACGAGGCGATAGCCCGGGTCGTCGAGGATCACCTCGAGCACCTTCAGGTTGGCGGGCTCGTCGTCCACGATCAGGATGTTGACGCGGCCGTCGGCGACGACGGTAGGCAAGGCGTTCCGCTCCGGCTCGAACGCCGAGCTCATGGACTCGAAGGGACCGACGACGGCGTCCGGCGGTTTGCGCTCCACGGCGTTACCGGAACAGCCACACGCGCATCAGCGACAGGAGCTGATCGGTGTTGACCGGTTTGGCGATGTAGTCGGAGGCGCCGGCGTCGAGACACTTCTCGCGGTCGCCTTTCATGGCGCGGGCGGTCAGGGCCAGGATGGGGAGTGTCCTGAACTCCGGCATCTTGCGAATCTCCTTGATGGTCTCATAGCCATCCATCTCCGGCATCATGATGTCCATCAGCACGATCCCGAGGTCATCGGTGGCCTTGACGATCTCGATGGCATCCCGGCCGTTGGTGGCGGGGATGACCTCCATGTCCTGGTTCTCGAGCAGCGACGTCAGCGCGAAGATGTTGCGCGCGTCGTCGTCCACGATCAGGATCTTGCGGCCGCGCAGCGCCTCGTTGGACCGGTGCAGGCGCTCGAGCATGCGCTGCTTGTCCTCGGGCAACTCGGCGATGACGCGGTGCAGGAAGAGCGCCGTCTCGTCGAGGAGCCGCTCGGGCGACTGCACGTCCTTGAGGATGATGCTCTTGGCGGCCAGTTTCAGCCGCTGCTCCTCATCGGCGCTGAGGTCCTTGCCGGTAAATACGACCACCGGCACATCTGCAAGCGCCGGCTCGGCCTCGACCAGCTCGAGCAGCTCGAAACCGGTCATGTCGGGGAGCCGCAGGTCGAGCACCACGCAGTCGACCTCGCTGCTCTTCATCGTCTCGAGCGCCTCGGCACCGGTGGACACCGCCACCGTCTCGATGTCCTCGTGCGCGAGGAGCTGCACGATCGACTCGCGCTCGATGTCGTTGTCCTCGACCACCAGCAGCCGCTTGGTGCGCGGCGCGGTGAAGTTGACGATGCGGTTGAACGCCGCTTCGAGGCCGTCGGTCGTGGGCGCCTTCACGAGGCAGGAGAACGCGCCGTGCGAGAGCCCGTGGCGATTCTCTTCGTCGGCGCTGATGATCTGCACCGGGATGTGCCGCGTGGCCGGATCGAGCTTCAGGTTGTTCAGCACCGTCCAGCCCAGCATGTCGGGCAGCACGATGTCGAGCGTGATCGCGGTCGGCAGGTACTGGCGCGCGAGCGCCAGCGCCACGGTGCCCTTGGCGGTGACGATGCCCTTGAATTTGTTGTCGCGCGCCATACCAAG
>Ga0207708_10001052_pt1 | contig 20653 bp, 13 predicted proteins | sample KBSK5101metaG_FD_184340 | JGI IMG/M metagenome (GOLD analysis project Ga0207708, IMG submission 184340) | Corn, switchgrass and miscanthus rhizosphere microbial communities from Kellogg Biological Station, Michigan, USA - KBS K5-10-1 metaG... | ecosystem: Host-associated > Plants > Roots >...
TAGTCCGCGGAAAGATCCTGGCGCGCGAAGAAGCGCATGTTGTTTACGAAGCAGCAAAGTCGAGCGGAAAGGTGGCCGCCTTGTTGGACCAGCAGCGGCCAAACATCTTCACGCAATTCGTAGCAAACATCCTGCCCGGCGAGCAGGTGAAGATCACGATCAGCTACGTCGAAACGTTGAGCTACGTCAACGGCGCCTACGAGTTTGTGTTTCCGATGGTGGTTGGTCCACGTTACATCCCGAGAAGCGTTTCCGATGCGTCGCGCATCACTCCCAAAGTGCTTCCTTCCGGCACCAGAAGCGGACACGACATCTCACTCGAAGTCACGCTCGACGCAGGTTTAATTATCGACAACCTCTCATCGAAAACTCACCTCGTCGACATACAACGTCCTGACAGCCGCAGCGCGCGGGTTCGTCTCAAAGAAAACTCAACGATCCCTAACAAAGATTTCATCCTTCGTTATGACGTCGCTACGCAAGCCATCCAGGATGCGGTGTTGACGCATCGCTCCGAAAGAGGCGGCTTCTTCACGATGATTCTGCAACCACCCGAGCGCATCACGGTTGCAGACGTGACGCCGAAGGAGCTCGTGTTTGTGCTCGACACGTCAGGCTCGATGCAGGGATTTCCGATCGAGAAGGCAAAGGAGACGATGAAGCTCGCGCTCGATAGTCTCAATCCGTCTGACACGTTCAATCTCATCACCTTTGCCGGCGATACCAGCATACTGTTTCCCGAACCGGTGCCGGCCACCAACGCGAACCTGCAAAAGGCCCGGGCGTTTCTGGCTTCGCGCAATGGCGCCGGTGGCACCGAGATGATGAAGGCGATCGAAGCGGCGCTCAAACCGTCTGACGATCAGTCGCACGTTCGTATCGTTTGCTTCATGACTGATGGTTACGTCGGCAACGAGATGGAGATCATTGGCGAGGTGCAGAAGCATCCGAACGCGCGCGTGTTTGCATTCGGCATCGGACAGGGTGTGAATCGTTTTCTGCTCGACAAGATGGCCGAAGCCGGACGTGGTGAGGTGGAGTACGTCGGTTTGAATGACGATGGCTCGGCTGCGGCCCGACGTTTTCACGAACGCGTGCGTAATCCATTGTTGACCGATATTTCGATCGACTGGAGTGGGCTGCCGGTCGCGGATGTTTACCCGCAACGTATGCCCGATCTGTTCAGCGCCAAACCGGTAGTTGTAACCGGGCGCTTCACGGCCCCGGGCCGTGCGACCATTCGACTCAAAGGGAAGATGGCGGGCAACGATTTCGTGCGCGAGATTCCGGTTGAGTTTCCGGAGACGATGGCGTCACACGACGTGCTTGCGTCGTTGTGGGCACGCGCTCGAGTTGACGATTTGATGGGGCAGGATTTCCAGGGACTTCAGTCGGGAAACATGCGCGAGGATTTGAAAGACACGATCACTCAACTCGGGATCGAATACAGGTTGATGACGCAGTTTACTTCCTTTGTTGCGGTTGAAGAGATGGTCGTGACCGATGGCGGCCAGCCGCGCCGGATCGAAGTGCCGGTCGAGTCGCCGGAGGGTGTAGCGACAGAAAAGTTTATGTACGCGCAAACCGGAGGTGGTCCAACCGGATTGTTCACAACTTATTCCGGCGCAAACGTGAGTACACAAGCCAATTTCATCGGGCCTGTAAACAGACGTGTTTCCCGAGGAGTTGTGTCGGGAAGCGGCGGCGGCGCCGGGAGTGCTGCGAAACCTGCTCAGGCAGAAGCTCAGGTAGCGTTGGGGGACAAGGCTCTGATGGTCACCGGCGTTCCCGAACCAACTCCCGAGCCGAGTGAAGCGGAGAAGACAAAAACGGCCGAAGAGCTGCGCCATCTGGAACTGTTACGAAAATTACATCGCTCTGTATTCGCGGTCGTCGAAAAACTGCAAAAGAAAGAAGCGCTGACAAGCGCCGACGAAGCACGCTTCATTCGCAACGGCAAAGCCGAAGTGCAAGTCTGGCTCACCGAGAAATCAGAAGCGAATCTCGCGAAGCTACAGGAACTCGGTTTCGAAGTCGTGCTCGACGTAAAGAATCCGAGACTCATCATCGGTCGTATATCGATCGACAAGCTCGAAGCATTGGCTCAGTTGACGTTTGTGAGTTACGTGTCGCCGCAAGTCTCGAAGTAGACCACAGATTCGTGTAATCTGTGCCAGTGTCAGTGGTGATGAAGTTTGGCGGCACGTCGGTCGCTGACGCTGCCGCCTTCGAGAACGTTGCGCGCATCGTTGCGAACGAGTGTGATGCCGCGCCGATCGTAGTCGTCTCGGCGATGAGCGGCGTCACTGACAGTCTACTCGCCGCGACGAACATCGCCTCACTCGAAAACGTATTCGCTCGCCAGCGCGCAGTTGCGCGCGAACTTCTCGATTCATCGCAAGCTACCGCGTTCATCGATCGGCTGCGCGAGGCGGCGGATAAGATCGACGAACTGCTCCAATCGCGAATTCAGAAACCAACCGGGTACAAATCACTTCAGGACGCGATCGTTTCGTTTGGTGAAACTCTTTCCAGCACGCTGCTGGCCGCAGTCTTAAATCAAAAAGGAATTAAGGCACGGCAAGTTGATGCACGCCGTTGCATCATCACTGACGAGGAATACGCGAATGCTACGCCGCTGATGGCGGAGACGTTTGCGCAGAGTCAGAGCGAGTTGATTCCGATTTTGGAAACCGGAGTCGTGCCTGTGCTCGGCGGGTTTATTGGTTCCACCAAACAAGGCATAACTACGACTCTGGGACGCGGCGGTTCGGATTACACCGCAGCGTTAATCGGAGCTGCGCTTGGTGTGCGTGAGATACAGATCTGGACCGATGTTACGGGAGTTTTGACTGCGGATCCGCGCGTAGTGCCGGAAGCGCAGACGATTGGGCGGTTGTCGTATGGAGAAGCGGCCGAGCTTGCGTATTTCGGAGCGAAAGTACTGCATCCGAAAACGATTCAGCCGGCCATCGAGAATTCCATCCCCGTGCGTATCTGCAATTCGCGCGCGCCGCACGAGCCCGGCACCCTCGTTGGTCCGGAAACGGAAACGTCGCCGCGGACAATCAAAGCAATCGCGCACAAGACGGGTGTTACGACTGTTCAGATTAGTTCCGCGCGTATGCTCGGTGCTTACGGTTTTTTGCGGGCGCTGTTCGAAGTGTTTGACCGGCATCGCACGGTCGTCGATGTAGTGACGACGTCTGAAGTCAGTGTGTCGCTTTCGTTGGACGATGCGAGCGCGTTGCCGGCGATCGTTGCCGAACTGGAACAATTCGGAACCGTGAGAGTCGAAGAAGGTCGCGCGATCATTTGTGTGGTTGGTGAAGGTTTACGCGGTACGCCGGGTATTGCGGCGCGCGTGTTCAGCACGATCAGCGACATCAACGTGACGCTGATCTCACAGGGCGCGTCGAGTATAAACTTTACTTTTGCGATCGAAGAAGAGCGCGTGAAGGAAGCGGTCACGAGATTGCACGAAGAGTTTTTTGCCACAAAAAGGCACATGAGGCACAAAAGTAATTAATGAAACTTTTTGAGTTAACGCGCGAGTTGATAGATATTCCGTCGCTGACTGGCGAAGAGTTGGAGGTGGGTGAGTATCTGGGGAAGTGTCTCGAGGAGCTTGGTTATCACGTTGAGAGACAAGCAGTAGAAGGGGATCGGTTCAATGTGATCGCGACCACGCGTGAGTCGCCGCGCCTCGTGTTCTCGACGCACATGGACACGGTGCCGCCGTTTATCGAATCGAGTGAAGACGAAGAGTTTATTTACGGGCGTGGGTCGTGTGATGCGAAGGGAATTATCGCCGCGCAGATCTTTGCAGCCGAACGTTTGCGCGAAGAAGGTATGAACGACATCGGCATGTTGTTTACAGTTGATGAAGAGCTGAGCAGTATTGGCGCCCAGGCTGCGAACCAACATTCACTCGCGCGTGAGTGCCGTTACTTGATCAACGGCGAGCCGACTGACAATCGTCTGGCAACGGGCACCAAAGGATCTGTGCGCGTCTTCATTACCACTGAAGGTCGTGCGGCGCATTCCGCGTATCCTGAAGCGGGTGAGTCAGCGATCGAGAAGTTACTCGACATTCTGGAAACGATTCGCGGTGTTGAGTGGCCGGAAGATAGTTTCTTCGGCACGACCACGTGCAATATCGGAGTGATTGCGGGCGGCACGCGCCCGAACGTGATCCCGGACAAGGCACGCGCGGAATTGCAAATCCGGCTCGGGATCGATATAGAGCACGTTAAAAAAGTTCTCGAAGATGCGGTGGGCGAGCAGGGGCGGCTTGAGTATGCGTCGGCACACAATCCGGTGCGGCTTTTTTCGGTGCCGGGTTTTGCGCAGTGTGTAGTGCGATTTACGACAGACATTCCGTACTTGTCGTCGTGGGGTGAGGCGCTGTTGCTTGGTCCAGGTTCGATCCTCGACGCACACACAGATCACGAACGCATCTCAAAACACGAACTCAACGAGGCTGTTCAATTGTATGTGGATCTCGCGAACACATTAACACGATGAGAGTAGCGCTTATCGGGTTTGGAGCAATGGGCCAACTGGTTGCCGCCGGAGCACGCAAGGGCGGGGACGAAGTCGGGGCGGTACTCACCAGTAAAGAAAGCTCTCTTACTGTCGAAGAGCTGGCGCAAAAAATAAGTGGTCACGACGTCGCGATCGATTTCTCGATCGGCGAAGCGGCACTAAGAAATATTGAGGCGTGTGCGCGAGCGAAAGTCCCGCTCGTCGAAGGAACAACGGGCTGGAAGCAATATGAGCCCGCCGCAAAACAGATCGTCACGGAAAACTCCGGCGCGATGGTCTATGGCGCGAACTTTTCCATCGGCGTCAACCTCTTCTACCGCATCACTAAGCAGGCTGCGGCGCTCTTCGCGGCCGTCGAGGGCTACGCACCATTCATCGAAGAGGCTCATCACAATCGCAAGCGTGATGCGCCTTCCGGCACAGCTCTGAAGCTGCGCGAGCTGATGTCCGAACACCTTGACCTCGACATACCGACAGCATCGACACGCGCAGGTTATATACCCGGTACGCATCGCGTCGGTTTCGATTCCGAAGCCGATCAAATTCTGCTCACGCACACGGCACGTTCGCGACAGGGCTTCGCGAGTGGCGCCTTACTCGCTGCGCACTGGATCGGCGGACGCACGGGTGTGTTTGAGTTTGGAGAAGTGATTGAAGAAATTTTAGCCACAAAAATGCACACAAAGCACAAAACAACCTAAGAAACCATTTTGTGTCTTGTGTGTTTTTGTGGCCAAAAGATAGGAGCGATATGACAACACAACTCGACTGGCTTCGCGGATGTGCAACGGCTCTCGTTACGCCTTTTACGAGCAGTGGTGCGGTTGACGAGAGATGTTTGCGCGACTTAATCGAACATCAGATCAACGGCGGCGTGCGCTTGCTCGTCCCCTGCGGCACCACCGGCGAGAGCGTGACGATGACTGACGAGGAGAACCGCCTCGTCATCAGCACGACTGTTGAAGTGGCGCATGGTCGAGCGAAAGTGATCGCCGGCACCGGCAGTAATTCAACTGCCGTGACAATCGCACGCTCGCAGGCAGCGCGCGAAATCGGAGTCGATGCTGTGCTCACCGTCGCGCCTTATTACAACAAGCCGACACAGGAAGGTCTCTACGCACACTTCCGCGCGATTGCCGAAGCGGTCGATGGGTTGCCGGTTGTACTTTACAACGTGCCCGGTCGAACTTCATCAAACATTTCCGCCGAGACAACATTGCGTCTCGCACGCGACGTGGAAAACATCGTCGCCGTTAAAGAGGCCTCCGGCAACCTCTCGCAGATCATGGAAATCCTGCGCGGCCGGCCGGAACACTTTCGTGTGATCTCCGGTGACGACGCGATCACACTTCCGTTAATCGCACTCGGCGGTGACGGCTTGATCTCAGTTGCGTCAAATGAAGCTCCGGAAATGATGTCGCGTATGAACGATCTTGCGCTCGCAGGACAGTGGGACGAGGCACGCGCGCTTCATTATCGTCTGCTCCCGTTGATGGAAGGAAACTTCATTGAATCGAGTCCTGGACCAGTGAAAGCGGCGATGGCGATGATGGGACTGCTCGAAGAAAATCTGCGACTACCGCTCGTGCCGGTGCAGGAAAAGACGCGCACTCGCATGCGCGAGATCCTGATCGAAGTCGGACTGTTGAAGGAAACTCATGCCGTTGCGTGAACAGATCGAGGCGCTTGCCTCACGCAGTGAGTTCTCCGCGGAAGACCGCGGCGTCTTCGAAGAACTGAAGCGCGCACTCAATCGCGGTGAGGTCAGGGCTGCGGAAAAAAGTGAGACTGGTAAGTGGCTCGTCAATTCTTGGGTGAAGCAGGGTTTGCTGCTCGGTTTTCGCATGGGCGCGATCGCCGACGTGTCGAGCAGTGACAGTTTCAAATTCTTCGACAAGAACACGTATCCCGTCCGCCCTACGACGATCGAGGACAACGTGCGCATCGTTCCCGGCGGCTCGACGATTCGCGACGGTGCTTACATCGCGCCCGGCGTCGTTTGTATGCCCCCGATGTTCGTAAATGCTGGCGCGTATGTCGATGCCGGAACTATGATCGATAGCCATGCGCTTGTCGGATCGTGCGCGCAGATTGGCAAGCGCGTTCACATCTCCGCGGCCGCTCAGATTGGTGGCGTGCTCGAGCCTGTCGGTGCAGTGCCCGTGATCATTGAAGACGACGTACTCGTCGGCGGCAATTGTGGCGTGTATGAAGGCACGATCGTGCGCGAGCGTGCAGTGTTGGCCTCCGGCACGATCCTGACCGGCTCGACTCCGGTTTACGATCTCGTTCGCGGCGAGATCTATCAAAGGACAGGAGATGGACCACTCGAGATTCCCGCGGGCGCCGTGGTTGTTCCGGGCGCGCGTGCGGTAACAACGGAACGCGGGCGCAACTGGGGCCTCTCGCTCTACGCGGCAATCATCGTTAAGTATCGCGACGAAAAGACTGACACGGCCGTACGTTTAGAGGATTATCTGCGTTGAAAAAGTTTGCGCCACCGAAACGCTTGCAGGGGATCGAGAAGAGCGTTATTCGCCAGGTCTTCGATCGCGCGCGTCCGGGCAGCATCAATCTCGGACTCGGTGAGCCCGATCTGCCGACGCCGGATGTGATTCGTCGTGCCGCAGTGAAGGCGATCGTCGAAGAGCAGAACGGTTACACTTCGCACGCCGGTCTCCCAGGCCTGCGCGAAAAAGTTGCGGCTGACTATCCTTATCTGGAACAGCGTCCGGAGCGAGTTGTTATTACTGCGGGTTCGCAGGAAGCGTTGTATCTTGCGTTGCTGGCGCTCGTAGACGAAGGTGACGAGGTGTTGCTGCCGAACCCGGGATTCGTCGCGTATCCAACGATCGTGCGAATGGCAGGCGGCGTTGTGTCGTATTACCGGTTGCCGCGCGAACGTGGGTTTGCGTTTGATATTGAAGACTTTCGTCGCGCACTGACGCCGCGCACGAAAGTGGTTGTTTGTATCAGTCCATCGAATCCGACGGGACGCACTTTGTCCGAGCGCGATCTGGCGAGTATTGGCGATGCGTTGCGCGATCATGGAGCGTACCTGATCAGTGATGAGATCTATCGAGACCTTTATTACACTGCCGAGCGGCCCGGATCGTTATCGTCGTTTTACGAACGCACGATCGTGATTGGCGGGCTGTCCAAGTCGATGAGTATGACCGGCTGGCGTTTAGGTTGGTTGTGCGGGGAAGAGCCAGTGGTCCAGGCGGCGCTCGTGTTGCACGGGTACGTCACGACGTGCGCTTCGGCGGTATCGCAAAAGGCTTCGCTCAGGGCGTGGAGTGATGAGGCCGAGCAGGCGCGTGTGGGATTTCGGAAGACGTTTCGGGCGCGACGCGACCATCTGCTGGCGTTGATCGAATCGGAGCTGGGGCTGCGAGCGGTGACGCCTGAAGGTGCGTTCTACACGATGGTGGATGTTAGTGAATATGGACCATCGATGAAAGTTGCGGAGGCGTTGTTGGAGGAACGAGTGATCACCGTTCCCGGAGCAGCGTTTGGCAGCGAGAGTGAGGGATTCCTGCGCGTCTCTTTCTGCGCGGATCACGATACGTTGAGTGAAGGTGTTCAGAGGATTAAAAGAGGATTAAGGTGACTTTGCGTTCTCTGCGGCCCTCTGCGCTCTCTGCGTGAAACAATCATTTCACGCAGAGAGCGCAGAGGGCCGCAGAGAACGCAAAGAAGAAGTCAAATGAGCAAAAAGTACAGAGTCGGAATTCTTGGGGCGACTGGGACGGTGGGGCAGCGGTTTATTCAATTGCTCGAGGAGCATCCGCAGTTTGAAGTGACTGCCGTTGCTGCTTCGGATCGATCGCAAGGCAAGGCGTATGGCGAGGCGTGCTCGTGGCGTCTGACCGGCGAGATGCCGGCCGCGGTTCGCTCGATGATCGTGCAACCACCGGCGCCACCGCTCGATTGCGATCTCGTGTTTTCGAGCTTGCCCGGCGACATCGCGCGCGGAACAGAGGGAAGCTTTGCGGCAGCCCGTTATCCGGTGATCAGCAACTCATCCGCGTACCGCATGGATGCAGACGTGCCGCTCTTGATCCCGGAAGTGAACCACCAACACCTCGGGCTACTCGCGCGCCAGCAATACCCATCCGGCGGTTTTATTGTCACAAACCCGAACTGCTCGACGATCATGCTTGCTCTCGCGCTCGCGCCGTTGCACGCCTCGTTCGGCATTTCAGCCGTAGCCGCCACGACACTACAAGCACTCTCAGGCGCTGGATATCCTGGCGTTGCGTCACTCGATATTCTCGACAACGTCGTCCCTTACATCGCGAGCGAAGAAGAGAAGATGCAAACTGAGACAGGGAAGATCCTCGGTCGCTTCGTTGACGATCGAATAGAGCCCGCGTCGATGGCGGTCAGCGCGCAGTGTCATCGCGTGAATGTCGCGGACGGACACATGGCCGCGGTGCGCGTGAAGCTTGCACGTAAAGCGGAGTTGTCAGAGTTGCGTGAAGTGCTTGCGTCGTTCAGTTCGTTACCCCAGGAGCTCGGTTTGTACTCCGCGCCGCGCACGCCGATCGTTGTTCGTGATGAACCCGACCGGCCGCAGCCAAAGTTGGATCGTGACGCAGGGCAGGGAATGACGATCACGATTGGACGATTGCTGCCCGATGCGGTGCTTGATTATCGCTTTGTAGTGTTGAGTCACAACACGATTCGCGGCGCAGCGGGCGCGGCGATACTAAATGCGGAGTTGTTGATTGCCCTGGGACACTTAAAAAATGAATAAATTTCTCAAAGTCGTTCCGCTTTTACTCCTTTGCGCAATCTCAGCAGCAGCACAGTCACAATCAAATCTTGACGATCAAATCAAGCCGATCGTCGCGTCGTTCAAGGGCAAGGTCAGTCTGTTTGCGAAGAACCTTGATACCGGAGAAACGTACGCGCTCAATCCTGACGAACGCGTGCGCACGGCGAGCACGATCAAGATTGCGGTGATGATCGAGGCCTACGCGCGCGTAACGGAAGGGAAAGCGAAATGGACCGATGAGGTCGTGTTGACGAAAGAGAAGAAAGTTTCCGGATCGGGCATTCTCAATGAACTCTCCGATGGCTTGAAGCTCACGCTGCGCGACGCCGTTAACCTGATGATGATCCTGAGTGACAACACGGCGACGAATCTCGTGCTCGACGTGCTGACGACGGACGCGGTTAACGCGCGCATGGAGTCGCTTGGTTTCAAACAGATCAAGATCATGAGGAAAGTCGGCAGTGGCGGCGAGAGTGCAGCCGGTAAAGATCCCGAGAACAAGAAGTATGGACTCGGCATGGCGACACCGCGCGAGATGGTGCTGGTGATGGAGAAGCTCGAGCGTGGCGAGATCATCAGCCCCGCGGTCTCGAAAGAGATGATCGAGCTGATGAAGCGCGAACAAGCGCGTTACGCCATCGGCAGATCTCTGTGGGACGTGCCGATGGCGAGCAAGTACGGCGCGCTCGATCGACTACGCAGCGCGATTGGGATTCTTTATACAAAGAACGGCAAGATCGCAATGGCGATCTCGTGTGATGATATGCCGGAGGTGATGTGGTCCGTTGATAATCCGGCGTATGTTCTCATGTCGCGATTGTCGGAAGTGCTGGTGGCAGGCCTTGGCAAAAGTAAGACGGGCCTTTAACTCCGCCAAGTTTTGCGTACAGATTTTTGTAGAAACCGTCCCAGAAATTTGGATATACTCATCATTCAAATTCATCAGATAAGCGCATAACTCGAAAACGCGGGGATTTTGATGAGGACACCGAATGACGCACCTCGCGGAATGATATCTGCAAGAAAATTGAATAACCGACAGGGCAATACCCAGGTTTTACACCCGCCATCTTCAGACCGCTGATGATTTCGAGTCGTTGGACTTCCCAGTCCGCGTGTTTACCTGAAGCTGGTGAGTGAACTCATCAACCGTGATCAACTGGAACTCTGCAAGTAAGCCGAGCGTGAGGCTTGAGACTTTCACGGCCGCAATTGCAGAACAACTTCATCGGAGGACCCCAATGAAAAGACAGAGCTTTAGAGCAGGCAGCGGCATCGCTGTTTGGTGCGGCGTTCTTCTGGTTTTTTTAGCGTGCTGTCTTAATGTTATGGCCCAGGGCAGCACATCCTCGGTAACGGGAACGGTGGTAGACCCGGCAGGAAATGTCATTCCGGGCGCAACAGTGACTCTGACGAACGCGCAAAAGAACTTCACGCGGACTCAGACCACTACCGAAAACGGCAGTTTCGCTTTCAGTTTGATCCCGCCGGGCCAATACCAGGTAGATGCCGAGGCCAAAGGATTCAAAAAAGGCATTCTCACTGATGTTAGCGCGCAAGTCGCAAAACCTACGACACTCACTGTCCAACTCGAAATCGGGAGTGTCTCGGAATCAGTGACGGTATCTGCCGGCGCCGGTGAAGTACTGGTGAACAAACAAGACGGAACTCTCGGAAATAATTTTGTCAATCAGCAAATCACACAGCTACCGTTGGAGGCTCGCAGTCCGCTCGCGTTGGTGACGCTGCAACCGGCGGTGACGAAGGAAGGCTATGTCGCTGGTGCGCGATCCGACCAGTCAAATGTCACCCTCGACGGAATTGACATCAACGATGCACAGACAAACGCCATCGCCGACATCAATGCGATTCCCTCTGGTGGTACCGGCCAACTGATCGCTCCTCAGAGTCACCCGGTGATTCGGTTGAATGCCGAAGCTATCGAAGAGTTTAGAGTAACCACCGTTAACGCTAACGCGTCGGCAGGCCGTTCGTCGGGAGCTCAGATCGCATTGGTAAGCAAGAGCGGAAGCAATGAATGGCATGGAGCTCTGTTTTTGGCCAACCGCAATACGAGCACTACAGCAAATGACTTTTTCAATAACAGATCCGGTCTGCCCCGTCCGAAATTGATCCGTAACACGTATGGTGGCGCGTTAGGTGGCCCGATCATCAAAGACAAGTTCTTTTTCTTTTACAGCTACGAAGGCCGTCAAGACGTCAGCGAAACGCAGGTCGAACGAACGGTGCCGCTGGCGAGCCTCGGCCGCGGCGAGGTGCGCTATGTCAATCCATCAGGCGGAATAACGACTCTGAACACGGCGCAGTTGAATACGATCTTCCCGGCTCAAATAAACCCGCTGGCGGTCGCCGCCCTCGCTGATGCAGCCGCCAAATATCCGGCAAATGATTTCAATTTTGGCGACAGCCTGCCCGGGCGTCCGCTTAACACTGCAGGGTTTATATTCAATGCGCCAACTCCGGTAAAATTGAACTCTCATTCCGGACGTTTTGATTACAACCTGAACGAGAAGCAGATACTCTTCCTGCGGGCAAATATTATTTACGACCTTACTGGCGGTATTCCACAGTTTCCAGATACTCCGTCTCCGGATCTTTGGGAGCATCCGTGGGGGTTCGTAGCCGGTCATACATGGACCATCAATAGCCGCTGGGTGAACAATTTCCGCTACGGACTCACCCGCGAGGCATTCAGCCAACAGGGCGACTCAGGGGAAAACCAAGTCACTTTCCGCTTTGTGTATGCGCCCCGGAGGTTTCTGCGAACTCTCAACAGAGTAACGCCGGTACACAACTTTACGGACGATATCTCCTGGACCAGGGACAGCCATTCGTTCCAGTTCGGTGGCAACGTAAGGTTAATAAGCAACCAGCGGTCAAGCTTTGCGAATGCCTACGATAACGCGGTCACGAATCCGTCGTTCTACATTGGAGGTGGCAACAGCATCTCAGGTCTGGTAAACAATTTTTCACCAATCGGCCCCGGATTTGCGTCAGCGGTGCAAAATGCGGCTACTGCCGTCATTGGCAGGCTCTCTCAATACTCAGCTCTGTTCACGTTCAATCAAGACGGAACGATTTTGCCCTCGGGTTCTTCAGCCGATCGTGATTTCCGGACAAGAGAGTACGATGTATATGGACAAGACGTCTGGAAGATCAGTCCGAGTCTTACGCTGACATACGGCCTCCGTTATAGTCTCAGCACTCCACTCTGGGAGAACAACGGATTCGAGACCACCACCAGCATCCCACTTACGACCTACTTCGAAAGACGTCTGGCGGGTGCTGCTGCGGGCAAGCCTTACAACGAGCTGATCTCGATCCAGTTATCCGGGAAAAAGAACGGCAAACCGCCGCTCTACGATTGGGACAAGAACAATTTCCAACCCAGAGTAGCGATTGCGTGGTCACCGAAGTTTAGCGACGGATTCTTCGGCAAGCTCTTCGGCACAAACTCCCAGTCCGTATTTCGGGGCGGCTTCGGCATAACCAACGACTACTACGGTCAACAACTCGCGGTCTCGTTTGACCTGAACAACGCTTTGGGTTTTTCGTCCAGCCGAAACATCAATGCAAACACCTACAGCGTCACTGGTGTCACCAGACCATTGGCTCCTCTATTCACTGGTTTCGGTCAGGCGGTGCGTCCCTTGCCGGGTATTACGATTCCGGGAAATCTGACGTTCCCACAAACAGCCCCCATGACGTTTACCAGACCTATTCAGAGTTCGCTGGATAGCGCGCTGGTCGCGCCCATCAATTACAGTTGGAACTTTACCTACGAACGTGAATTGCCAAAGGGTATGGTGCTTCAACTGTCGTACATCGGCCGTTCCGCGCGAAAGCTGATTGCGTCTCGCGATGTGATGTCGCTGAACAATCTAGTCGATCCTAAATCCGGGATGGACTGGTACACCGCTGCGGGAATTCTGGAAGACTTAAGGCGTGCCGGCGTACCCGCCTCACAGGTGCCCCAGATACCGTATTTCGCAAATCTATTCCCGTCGAATCTGGCCACGCTGATGAATGACAACTACTGGGGAGCCAATTTAATCAACCCGTCATTCAATCAGACCCAGGCGGTCTACGCCAATGCCGATTCAGAATTGTATGGCAACGACTGGACAGATATTCAAGACGTCATCGATCAGGCCGTCAACGGTGGTATTTCGACTCAGAACAATCTATTCTTCCAGCCGCAGTATGGTGCTCTTTCCTCATTTAGTAGCATTGCAAAATCAAATTACAATGCGGGAACGGTCTCACTCCGAGAACGCCTGGGCACTTCGCTGACAATGGACTTCAACTACACCTTGTCGCATTCACTTGACGATGCATCGGGTCTCTCAACCAGCGCCGCGTTTGGAGGAGCGTTTATCCTGAACCCGATTCTCCAACACAACAGCTATGCGAACTCCGACTTTGACATTCGTCACATCATCAACGCCAATGCTGTTTGGCAGCTCCCCGTCGGACGAGGACGTCGGTTCCTTCACGACACTAATGGGATTGTGGACAGCATAATTGGCGGCTGGCAATTGTCCGGAATATTCAGGTGGAACTCCGGTTTGCCGGTCGGCTTCTACGGCGACAGCGGCGTCTTTGACGATACGCGTTGGGCGACCAACTGGAACGTTCAAAGTAATGTCACCCGAATCAGGCCGATCAAAACCTGTCCGACGCGTGGCGATGCCACTACTCCTGCGAAGTTGTTTGGCTGCAATACTCTGGAAGCGTATCAAAGCTTCCGCAATGCCAAACCCGGAGAAACCGGCGACCGCAATGTGTTCCGTGCTCCTGGTTATGTGGTTCTCGACATGGGGTTGGGCAAGTCCTTTACGATGCCCTGGAGTGAAAGACATAAACTTCAGATTCGCGTTGAGGCTTTCAATCTCACGAATACCCAACGATTGGGCCAGTACGATACCAGCCGTACGGGATTCGGCGTGGTGCTCGATCCGCAAAACGCCGTGCCACCAAGTAACTGGTCCAACTTTATCGCTCCCATACAGGGCGCGCCGCGGGTTATGCAATTTGGGTTCAGGTATGAATTCTAAACTGCTCTAGCGGGTTCTAACCTGAACTTCTTGACAGCGGGCTGGAGCCTTGAAGGCTTCAGCCCGTTATTCCGTTACGATGAAGATCGGCACAGCATCGTTGATCGTCGTCTTCTTTTTAGCTGCCGGCATTGCTGCGCAAACGGGCGGGCACACTCTTTTCGGCGACATAAAAGTTGATGAAGCAGAAGCCGGGAAGTCGGCCATGGCAACATTCCAGGTCTTGCTATATGCCGAAAGCGGTAATCTGCTCATGCGTCAGACCGTTCCTGCTAATGGCAGGTATCGATTCATCGATCTGCGCAACGGTCGCTATGAAGTAGTCGTGGAGTTTGAAAATAGAGAGATAGCGCGCGTCACCGTTTCGGTTAACTCTCCGTTCAAGACGGATTTTCGTAAAGATGTTGAGTTGCAGTGGAGAAGAGGTTCCACTACCAGTAAGCCGAGCGTGATTTCGGTGGCGGAATTCTATCCTCGTTCTCCCGCAAATGATTCGCTCTTGCGGCAAGCCATGGAAGCGACTGAAAAGAAGCAGTATGACCGCGCCATTTCCCTGATGCGAAAGATTGTCGATGCTGACGACAAAGATTTTCCTGTGTGGGAAGAGTTGGGCACGAACTTCTTTATCACCAGGGCTTTCTTCGAAGCTGAGTCATGTTATCTTAAAGCATTGCAACTCAAACCGAAGTTTGTTCCGGCCATGATCAATCTCGGACGTTTGCGAATGGTGAGTAAAAACCTGAACGGCGCAGTGGAAATACTCAATCGTGCAGTAACAGTTCAACCCACTTCACCGGAAGCAAATTACTTTCTCGGTGAAGCGTACCTGCAAGCCAAGTTGGGTTCCAAAGCAGTGCCCTATCTAAACGAGGCAATCAGACTCGATCCGGCAGGAATGGCCGATGCGCACTTATTGTTAGCTGCTCTTTACAATGCCGGGGGCTTCAAAGACAAAGCTGCCGCCGAGTATTCCGCATTTCTCAAACAACGACCGGACTACTCCGATCGAAAAAAACTTGAAGCGTATATCTCAGCCGCCAAGGTTCGAAACTAACGGGAGTTAATATGCAAAAAAGATTTGCGATCCTGCCGCTGCTATTTATGCTTACTCTTTTTAGCTGCGCCCTGGGACAGGGTGGACGGGGAGCAGCGGCTTCGAGCGTCAGGCATATTGTTTACGGCGATATAAAGGTGGACCAGAGCCAGTCCGGCACTAACAAACCTATCTCTCTTGATTTGACCCTGTTTAATGAGTATGGGAATGCACTGGCTCGGCAGCGAGTTCAGAGTAATGGCCGCTATCGATTCATCGATATTCCGGATGGCCGGTACTACATCGTTATTGAATACGAAGGGACGGAACTGGATCGCTTCATTGTTGATTTTTCATCGCAGTTCAAGAGTGATATGCAAAAGGACATTGAACTGCAAGCGCGCGCCTTATCAGAAGCTGCCAAAGCTGCCGTTGTCTCGGCGGCCGACAAGTACGATCGAGGTTCCAAAACCTCGTCAATGTTTTCAAAGGCAAGGGAGGCTGCAAAAGACAAGAAGTATGATGAAGCAACGGCCTTCCTGCGTCAGGTAGTGGAGACGGATCCGGCAGACTTTCCAGCCTGGCAGGAACTGGGCACGCTTTACTTTAAGCAAAAGAACTATGCCGAAGCCGAAAAGGCGTATATGCAAGCAATCGCAAAGCATCCCAATTATGGTACGGCACTGCTCAGTCTTGGTCGTTTGCGGATCGTGCAGAAAAACTACGATGGGGCCATTGAAGCTCTTTTGGAAGCAGTAAAAGCACTGCCTACATCTGCTGAGGCAAACTACTTCCTCGGCGAAGCATACCTGCAAAACAAGAAAGGTTCTCTGGCTGTCAGTTATTTGAACCAGGCCATCAAACTTGATCCGGTCGGAATGGCGGACGCGCACCTGCGGCTGGCTGCTCTTTACAACGCTGCGGGCATGAAAGACAAAGCTGCCGCCGAGTACGAAGAGTTCCTCAAGAAGAATCCCGATTATCAGGACAAGAAGAAACTTCAGGACTACATTACCGCAAACAAGAAACCTTAAGCGCCTTTGAAATTGTTTCTTTGATCAACTCCACACCTTCGTGCGACTGTCGAATCCAATGAGACGCGTTGCTGTTGTAATGTTCGTTCTCTTGCTGATCGCAGCCAGCCTCAGTTTCGCCTCGCCTGATCCTTCCGTTGCCTTAAATCAGGAGAGTCCTCAGCCGATTGTTATCAGCGGCGCAGTCCTGATAGACGGCAGTGACCGACCTCCTCTCGACGATTCTGTGGTTGTAGTTAACGGAGATTCGATAACGGCAGTTGGCCGTCGCGGACACGTTAGGATTCCAGCACGAGCTCGAGTTATCGATGCCCGGGGACTGGTGCTCGCGCCGGGTTTCATCGATGCGCACAACCATTCAGATCGCGGACTTCGCGAAGATCCAAGCGCGGCAACTCAAGTGTCTCAAGGCATAACCACAATTGCGATCGGACAGGACGGCGGCTCTCCCTTTCCGATCGGAGAATATCTGAGTCAACTCGACCGTGATCGCGTAGCGCTCAACGTTTTAACCTTCGTCGGGCATGCAACACTTCGTACGAAGGTGATGGGAGACGACACTAATCGTCGCGCTACAAACCAGGAAATCGCAGCGATGAAGCGATTGACCGAACAGGCGATGAAAGACGGAGCGTTTGGACTGTCGAGCGGACTCGAATATGAGACAGGAAAACCTGCAACCACAGAGGAAGTTATCGCGCTGGCGTCAGTTGCTTCAAAATTTCAAGGCATATATATCAGCCACATTCGCGACGAGGCTGACAAAGCGTTTGATGCCTTTCGTGAGTTGATCCGGATAAGTCGTGAAGCGCGATTGCCGGCACAAATCTCCCATATCAAGTTGGGCAGCGCCGGCGTATGGGGTCGGGCGCGAGCGGTGGTCACACTGGTTGAAAAAGCTCGACGCAGTGGGTTGGATATAACTGCGGATTGTTACCCCTACGATGCCTGGAGTTCAACCATAAGAGTCCTGGTTCCAAGTGGTCGCCATGACGATCGGGCGGACGTTGCGCGTGCGTTGGCGGATGTTGGCGGGCCTGCGAATATCACGATTGTCAGTTGCCGGACGCATCCGGATTACGAATTCAAGAACATGGAAGAGATCAGCAGGCGTGAAAGCATCACTCCAGTCGAACTTTATATGAAGATCGTGCGCGATGGCGGCGCCGGAATTGTTTGCCATTCCATGAAGGAGTCAGACATCAAAACTTTCTATCGTCAGCCTTGGGTGATGGTGAGCAGTGATGGGGGTATTGGAGCGCGCCATCCACGCGGCGCCGGTACGTATCCGCGCGTACTCGGACAGTATGTTCGTGACTTGCACTGGCTCACTCTGCCCGAGGCCATTAAAAAGATGACTTCACTACCAGCGCGGCGCTTCAGCCTGCGTGACCGGGGACTTATTCGCGCCGGGTTCAAAGCCGACCTGGTACTCTTTGATGCAAACACGATTATCGATCGCGCAACTTTTGAGCAACCGCAATTAACGGCAGTGGGTGTCCAGCGTGTTTTTGTAAATGGCGTTGAGGTTTGGAACGATGGGCGCGTTACGGGTAAACGACCTGGCCGAGCTTTGCGGCGATATTGATAGCCGGAATTTGGCGTTTCACGACTCACAATTTCCGTCACTTTTGTTCCCACATCCTTCACTTTCCTAAGAAATTGAGGTGACAAGATCCGGCATGACTCTTGAAACACCCCTCTGCGGGTTCTGTTATGTCGCTAATCATCTCTCTCATCGGATTCGGCGCGCTTGCCATGATGGTCCACGAACTGGGTCACCTGCTCGCCGCGCGCTCGTGCAGTGTTCCCGCCTCCGAGCTGGGCTTCGGAATGGGACCACGCGTCGTGGGTTTTCGACTCGGTGGAATCGGAGTTTACCTGCGCGCGATACCGGTCGCCTCGTTCGTGATGCTCGACGGCGCTGTCTTGAAAGAAAGATCAGTGCAGGCGCAACTCTTCGTTCACCTCGGCGGAATAATCTTCAACATCGTGGCGGGATGGTTAACTTACGGAACGATTTTTGGCTGGTTGAATCTACTGCTCGCAGCGGGCAACGTCCTGCCGCTTTATCAGCACGACGGTTGGAAGTGCGGGGTTGTGATCCTGCGCGCTTTACTACGACGCAAGAGTGAATACGTCGAGCGTGTTTTCACCTTCTCGGGCGGGTTCGCCAGTCTGATCATCGCGTGGGCCGTAGCACGAGTGTTTATGTTTATCTGAGAAAGTTCTCTTCCTCACGCAAAAGACGCAAAGCAGTTTGATCTGCTTTGCGTCTTTTGGCTATTGGCTCTTCGTCGCTTACTTGGATTTGAAGTAGGCGTCGAGATGAGAACCGTCCAGCGCAGTCATTCTTACCTGGTAGCATCGGCCCGCAGGTTTCGGTGTCTGCCAGTTCTGGATAAACTGCGCGGCGGTGGTGTCGTAACGCAGGCTCGTCCCGCCGGTCGTCGTAAATTCAACGTCGGTGGTTAAACCGGAACTCGAACAGGGTACTTCGGCGACTGCGAATCCTTGTATATCCGTCACCGCTTTCTTCTCAACGCCATTTGCGAAGATGTTGAACTTCAGCGGTACTGTCGACCCACCCTTTATCGAATTCCAAACGATTGCTCCGCCGCTCATATCAACAGGCTGATAGAAGCCCATCAATGTCCAGGCTCCAATCGTTAACGTGCCGTTCACGAATGAGATGTTGTAATTCGTGCTCGTCACACCACTCGGCGCGATCGTGTAAGTACCTGCGGGTGTGCCTGCGTTGTAGGGAACCTCGTTATTCGACGCGTCTTTGAGTTTGAATATCAAGGTGCCCGTTAGATTGCCAACGCCTTCACCGGAAGCGAATGCGTTGAAAGAAACAGTGAGAGTCACAATCGGGCTTCCAAAGAGGAAGCTCTTGTTGTCAGCCGTGATTGCCAACGCCTTTGGTGTAATTTGACCTGCACCACTGGCGCTGGTTGGCAGATTGTAATTGTTCAGATTGGCGCCGGCTCCGGCTGAAAAATCACCAACCGCGAGGGTTGTGCTTACGTTGTTCGCGGCGGTGACGTCTTTGCTGTTGTAAGTGCCGGTAGTCTTGGTGACGGTGATGCTTTGACCCGGAACCAGGTTGCCGATCAGGAAATTCGCCGCTGTCAGTGTTGCGGTTGTGTTCCCGTCATAGACCTTTGTTGGATTGCCGGCGATCGATGCGGTGATGGTGCGCTTGTCGATCGTGAAGGTTACCTGAGTGGCGGTGCTGCTGTTGTGATTCGCATCGCCGGCGAAGGTCGCATCAGCCGTGGCTGTGCCTGCGTTGGTGTTGTTGCCGTAGACCACGGTTACCGAGGCGTTTAGACCGCCGGCACCTGTGGCTGTGGCAGAGCACGGCGTCTGAGGCGAACCGTTGTAAGTCACATTCGTCGGGCAGTTGATCGTAGTCGTTGAATTAGCCTTGTCGATTGTGAAGGTGACTTGGGTGGCGGTGCTGCTGTTGTGATTGGCGTCACCGGCGAAGGTTGCGTCGGCTGTAGCTGTGCCGGCGTTGGTGTTGTTGGTATAGACCACCGTAACAGAAGCATTCAAACCACCGGCGCCTGTGGCTGTCGCCGTACATGGAGTCTGGGCTGAACCGTTGTAAGTCACGTTCGTCGGACAGTTGATCGTGGTAGATGAACCAGCCTTGTCGATCGTGAAGCTTGCCTGTGTGGCGGTGCTGCCGTTGTGATTGGTATCGCCACCGTAGGTTGCATCGGCCGTGGCTGTGCCGGCGTCAGTGTTGTTGGCGTAGACCACCGTGACTGAAACATTCAAACCGCCTGCACCTATTGCGGTCGCCGTACAGGGAGTCTGTGCTGAACCATTGTAGGTAACGTTGGTCGGGCAGTTAATCGTGGTAGACGAACCAGCCTTGTCAATCGTGAAGCTCGCCTGCGTGGCGGTGCTGCCGTTGTGGTTGGTATCGCCACCGTAGGTTGCGTCGGCTGTGGCTGTGCCTGCGTTGGTGTTGTTGGCATAGACAACAGTCACCGAGACGTTAAGAGCACCTGCACCGGTAGCTGTTGCGGTACACGGTGTCTGCGGTGAACCGTCGTAGGTGACGTTGGTCGGGCAGTTGATCGAGGTACTTGAACCAGCCTTGTCGATCGTGAAAGTTACTTGAGTTGCCACACTGCTGTTGTGGTTGGCATCACCGGCG
>Ga0207708_10001058_pt1 | contig 20624 bp, 18 predicted proteins | sample KBSK5101metaG_FD_184340 | JGI IMG/M metagenome (GOLD analysis project Ga0207708, IMG submission 184340) | Corn, switchgrass and miscanthus rhizosphere microbial communities from Kellogg Biological Station, Michigan, USA - KBS K5-10-1 metaG... | ecosystem: Host-associated > Plants > Roots >...
GACCGAGGAAGATGGCGGGGGGCAGCGCAACCGCTCCATAGATGCCATAAATCGCCGCCAGGAAGGCGAAGGATATCTCCTCGGTGGCGACGGCTCTCAACAGCAGGGTTACGGTGACGACGGCCATCGCAGCGTCCACCGACCGCTCGCCGGCCTTCCAGATGGCGCTCGCGTGCTGGGGCGGGGCCGGCTTCTTGCCCGCCTCGTGCAGTGCGATCGTGATGGTCGACATGGACGTGCGGTTCTGGAGATAGAAGATGCGGCCCTGCACGTCTTCGATCTGGAACTCCACGTTTTGCAGGTAGTTCTCTACACGGATCGAGTCAGCGATGGTCTGCGCCTGATCCATCAGCCGCAGGAGCACCTTCTCCTGCGCCTCGAGGTTCACGAGCCGCGCGCGCAGGTCGACGAACTCCTGGCTCACATCCTGGCCGGTGACGCTCTCCGCGCTCACGTGGACGTGCGCGACGGCCTCGAGCGCGTTCAGCGCGTCGTTGAAGCTCCGGGCGGGCACGCGGATCGTCATCGTGCCGTCGTGGATCTTGGAGCCGCTGGTCGTGCTCCGGGTCGGGTATCCGCCGAACCGCTGGGCAACGTCGCGGACCGCGTGCACCGTCCGGCCGAACTGCCCGTGGTCGACGCGCAGACGCACGTTGCCGGTCTTGATCACCGCGGAGGGCAGGCTGGGGAGCTTGAGCGGCTCCGAGGCCACGTTTCCGGGCTCCGCGGCCCCGCCGGCGCTCTTGACGGCGGGCTGGTCCGTCGGCAACGCAAGGGGGGCAAGCAGCGCTGCGCCGTCCGCGGATCGTGCTGCGTGTACCACGGGCGCCGAACCGCCGCTTGCCCCGCCGCCGGCGGCGCTCTCGGCGTTCGATCCGGACCCTCCCGAGCAGCCCGCGGCCGCCCCCACCAGGCCGGAGACGACGATCACCGCCGCCGGCACCACTCCGAACCGCCGTATCGCACTCATCGAAACCTCCATCGTTGTCGATGGTGAGACAGGCGCCGCGACCGTCCGGTTCCCGGTCTGGAAGCTGTGGTGAGGCCCACGTTCGGTATTCCGGCGGGGGCGAAGGGCCACTACACTTAGCCGATGGCGACCGAGTCTCCAGTCCCCGTGCTGGCGCAGCAACGGTCGGGTGCGGAGCAACTGGCGTCGGAGTGGCGCCGCCTGACCCGGGTCGCCACGGTCGTCGCCGTCCTGACGGCCCCGGTCGCCTTCGAGTGGCTGCACCTGATGCACGGGTGGAGCATCGGCTGGTCGCTCGTCGGCACGTTCGTCATGGTGATCGCGTTCCGCGGCCTCATCGACGTCATCTTCCGGCGGTTCATCCCCTGGCCGAGCCTCTTCGGCGCCGAGGAGTCGCTGCGCGAGGAGGATGTCGTCGCGCGGAAGCGGGTGTGGTTCTGGCGCCGGTGGTTCAGCCGTCTCCTGTGGCTGGTCGTGATCGGAATCGTCGTCTACGGAATCGGCCTTCTGCTGGAAGCGTGGCTGGGCGCCAACTGGGTCGAGTCGGTGTTCGGCCCGACCCCGGCCGCACAATTTCTGCCGATCATCCTGCAGATGCCGCTCCTCTTCCTCGCCAACTTCGCGATCTTCTTCGGCCCATTCCTGCTCATGGCGGTGAGCCAGATCCGCTCCTACGAGCCGGGTGACGCCGACTGGGGCGTGAAGCTCGAGGACGTGCGCGGCCAGGCGGAGGCCAAGGAGGAGGTGCGCCAGGTCGTCACGCTCTGGCAGTCGGGCGAGGCGTTCGAGCGGGCAGGCGGCAAGCGCGAGCGCGGCCTCCTCATGCTCGGTGCGCCGGGTACCGGCAAGACGATGCTCTCGAAGGCGATCGCCACCGGATTCAACTGCCCGTTCGTGTCGATCCCGGGCTCCGGGTTCGCCGGGATGTTCCTCGGGATGGACGCCATCACGGTGCGCCTCCTGGCCCGCCGTGCCAAGAAGCTCGCAGCCAAGTGGGGCGGCCAGTGCATCGTCTTCATCGACGAGATCGATGCCGTGGGCCAGCGGCGGTCGAGCCTTGGCGCCGGCATGACGGCGGCCCAGCCGGTGACGATGGAGGAGCTCTGCTTCTTCGGCCCCACCGGTTCGCTCACCCCGACCGGCGACCTCGTGCTCGAGACGCGGGCGTGGCGGGAGCGGCTCTTCACCGAGCGCGAGGCGGCCACGCGCGAGGGCCGGTCAGGTCTCGGGGGGATCGTGAACCGCATCTTCCCGGGCGGCGGGGGCGGGATGTTCGGGGGCGGTCAGCTCGCGCTGAACCAGCTCCTGGTCGTGATGGACGGGATCGGGGAGCCGCGGTTCATGCGCAAGCACATGACCCGCACGCTCAACACGTTCCTCGACGCGACCTACGTCATCCCTCAGCGGATCGGCCGCGTGAGGCTGCGCCTCAAGAAGCCACGGCCGGCCGGCGAGCAGATCTACTTCATCGGCGCATGCAACGCCCCGCTCGAGGCCCTTGACCCCGCCCTCGTCCGGCCGGGGCGGATGGGTCGGCATGTGTGGTTCCGGACCCCGACCAAGGACGATCGGAAGGACATCTTCGACCTGTACCTGGGCAAGGTCACGCACGATGAGGATCTCGATTCGCCGAAGCGGCGCGACGAGCTCTCACGGATCACGAACGGCTACTCGCCGGCGATGGTCGAGCAGGTGTGCTCGATGGCCCTCACGATCGCGCACTACGACGGCCGGATGGCGTTCGCATGGGACGACATCGTCGAGGCGATGACCACGGTCGAGTCGGGCACCGCCGTCAACGTCGAGTACATCCCCTCGGAGACGCGGGCCGTCGCGATCCACGAGGCGGGCCACGCCGTGGCCGGCCACGTCTACATGAAGGGCGTCGAGTCGACGCGGCTCTCGATTCGCAAGCGCGGCCAGTCGCTCGGCCACCACCAGGCGCTCGAGAAGGAGGAGCGGTTCAGCTCCTGGCGGCACGAGGAGGTCGGCCGGCTCATCTGGTCGCTCGGCGCCATGGCCGCAGAGCGCGTGTTCTACGGCGAGAACTCGACCGGTGTCGGCGGCGACGTCCAGCACGCGACGACCAGAGCGGCGTGGATGGTCGGTTCGTGCGCGATGGGGCCCGAGCCCGTCGTCGTGAATGGCAACGCCGAGACCGACGAGGAGCGCGACGAGGGTCGCGAGAAGATCCTGAAGCGCTTCGAGGGAATCGGCCTGCAGATCATGCGCCGGGCCGGCTCCGGTGGGCCGTTCGACGCCGACCCCATCTCCGGCGTGCTGTCCGATCGCGACAAGCGCCAGACCGCGGCGCAGCTCCTTGGCCAGGCCTACATGGCAGCGCACGTCCTCATCCAGGAGAACCGCGCCGGGGTCGAACGCGTCGCCGAAGTCCTGATCGAGCGTCGCGAGATGCACGGCGACGAGGTCGTGGAGCTGCTCGACTCGCTCGCCCTGAAGGTCCCCGAGACGGATCTTCTGGAGGACGCGGTATGGCCGCAGGTCTGAGCCAGCAGCATCCGCGCGGCAAGTTCCGGCTCGCCTACCTGCTCCTGGTGGCCGCCGTGGTCGCCGCGGCGGTGCTCTTCCTCGCGATCGAGAACCGTTCCTCGACGTCGGGCCAGACATCGGCCGCTGCGGACGAGACCTGGGGCAACTTCCAGCCGGCCGGCCTCACGCAGGACCGGATCCAGCAGATCGCACTTCACGTGGGCGCGAGCTACCGCACGGCCAAGCACCATCAGCTGGTCGCGGTGAGCGCCTCGATCCCGCCCGTCTACCAGAACGACCTGAAGATCACCCAGTACGTCCTCTCCTACAACGACGGCGGCCAGGTGAACTACCAGGCGGTGCCGATCGGCTCGAACAACGTGCTCTACGAGATGTGCGGCCTCGGGCCGAAGTGCGCCATCAACAGCGGGAAGGCCACGCAGGACCGCGGGCGGCTCCTGCGTCGCGAGGCGCTCGAGCTGGCGCTCTACACCTTCCACTACACGGACGTCGGCTCGGTCGTCACGTTCCTGCCGCCCAAGAAGGGCGAGCAGCCGCAGTTCGTGTTCCTCTTCCTGCGCACGCAGTTCGTGGCACAGGGCATCCTCGCGAAGCCGCTCGACGCGATCCTCTCGGAGCCGACGCCTCCGCCTGCCGCCTCGATCTCGGCGGCCGAGGCGGCCACGATCGACGGCATCACCGAGCCCGACCTGTACCGCTTCCGGTACACGTCCGACCAGCAGGGCGGCGTCCTGCTCGTGTTCGACCCGCTCGTCGGCCAATAGCCGACATGACGCCGGAGACGCGCGCTGCGCTGGAACGTGCCCGGGCCCGGCTCGACACGCTCGACCTCTATCCGCGGCCGGTGCGCATCGGCCACGTCCGCGTGGTCGTCGCGCCGCTCCTCTTCCGCCTGCCGTGGTTTCGCAGCTTCGACGGCTACGCGACCCACCTGGCGATCTTCCTGCGCCGGCCCGTGGCGGGCGACGAGCAGGACGACCTCGTGACGCACGAGCTGTGCCACGTGTGGCAGATGCAGCACCGGCCGCTCGCCATGCCGCTCTCGTACGTCGTCCGCGGCTACGCGCGAAACCCGTACGAGGCCGAGGCCAGGCGAGCGGCCGGCGAGACCGCGAGTGCCGTCAGACGCGGCTCGGGACCTGCATGACCGGGCGCACCTCGACCGACCCGTACTTCGCGCCGGGGCACATCTTGGCCGCCTCGATCGCCTGGTCGATCGTGTCGCACTCGATCATGTAGAAGCCGCCGAGCTGCTCCTTGGTCTCGGCGAACGGGCCGTCCACGACGAGCGCCTGTCCGTCGCGCACGCGCACCGTCCTGGCGGTCGAGATCGGGTCGAGGGCTGCACCCTCCTTCATCGCTCCGCGCTGGGTCAGGCTGTCGGTGTACGCGAAGTACTCCTGCATGACCCCGGCCATGTCCTGCTCCGTGGTGGCCCGCTGGGCCTCGTCGTCATAGATGAGAAGCATGTACTGCGGCATGTCGTCCCTCCGGTGCTCGGCCTGCGGGCGAATTCCCGTCGGCACCATCATGACGAACGAGCGCACGCGAAATCGACACGAGGGCGCGTTCGACCCGGCTCCGGTCGGGGCCGCACACGAAGAGGTGCTCGGTGTTCTCGAGGTGCGAGACCGCGCCCACCCGCCGCCCGGCCGGGTCGTGGATGCCGATCCGGGCGCCGACGTAGCGCGGCCGCGCCACTCCGAGCGCACCGACGTGTCCGCGCCGGCGAAGCAGCGCCTCGACCTCGTCCGGCCGGTGGAAGCCCTCGTTCGAGAACGAGACGACGACCCACGGAGTCGCGATCCGGTCGAGCAGGTCGGCCAGGGCCGGGAGGGCCAGCGGGCGGCGGTTGTAGGGGCTCTTGCGGACGCGGCAGTCGACGCGCTTACATGCGACGCCGTAGTGCTCGGGCGCGTCCCAGCGCACGAGCGTCTCCCAGACGTGGTAGTTCCCGAGGTAGGAGTGCTGGTTATAGGGCGGGTCGACGTAGGTCAGGTCGATCCCGTCGAGCTCCGGGGCGAGGTAGTTCGCATCGAGGCGCGTCACGCAGCCGGGCGGACCGGGAACCGTGGCGGGCAGGCGCAGCTCGAGCGCGTTTCGAGCGCGCGGCGCCCACTGCTTCAGGTACGCCATCTGCACGCCGACGGTCGAGTCGACCCGGTCGGCGGCCTCGACGAGGCTCGTGAGCAGGATCCCGCGCTCCACGGGATCGAGGTCGAGCCGGTCGATCTCGTCGCGGGCGGCGTCGATTCGCATCCCGTTCTCGGGCATGAAGTAGCGCGACCGGCGGCAGAACGTCTCGGTCACGTAGCCGTCCACGGGTGGCAGCCGGCCCAGGTGACGGAGGAGGCGCGCCAGGTGGAGCCGGTCCACGTCCGGCCCGGCGGCGACGTACGCCCGGCCGAACGCCTCGGAGTACGCGGCGGTGTCGTTGGAGACGACCTCGATCCCGGCCGCCCGCAGGGCCTGGCCGACGCGGGTGGTGCCCGCGAAGAGGTCAGCCGCCGAGCGTGCCCCGAGCTCCGTGGCGGCGGCCGCGATGGCGCCGGCCAGTGCGCGCTTGGAGCCGAGGTACTTGATCACGGCCGCACCTTACGGCCGCGGCCGGACGCGGGCCGGCCTCAGACGGGGTGGCCGCAGCCCGCGCAGCGGCGGGGCCGGGCGCCGTCGTGGACGACGACGTGGTGGCTGCAGATCAGCTTGCGGAGTCGATTCCTCATGGCGTGCCTCAGGCGGCGGCCTGCTCGAGGCCGGCGTAGAAGTACGGGTGGTTGAAGACGTCCATGGGATTCGCGTCGGCCACGAGCACGTCGAAGGCCTCGCCGATCTCGAAGTCGACGACGGCGACGCGCACCTGGTCGGTGGCGGGATCCCACAGCATGGTCACGTCAACGCCGTTCGAGCTGCGATGCGCCAGCTCGCGCAGCGGGGCGATGGGGGTGACGACGGCGGTCATGTTGGGCTCCTCGCGGGTCTTGGTGGGGCTGATCACGATTGGAGGAGTCTCGTCGCCGCACGCCGCCGCCGCGGTCGAGCGACCCTGTCTCCGTAGGTGTGGGAACCCCTACCCTCGCAGGAAGGCCAGCACGGCCAGGACGCGCCGATGATCCTCGGACGCGGCCGGCAGGCCGAGCTTCGAGAAGATCGAGGTGACGTGCTTCTCGACGGCCCGCTCGGTGACGACCATCCGCAGGGCGATGCCGGAGTTGGAGCGGCCTTCCGCCATGAATCCGAGCACCTCGCGCTCGCGCGGCGTGAGCTCGTCGAGCGGGTCGTCGGAGCGGCGCCGGCCCACGAGCTGGGCCACCACGGCCGGGTCGAGCGCCGAGCCGCCCTGGGCGACGCGTCGCACCGCGGCTGCGAAGTCGTCGACGTCCGCCACCCGGTCCTTCAGGAGGTAGCCGACGCCCTCGGTGTTCTCGCCCAGAAGCTCGACCGCGTAGCCGGGCTCCACGTAGGACGAGAGCACGAGCACGCCGACGCCCGGGAACCGCTCCCGGATCGCCCTGGCGGCCTGGAGGCCCTCGTCGGTGTTCGTGGGCGGCATGCGGATGTCGACGATGGCCACGTCGGGCTTGGAGAACCCGATCCGGCGCAGGAGGTCGTCGGCGTTTGCGACCTGGCCGACCACCTCGAAGTCGGCCTCGGACAGGATCCGCGCAACGCCCTCGCGGAGGAGGACGGAGTCGTCGGCCAGGACGACGCGGATCGGCGTTCCCGCGGCCCGGCCGGTCGTGTTGAGCGCCGGGAAGGCCGTCTCGAGGCCCGAGACGTCGAGCTGGTGCAGGTGCTCGGGCCGGTCGAGGTCCTTGAGGTGGGCGTCGCCCAGCTCGCGGGTGCTCGTCCCGTCGGGCAGGTCGCCCTCGAGGAGCGCATGAGTGGTGTTCGAGAGCAGCACCTGGCCGCCGTGGCCGGCGTCGCAGATGCGGGCCGCCCGGTGGACGTCGAGGCCCACGTAGCGGTCCTCGGCGATCACCGGCTCGCCGGTGTGGATGCCCATTCGCACCCGTACGTCGGCCCCCTCGGGCCAGCTGTGGCCGGCCATGCCGTGCTGGGCGTCGGCGGCCGCGGCGACCGCTTCACGTGCCCCGCGGAACACCCAGAACGTGGAATCGCCCTGCGTGTCGACCTCCTCGCCGTTGTGCCGGGCGAAGGCCTCGCGCAGGATCTCCTGGTGCTTCGACATCACAGCCGCGTACCCGTCGCGGAGCTTGTTCACGAGCCGGGTCGAGCCCTCGATGTCGGTGAACAGGAACGTGACGGTGCCGGTGGGGAGCATTCGTGCCACTGGCGCGTCAGGGTACGAGGTCCGGCCCCGCCCTGCAAGCGGAGCCGGACCTCGTGTTGTGTTCTGCCTAGCCCTCGGCCGGAGCCGGCTCGGGCGAGTGCTGCAGCTGCGGCAGCCACTGGAGCGACTTGGGCATGTACCAGTTCCAGTCGCCCAGGAGCCTCATCGTCGCCGGCAGGAGGACGGCGCGGATGACGGTCGCGTCGAGCAGGACGGCCACGGCGGCGCCGACGCCGAACTGCTTGATGTCGAGCACCGACAGGGTGGCGAAGAGCCCGAAGACCCCGACCATCACGATCGCCGCGCTGGTGACCACGCCGGCCGTGCCCTTGATGCCCGCCGAGACCGCGTCCTCGGTCGACATGCCGCCGTCCACCAGCTCCTTCACCCGGGACAGGATGAAGACGTGGTAGTCCATCGACAGGCCGAACAGCACCACGAACAGGAAGAGCGGCAGCCAGTTCGCGATCGAGCCGGTGGAGTGGAAGCCGAGGATGGACTCGCCCCAGCCCCACTGGAAGATCGCAACCAGGATCCCGTACGCCGCGCCCACCGACAGCAGGTTGAGCACGATCGCCTTGATCGGGATCACGATCGAGTGGAACGTGACCAGGAGCAGCAGGAACGCCATCCCGAGCACGAACGCGAACACGAGCGGCGTACGCACCTTCATGAGCTCGTTGAAGTCGTGCGAGCCCGCGGTGTCGCCGGTGACCGAGACGTCCGAGCCGGTGACCCGGTCGAGCGTCGTCGGGATGAGCGAGTTCCGCAGCGTCGAGAGTGCCTGCTCGGACTTCGCGTTCTCACCGTCGCCGGCCAGCGGGGCCGTGATCTTCGCGACGGTGTGATCCGGGTTCACGGTGACCTCGATCGGGTTTCCGATCTGGCCGGAGGCGAGGCCCTGCTTCTTGAACTCGGCGATCGCCGACTTGGCCTCGGGCGAGGTGACGTCGTTCGCCTGGAACGCGATCACCGCGGGGGCCGGGCCACCCGGGAACTTCTGCTCGATCTGCTTGTAGGTCTTCACGATCGTCAAGTCCTGAGGCAGGAACTTGAAGCTCGGGGTCTGCGTGTTGATGCTGAACGCCGGGATGGCCAGGATGGCCAGGGCGCCGGCGGCGACGCCGGCCGAGATGGCCGGGCGGCGCAGGACGCGGTCGATGATCGCGCCCCAGAAGCGGCTCTCGGTCCGATCCTGGCTCTTCGTGAGCCGGGAGAGGAACGGGATGCGGCCGCGCTCGACCTTGTCCCCGAGCAGCGCGAGGATGGCCGGCAGGCCGGTCAGCGAGCCGATGACGGCGACGAACACGACGACCATCGACGCGATGCCGATGGCGACGAACGTGGGGTCGCCGGCGAGCAGCATCCCGGACATGGCCAGGAAGACCGTGACGCCCGAGATGAGGACGGCCTGGCCAGACGTGGAGGCGGCCAGGTCGAGGGCCGACCGGCGGTTGCCGGCGGCGGTGCGCTTCGCGTCGCGCAGCGTGCCCTTGGCGGATGCGATGACAGCCGCATCGCCGGCCTTCTTGGCCTGGCGCAGGGCCACCTTCGCGGCCTTGACGCGGCTGCGGTCGGCGGTCTTCGTCCCCGCACGCTCGTCGCGCTCACGGCGGAGGTAGAAGAGCGAGTAGTCGACGCCCACGGCCATGCCGATCATCAGGATGATCTCCGCAGTGACGTCGGTTGTGGGGAAGACGTGGCTGATGATCGAGTTCAGCCCGAAGGTGGCCAGAACGGCCGAGAACGCCAGGAGCACCGGGATGCCCGCGGCCACGGCTGCGCCGAATGCGAACAGCAGGATGACGAGCGTCAGCGGCAGCGAGATGTTCCGGGCGTGGTTCAGGTCGCCGTTGATCTTGTCGTTCAGCACGTGTGCCGCGGACGCCTGCCCGAACTCCGCGATGTGCATCTGAGGATTGGCCTTCTGCAGCCCGGCCACCGCGTTCATGACCGGCTGGATCTTGTCGGCGGCCTTCTCCTGGTCGCCGGTGATGTCGAACTGGACGAGCGCGGAGCTCCCGTCCTTGGTCACCTGGCCGGAGTTGCTCGTCGCGAGCGGGCTGCGGACGTTGGTGACCTGCGGGAACGTGCTCACCCGGTTCACGGCCTGGTCGACCGCCGCGCGGAAGGCGGGATCGTTCACCGTGTGACCGGGATAGGTGATCAGGATCATCTCGCCCGCCCGGTCCTTGAACCCGGCGTTGTCGATGACGCGCGCGGCGTGACCGGCTTCGCCGTCGCCGAGCTGGCTTTCCTTCAGGTTGATCTGACCCGTGATCGCACCGCCTGCGATGGCGGCGATGACGAATGCGAACCAGAGACCCAGTGCGAGCCAGCGGTGATGCGCGCTCCAGCCACCCATGCGGGCGGCGAGGTTCTTGCGTGGCATGACAGCTCCTCGAGAGGGGGAAAGAGGCATGAGCGCATCGTGCCTGGCGCAAGGCCGCGCCGCGGTGCGGCCGCCTGGCGTGTGCGGTGCGGTTAGCCGAACGCCCGTACGCCGGGCTAACCGAGCGGGATCCGGGCCCGGACGCGGGTGCCGGAGCCTGCCGGGCTCTCGACGTCCAGGTTCCCGGCCAGCGCCTCGACCCGGTCGGCGAGGCCCAGGAGCCCCGAGCCGCGGCCCGGGTCGGCGCCGCCGGCGCCGTCGTCGCCCACCTCGACGAACGCCCACCCGTTCTGGCACACGATCGAGATGTCGACCCGCGATGCGCCCGAGTACTTGGCGACGTTCGCGAGCGACTCGGACACGACGTAGTACGCGGCCGCCTCGACCTGGGCCGGCATGCGCTGCTCCGGCAGCGAGTGGATCGTGACCGGTACCGGCGAGCGGCCGGCGATGGCCTCGAGCGCCGGAGAGAGCCCGCGGTCGGTGAGGATGGCCGGGTGGATGCCGCGGGCCAGCTCGCGCAGCTCCTCCAGGGCCGTCGCGAGCTCCTCGCTGGCCGCCTCGAGAAGCGCGTTCGCCGAGTCGGGGTCGGCGTGGAGCCGCGCCCGAGCGAGGCGCAGCGCAAGCGAGAGCGAGACGAGCCGCTGCTGGGCGCCGTCGTGGAGGTTTCGCTCGAGCCGGCGCCGCTCGGCGTCGCCCGCCTCGACGATGCGCGCGCGTGAGGCCGTGAGCTGGGCGTACGCGTCGGTGCTCGAGAGCGCCAGCGCGACGAGGTCGGTGAACTCCGCGATGCGGGTCTCGGTGCGGGGCGGGAACGGGCCCTCGTTCGAGATGACGATCATCGCGCCCCACAGGTAGCCCTGCACCATGATCGGCGCCGCCACGGCCGCCCGCGCGCCCAGCCGCTGCACCTGGGCCGCGAGGTTGCCCGTGAGCTGCGAGTAGTCGTCGATCCGCACCGGCCGGCCGGTCTCGCGGATCTGCGAGATCGCCGCCTCGCCGTCCAGCTCGAGCACGGTGCCGGGCTCGATCGACGCTACGCCCGCGGTCCAGCCTCCGAGCAGCGTCGCGCTCGTGCCCTCGGGCCGGTACTGCACCATGTTGGTGGTCTGCGCGCCGAAGAGCTGGCCGACCTCGGACGTGACCGACTGGAACACCCGCTCGGGCTCCGCGCCCTCCGCGATCAGCGTGGCGACGCGGCGCAGCGCGGCTTGCTCGGCCGCGAGGCGCCGCTCTGCGGCCTCGGCCTCGCGCCGCTCGGCGAATTGGAGCACGTTCTGGAACGTCGACTCGAGCACCTCCAGCGTCCCGTCATCGGGCGCGGCCGGGGCGTCGGACGAGAGCTGGAGGATGAGGATCACCTCGCCGTCCGAGACGATCGGGAACGCCAGCGTGCCGCGGCGGCCCTCGCGCTGCCGGGGTGGGAGCGGTGGAAACGGCCCGGCCGTGGTGAGGTCGGAGACCCAGCTCGGCTGCCCGGTCCGCCAGACGCGTCCCGCGAGCCCCTCGCCGGGCGGAAGCCGCATCGAGCGGACGCCGGCCGCGAACTCCTCGCCGTCGTCGCGGTCGGTGATGAAGACGCCGTCCACCTTGAGCGCCGACCCGTCGGGCTCCGGCCGCCAGAAGACGCCCAGCCAGGAGCCGAGCGCGACCGTCAGGTGCGCCAGCAGGAGCGGGCGGGCCACGTCCATCGACGGGGCTCCGGCGAGCGCCCGCGCCACCTGCACCTGGAGCAGCAGCCGGCGGGCGGCCCGGTTTCGCTCCGTCACGTCCTCGCCGATGCTCGTCGAGCCGATCAGCCGGCCGGCGTCGTCGCGAAGCAGCGTGTTGTTCCATGCGATCTCACGCCGCTCGCCCGAGCGCGTGAGGATGAACATCTCCTCGTGCGGGTGGATCGATCCCTCGCGCACGCGCGCCACGAACGCCGCGTCGGCGGGATTGAACGTGTCGGCCCAGAGTCGCCCCAAAAGCTCCTCGCGTGTGTACCCCGCCAGGTCGGCGAGGTACTGGTTGCAGAACGTGATCCGGCCGTCGAGGTCGAGGCTGACCGCGATCAGGTGGACGTTCTCGAGCAGCTCGCGGAAGCGCCGCTCGGACTCCTCGAGGGCGCCGAGGCGCGCACGCAGGTCGGCCTGGAGCTGCTCGTTCTCGAGCGCCAGGCCGGCGGTCGCGCCGACCGAGTCGAGGAGCTCGGGGTTGTCGGAGAGAGCTGGGTCGTGGATGAGCGCGGCCACGCGCCGGCCGGAGCGCTCGACGATGGTGACCGCGCGGTCGGGCCGCTGCGCCGGGTCGAGCGGGTGGCCCTCCGCGTCGACGTAGACCCGCAGGTCGCCGAGCCAGTAGGCCAGCTCGAGGCTGGGGTCGCCCACCGCCTGGCGCAGCGCACGGCGGACGCGGCCCGGCTCGTGGCTGCGGGCGAGCTCGTCAATGAGATCCGCCAGCGCACCCGACCGCGAGAGGCTCGTCCGCAGGATGCCGACCAGGAACCCGATCGGGATGCTCGCGAAGGCCAGCGACGAGATCACGAAGGCGACGGCCCCCACGGTGTCGCCGGACGAGATCTGCACGACGAGCGCGACCGCGATCGTCGCGAGAGCTACCCCGCTCGTGGCCAGCACCGGCGCCAGCACCCGGCGCGCGGCCGCCGACGCGGCCCGCCAGCGCTCGATGACGATGAAGACGACGGCGGCGAGGAGCCCGATCCCGATCAGCGCCGAGGCGTTCGACACGGCCGAGGCGAGGTCGGGGTGGTGCGATACGAGCAGCGCGTTACGGGGCGCTTCGGCGTTGTTCGTGAGGTCGTGGGACGACCCGACGAGCGTGACGAGCAGGTTGGGCACGATCGTGTCGAGGTACGCCGCCACGACGATGACCCGCGCCGGGCGCGACTCCAGCCGGCCGCGCGGGTAGGCGAGGATCGCGTGCACGAGCAGGGCGTAGTAGACCGTCGAGAAGACCTGCGCGACGCTGAAGACGTAGGCGTTGTTCGAGGTCGAGAGCGTCCCGACGAACCACGCCAGCCCGACCCCGTAGAGCAGGAGCCCAAACCGGTTCTCGGGCCGGCGCCCCAGGGCCACGAGTCCCGTCGCGACGAACGACCCGCCGACGATGAGCGCGAACGCGACGAAGCCGTGGTTCACCGTGTCGCTCAGGGCGATCGCGGTCGCGGAGGCCGCCGCCAGCGCCACCGCGATGATCCAGAGGGCGGCGCGGGTGCGCCACCGCGTCATGGCAGGAACGCCGCGAGCGCCGCGGCGGAGAGCTCGGCCTTCGGCACGAAGCCAAGCGCACCGCTCTCGGCGATGAGCGGCCCGAAGTCGGCCGCGTCCCTGCTCGAGGTGAGGACGACCGCCGGGCCGCCTCCGTCCCTGGTCAGCTGCGCCGCGACGGCGAATCCGTCGGTGTCGGGCAGCTGTGCGTCGAGCAGCACGAGCTCGGGCCGCAGCCGCTCGGCCTCGGTGAGCGCGGAGGCGCCGTCCACGGCTTCGCCGACGACGTCGAAGCCCTCCGCCTGGAGCACCGTCCGCGCCAAAGCCCTGAAGGAGGGATGGTCGTCGACGATCAGTACCGTGAGCGGCACGCTCGCATCGTGCCATACGGGGAAAATGCGGGGAATACGGCTAGCCGTACCCCGTCATCCGGAGGAAATCCCGCTGTCGCAGCGGGAAACTACGGACTCGACGGCGCCACGGCGAACGCCTGGAGCTGCTTCAGCGCCTGCTCGAGCTGCTTGCGGGTCGCCTTGTCGAGGTTCGGCTCGAGGTCGAGATAGGCCTTGAGCGCCTTCGCGGCGGTCGGGTACTGCTGCCCGGCGGCCGCATCCTGGGCGAGCGCGAACTGGTACGGCGCGTTCTTGGGGTCGATGCCGACCAGCTTCTGGCGCACGGCCGTGGCCTGGAGGTAGTCCGAGCTGAGCTGCCCCTGGAGGGTCTGGACACGCGTCGTGTAGGGCTGTGCCAGCGCCTGCTGGAGGGAGTGGGTGAGGGCGGGTGCGAGCTTCAGCGACTGCACGGCGGACGCGCCGGCCGGGGTCGTGTACTGCGCGGCCAGGGTCTGGGCCTTCGTGAGCTCCGCCTGCGTGCGCCGCGCCCGCAGCTCGAGGAGCGACGCCGCTCCCAGAAGGCCGCTCTGGTCCTGCGGCCGCAGGGCGACGTAGCGCAGGTAGGCGCCGATCGCGGCGTCGGTCTGCCCGTCGGCCTGGTAGGCGCCGGCCAGCGACCGCCACGCGGGCGCGTCGTTCGGATGCTGGCGCGTCTTGGACTGGAGGTCCGAGATCGAGGCGCTCCCACCGCTCGACGAGTTCAGGATGTCGCCCAGGTTGATGCCGCCGGCGCCGGATCCGACGCCCAGGGCGACGAAGCCCAGCCCGAACATGATCGCCAGGAAGACGAAGACGGGTTTCTGACCGCGGCGGATGCGTTCGAAGAGCATGGTCTCAGGCGTGGATCATCTTGGCTCGGGCGGCGGCGGCCGTCGGAGACGGATGGGATCCGCGCCGGTAGCGTATCTCCCCGTCCACCATCGTCAGGGCGACGCGATCGCATGAGCCGCCGTACACGGCCGCCGTCACCGGATCGTCCCACGGCAGGAAGCTCGACCCGGTGAGGTCGAGCACGCAGATGTCGGCCGCCTTGCCCGGTGTCAGCGTCCCCGCCGCGGCCCCCAGGCCGAGCGCGGCCGCCCCGCCGGCCGTGGCCAGCTCGAGCGCGGTGCGCGCAGAGAGCGCGTCCGCCCGTCCCAGCCGCGCCCGGGCGTGCATGATCGCGGCGCGCATCTCGGCCCACATGTCGAAGTCGATCGCGGAGGAGGGCGAGTCGGTGCCGAGCCCCATCCGCACGCCGGCTTCGAGCAGCTCGGGGAGCGGCGCGATCCCGCACCCGAGCAGGGCGTTCGAGCGGGGGCAGTGGACGCCGGGGATGTCACGCCCCGCCATGAGCTCGATGTCGCCCGGATCGGCGTAGACGACGTGGATCGCGACCGTGTCGGGCCCCAGGATGTCGCCGAACTCCTCCAGGTGCATCGTCTCGCGAGCCGACTCGAGCAGGTGCGTGGCGATCGGCACGCCGCGCTCGCGCGCAAGGTTCACGAGCATGCGGTAGTCGTCGAGCGTGACGGTGAACGGGGCGTGCGGCGACACGCCCGGCTGCACGAGCTCCGTGGCGGTCGCGGCGTCGAGCCGGGCCTCGGTGCGAGCCCGCAGGTCGGGCCAGTCGCTGAACCCCTCGAGGTAGACGATGGCGCGCAGGCCGGCCTCGGCGGCGGCGTCCGCGACGGCTCCGGAGTAGCTGCAGTCGGCGATGGTCGTGACGCCGGCGCGGAGACAGGCGGCGGCGCCGGCTCTGGCCTGCTCCAGCGAGTCCCCGGCCCCCGTGGCGGCCTTGCGCCGGATGTGATCCTCGATCCACGGCCCGAACGCCATGCCGTCGCCGAAGCCGCCCATCGCCGCGTACTCCAGGTGCGTGTGGGCGTTCACGAGGCCGGGGAGGATCACCGCGCCGACGAAGCGCTCGTCGGCCGCATCGCCGGCCGGGCCGACCTCGGCGATCGCGCGGCCCTCGACGCGGACGGCGCCGTTTCGGATCGGCGGGCCGTCGACCGGGACGACCCAGTCGGCGGCGATGATCACGACGGCTCGGGCGCGGCCTCGGACTGCCGCTTCGGCTCGACCGCGCGCACCAGGAAGTAGCTCAGCCCGTACAGCACGAGCACCGGGATGAACTCGGCCATCATCGTGACGGGGTCCGTTCCCGGGAGCAGGGCTGTCAGCGCGGCGAGGACCACGATCGACTCCCGCCAGCGCCGCCGCATGAAGCTCGAGGTGACGATGCCGACGCGGCCCAGCATCATCATCACGACGGGGAGCTGGAACACGAGCCCCATCGCCAGGAGCGTCAGCATCACGAAGCGGATGTAGTCGCTTGCCCGCGGGATGTAGTTGATGACTTCCGAGTTGAAGTTCGTCAGGAAGTGGATCGCGGGCGGGACGACGATGTACCAGCCGAACGCAACACCTGTCAGGAAGAGCACCGGCACCATGAGCAGGAGCGGCCGGATCGAGCGCTGCGTCTCGTGGGCGAACGCCGGGATGATGAACGCGTAGATCTGGTAGCTGATGACCGGCAGCGTGATCAGGAGGCCGCCGTAGACCGAGATCATGATCGCGTTGAAGAAGGCCTCGGTCGGCGCCAGCGTCACCAGCTTCACGTGGCCGTCCAGCGGCCGCTGGAGGAAGTGGTAGATGCGGACGTTCTCGATGTAGCAGCCCGTCATCGCGATCGCGAGCGCCGAGAGCACGATGATCAGCCGCGTGCGCAGCTCCTCGAGATGCTCGACGAGCGTCAGCTGATCTTCCGGCCCGACGCGGCGGGGACGCGCCACGGGAGGTCTACTCGCTCGGCGGGGCCGTGTGCTCTGCCGGCGGCGTGTACGCCGGCGGCGGCGTGTAGGCCGGCGGCGGCGGGTTCAGCGACGTGGTCGTGCTGCGCGCCTCGCGCGAGTCCTCGTCGTTGCCCGAGATCCCGTCCTTGAACTCGCGGATGCCCCGTCCGAGCGAGCGTCCGGCTTCGGGCAGGCGCTTCGGCCCCAGGAAGAGCAACGCGAGGACGAGGACGATCAGCACCTCGGGGAGGCCAAGGTTGAACGGCATGGTTCCAGGGTAGCAGACCTCCCGCAGCCCGGGGAGGGGGTCGTGGCTACACTGTTCATCAAGGAAAACCCTGCGATTTCGCAAGGAGTGCATTGCCCGATCTCGTCATCCGTAACCTGCGCGCGTCGATCGACGGCGCGGAGATCCTGAAGGGGATCGACCTCGAGCTCTCCAAGGGGGAGATCCACGCCATCATGGGCCCGAACGGGTCCGGCAAGTCCACGCTCGCGCACGTGCTCATGGGCCACCCGGCCTACGAGGTGACGGGCGGCGAGGTGACGTTCAAGGGCGCCGACGTCCTCGAGCTCGAGCCCGACGAGCGCTCGCGCCTCGGGATGTTCCTCGCGTTCCAGTACCCGTCGGCGATCCCGGGTGTGACCGTGGCCAACTTCCTGCGGATGGCGGTGAACGCGCACCGGCGCTCCGAGGACGGCGGCGAGGACCCGATCCGCATCCCCGAGTTCCGGAAGCTCCTCCAGGAGAACATGGAGGTGCTGAAGATCGACCGCGCGATGACGTCGCGGTACCTGAACGACGGGTTCTCGGGCGGCGAGAAGAAGCGGGTCGAGATCCTGCAGATGGCGATCCTGCGCCCGGAGCTTGCGATCATGGACGAGACCGACTCGGGCCTCGACATCGACGCGCTTCGGATCGTCTCCGACGGCGTGAACCGCCTGGCCGGCCCGGAGCTCGGTGTCCTCGTGATCACCCACTATTCGCGGCTGCTCCGGTACATCAAGCCCAACGTGGTGCACGTTCTGGTCGACGGCCGCATCGTCCGCACCGGTGGTGCGGAGGTGGCCGACGAGCTCGAGCGCGACGGCTACGCCCCATATGGAGTTGAAGAGGAGGCGATCGTCGGTGGCTAAGACTGACCTGACGCCAGAGGAGACCCAGGCAACCGCCCTGGGTGACTACAAGTTCGGCTTCCACGACGACGTCACATCGTTCTTCCGGACCCGCAGAGGGCTCGACGAGGACGTGGTGCGCGAGATCTCGGCCCACAAGCAGGAGCCCGAGTGGATGACCGAGTACCGGGTCAAGGCATACCGCCACTTCGTCGAGCGCGAGCTGCCGCGGTGGGGCGCCGATCTCTCGGTCATCGACTTCGAGAACATCTACTACTACCTGAAGCCGGTCGAGGAGCAGGCCAAGAGCTGGGACGACCTGCCGCCCGGGATGAAGGAGACCTGGGACAAGCTGGGGATCCCCGAGGCCGAGAAGAAGTACCTGGCCGGCGTGGGGGCCCAGTACGAGTCCGAGGTCGTCTACCACAACCTCCAGAAGGATCTCGCCGACAAGGGCGTCCTGTTCCTCGACATGGACTCGGGCCTGCGCGAGCACGAGGATCTCGTGCGCGAGCACTTCGGCACGATCATCCCCTACAACGACAACAAGTTCGCCGCCCTCAACTCGGCTGTCTGGTCGGGCGGATCGTTCATCTACGTCCCGCCGGGCGTTCGGGTCGAGCTTCCGCTCCAGGCCTACTTCCGCATCAACGCCGAGAACATGGGCCAGTTCGAGCGCACGCTGATCCTGGTCGACAAGGACGCCTACGTCCACTACGTCGAGGGCTGCACGGCGCCGATCTACTCCACCGATTCGCTGCACTCCGCGGTGGTCGAGATCCACGTCGCCGAGGGTGGCCGCTGCCGCTACACGACGATCCAGAACTGGTCGACCAACGTCTACAACCTGGTCACCAAGCGGGCGGTCGCCGAGAAGAACGCCACGATGGAGTGGGTCGACGGCAACCTCGGGTCGCAGATCACGATGAAGTACCCGGCGGTCCTCCTGAAGGGCCAGGGTGCCCACGGCGAGGTGCTCTCGATCGCGTTCGCCGGCAAGGGCCAGCACCAGGACGCCGGCGGCAAGATCACGCATATGGCGCCCGACACCACGTCGGTGATCACGTCCAAGTCGATCTCGAAGGACGGCGGCCAGGCCTCCTACCGCGGCCTCTTGCAGGTGAACGACGGCGCGACGGGCTCGCGCTCGAAGGTCGTGTGCGATGCGCTGATCCTCGACGAGGACAGCCGCACCGACACCTACCCCTACATCGACATCAAGGAGAACGCCGTCGACATCGGCCACGAGGCCACCGTGTCGAAGATCGGCGAGGAGCAGCTCTTCTACCTGATGAGCCGCGGCCTGACCGAGGAGGAAGCCTCGGCCATGGTGGTGTCGGGGTTCATCGAGCCGATCACCAAGGAGCTCCCGCTGGAGTACGCCGTCGAGATGAACCGGCTGATCCAGCTCCAGATGGAGGGCTCCGTAGGCTGATGGTGAGTTCGACGGCGACCGAGCCTGCCTGGCTGGCGGGCGCCCGCGACGCTGCCCGGGCGACGTACGAGACGCTGCCCGTGCCGACGAACCGCGAGGAGGCCTGGCGGTTCACGAACCTGCGCGGCTTCGACCCCGAAGGGTTCGAGCCGCACCCGGGCACCCTCACGATCGAGGGCGACCCGGCCGGCGGCGTGGCGTTCGGGAGCCTGGCGCGGATGGTCGCCGAGCGGCCCGAGCTGATCGAGCCGCACCTGGGCTCGGTCGTCTCCGGCGACGAGAAGTTCGCGGCCGGAAACGCCGCCCGCTGGGCCGACGGCGTGCTGCTGCACGTTCCCGCGGGCGTCGAGGCCGGCGCCCCGCTTCGGGCGGCGCTCGAGCTCACTGCCGAGGGGACGGCGCTCTACCACCGCGTGCTCGTCGTCCTCGAGCGCGGCGCCCGCGCGACCTTCATCGAGGAGTTCTCAACCGCCGTGCCGGGCTACCTGAACGTCGTCGTCGAGCTGAAGGTCGCCGACGGCGCGCACCTCGAGTACGTCACGATCCAGAACCACCACCCCGAGACGCGCCAGTTCGGCACCCACCGCGCGACCGTCGGCCGCGACGCGAGCCTGGAGTGGATCGCCGCGGCGATGGGCGGCACACGGGCCAAGTCGCGCATGGAGAGCTACCTCGCCGACCGCGGCGCGTCGGTCAAGGTCACCGGCGCCTACCACCTCACCGGGCGCGAGCACGTCGACTACGACACCACCCAGGAGCACGCGGCGCCCGACACGACCTCCGACCTGGCGTTCAAGGGCGTGCTCGACGAGCGCTCGCGGGCCGTCTGGCGCGGCGTCATCCGCGTCGACAAGGGCGCCCAGAAGACCGACGCCTACCAGGAGAACAGGAACCTGCTGCTCTCGCCCGACGCGCAGGCGACGCCGATCCCGGGGCTCGAGATCGAGGCCAACGACGTGCGCTGCACGCACGGCGCAACGGTGGGCCAGGTCGACGCCCAGCACCTCTTCTACCTGATGAGCCGCGGCCTCAGCCGCCGCGAGGCCCAGCACGCGATCGTGCGCGGCTTCTTCGAGCCCGTGCTCGAGCGGATCGGCTCCGAGACGGTGCGCGACTCGCTCGCCGCCGCCCTAGACGCGCGCATCGGCTGACGTCATACTTCGTCCATGGGCAGGCTCGATCCCAGGGCTTTGGCGCTCCTTGTGCTCGGAGCCGTCGCGATCGCGGTGTCGCTCGTGCTCACCCCGACTCCTGACGTGATGGTGCACGCGCACGGGGGCAGCATCCGTGCCGACGGCGGGATGCACGGCGTGGACTGGGCGATCATCCTCCTGCGGGTGGTGGGGATCCCGGCGCTCCTGGCTGGGATGTACCTCGCGTACCGGTCGTTTCATGCCGACGCGATGGTGGCCGGCGAGGACCTCCCCGGACGGCCGCACGGCAGCAATGAGGACCTGCCGATCCAGGGCGGCGACCCCGCGCGCCGCGGGATCAAAGACACGTTCGGCGGCTCGTTCTAAACGCAACGACG
>Ga0207708_10001060_pt1 | contig 20613 bp, 20 predicted proteins | sample KBSK5101metaG_FD_184340 | JGI IMG/M metagenome (GOLD analysis project Ga0207708, IMG submission 184340) | Corn, switchgrass and miscanthus rhizosphere microbial communities from Kellogg Biological Station, Michigan, USA - KBS K5-10-1 metaG... | ecosystem: Host-associated > Plants > Roots >...
ACCTGCTTCCCTTCTTTTCGCGCCCGATCAGCGCGGTGCTGGCTGTCCTCGTGCTGTGGACGTTCATCACCAATGTTCCGATCATCCACGCCGCGGTGTCGCGCTGGCGCGACGCCCTGGTGGCTCGGGTCCTGCCCGCATTCCGCCGCTCGAGCTGACGACATGCGCATCGCACTCTGCAACGAGGTGATAGCTGCCATGCCGTTCGAACGGCAATGCGCCTTCGCCCGCAGCGTCGGCTATGACGCCATCGAGATAGCCCCGTTCACGCTGACCGATGACCCGGCCGGTCTGCCAGCTGCGCAAGCCGCCGCGTGGCGCCGCGCCGCGACCGATGCCGGGATCGCCATCACCAGCCTGCACTATCTGCTGCGCGCACCGCGAGGGCTGTCGATCACCGCGTCCGATACAGGCCAGCGCCACCGCACGATCGACGTCATGCGCGCCCTGTGCGGGCTGGCCGCCGATCTCGGTGCCCGCGTCCTGGTGCATGGCTCGCCCCTTCAACGCACGCTCGTCGCGGGCGAAGAGGACGAGGGACGCAAGCGCGCCGTCGATTGCTTTGCCGCGGTTGCCGAAGCGGCGGCGCAGGCGCGCGTCGTCTATTGCATCGAGCCGCTGTCACGCCGCGAGACCCAGTTCGTCAACACCGTGGAGGAGGCTGCCGCGGTCGTACGCGAAATCGACAGCCCGGCGGTGCGCACCATGATCGATTGTTCGGCGGCCGGACAGGCGGAAGCGGTCCCCGTCGCCGACCTCGTGCGCCGCTGGGTTCCCACCGGCCTCATCGGCCACATCCATTTCAACGACCCGAACCGGCGCGGTCCGGGCGAAGGAACGATGGCATTCGCACCCATTCTCGCGGCGCTCGCCGCCACCAAATATCCTGGCGACGCCGCCATCGAGCCGTTCATCTACGAGCCCGACGGTCCCACATGCGCCGCGCGACAGATCGGCTATCTGCGCGGCTTGATCGAGGCAGGCAACGCATGAGCGAGACGCGACTACGCCTCACGCAGGCGACCTTTTATGAGCGCCCGGTCAAGCTCCGGCTGCCCTTCCGTTTCGGCGTGGTCACGCTCACCGAGGCGCCGCAGGCGTTCGTGCGGGTACGCGTGCGGCTGGCGGACGGGCGCGAAGGCGAAGGCATTTCCGCCGAGCTCCTGGTGCCGAAGTGGTTCGACAAGTCGCCCACTTTGACGAACGACGAAAATTTCGACCAGCTCCGCCGCTCGCTCGACATCGCGCGGACCCACGTTCTCGATGCCGGAACTAATACCCCCTTCGGCCTCTCCGCGGCGGTCGATGCGACGCATCATGCCGCTTGCGAGCGTGTCGGCCTCAATGGCCTCGTCGCTTCGTTCGGGCTTGCGCTCATCGAGCGCGCGATCATCGACGCACTCGGCCGGCTCGAAGGCGCGTCGGTGTTCGAACTCGTGCGCAGCAACCGCATTGCGCTGACGGCAGCGACCGCGCCCGACCTCGCGGGCTTCGATTTCGACGCTTTCCTGGCAGATTTGCGCCCGGCCCCATCGATCTTTGCGCGCCACACGGTGGGGCTCGTGGACGCGTTGACGCAGGCAGACACCGCCGGCAAGCGGCTCGACGACGGCCTGCCGGAGAGCCTCGAAGAAGTGATTGCTAGCTACGGACAGCGCTATTTCAAGCTCAAGGTGGCAGGTTCGCTTGATGCCGACATCGATCGTCTCGCCCGCGTCGCCGCGGTGCTCGACCGCATTCCGGAGCCTTATTTCACGACCCTGGACGGCAACGAGCAATTCGAGCATGTCGACGCCGTCATCGCGTTATGGCACCGCATCAACGCGGAGGAGCGGCTCGCGCGCCTGAAGGCATCGATCCTGTTCATCGAGCAGCCGATCGCCCGCGCGAAAGCGCTGGCGGAGCCGATACACAAGCTCACACGCGAGGTTGCGGTTGAGATTGACGAGTCCGACGCCGATATCGGCGTTTTTCCGGAAGCACGGGCGCTCGGCTACCGCGGCATTTCGGTGAAGTCCTGCAAGGGTTTCTACCGCGCGCTGTTGAACCGAGCGCGCATCGCGCACTGGAACACGCAGGGGGGATCGCCCTCCTATTTCATGTCGTGCGAGGATCTCACCACGCAGGGAGGAATCGCAGTCCAGCAAGACCTCGCGCTGGCCACTCTGGTGGGCGCAACCCATGTGGAGCGCAACGGGCATCACTATGTGGACGGCATGGCGGGAGCGTCGGAACGCGAACAACTTCAGTTCCTGACCGCCCATCCTGAACTCTATCAGCGCACCGACGGCCGCGTCCGACTCGCTATCCGCTCTGGCGTGCTCGCGCTCGGCTCGCTCGCCCACACGGCGGGACTGGCGGTCGGCGTGATGCCGGAATGGGATGCGATGCAACCGATGCGGCTTTCCGATCGCGCCGGCGCGGAAACCGCTATACGTTAACCGCGAATCTCGGCCCTAGGCTTGCGCGCGATCACGCTCACCGCCGGTGCATCGACCGGTAGTAAGACCACTCGTTGACGACGCGTCCATCGGGGAGCCGGCACACGCCGTATTGGCCGCGGGAGCCTCTGCGAATCTCGCTCTTGCCGCCGCTCTGCGCGCAGAACACCGACGCCGGATTGGCCAGCGCCCAGGCGCTTTCCGGGCAGATGGCCAGCATTGCAACAAAGACGAGCCCGATCGACTGCCGCATTTCATTCTCCTGATGTGGCGCCCTTTGTCATTCTAGTGATATGGCGCGGCGACGCCAAACCTAACGCCGCAGGACGACCAGCGACGACGCCGGATAACGCTGCTCCCAGCCCGCCCGTTCCAGCTCGGGAACAACATCTTCGGTCCTCGGAAATCCGAGGCAAAGATATCCGATGAACTTCCAGGCCGCGGGAACATCGAGGATGGCCGCGACGGCAGCGGGGTCAAGGATCGAAACCCAGCCCATGCCGATGCCTTCGGCGCGCGCCGCGAGCCAGATCGTGTGCACGGCCGTGACGGCCGAATATTCGATCATCTCCGGCATGGTGTGGCGGCCGAGGCCGTGCCCCCGCGTGGTGGCAGGATCTGAAAACACCGCGAGATGGCCGGGCGCATCATCCAGGCCGGCGAGCTTGAGCCGGGCATAGCCGGCCGCGCGTTCTCCGCTCTGCTCCGCCAGCGCCTTGGCGTTGCACTTTTCGAAGTTCGCGCGAATCGCTGCACGGCACGCCGGTGTGTCGACGAGAACAAATCGCCATGGCTGGCTCAGCCCCACCGAAGGCGCAAGGCAGGCCAAACCGATGAGCCGCTCCAATGCTCCGGACGGGAGCGTGTCGCGCCGGAAGCGCCGGACATCGCGACGCCACGTCAGCAGCTCGCGCAAACGGCGGCGAAAGGCGTCGTCAAATTCCAACTGCCTGCCCGGATCTGTCGTGCTCTCGATCGGCGCTGTCATGCGTCGTCTCTCACGCCGTATTGATCTCGGATCGGCATCATCAGCGCAGCGACGCCGCCGCGACGAGCAGGATCGCGATCTCGCCCAACTGCTCGACGGCGCCGAGGACATCGCCGCTCTGGCCGCCGAACTGCCGGATGCAAAGCCATGCCAGCAGCGCAAGCGCGGCCGCCAGAAGCACGATAGCGCAAAAACCGGCCGCCGGACCCAGCGCGACGAACAGCGCGATCACGCCGAGCAGCACCGCCACGGCGATGCTCACGGGCAGCGGCCGCCCGACTCCGACCGAAAGGCCGTCGACGCGGGCAGGAGGAAGGAGCCCCATGAACAGCGGCATGCCGGCGCGGGCCGCCGTGTGGGCGGCGATGAGAACCGGCACGACAACCGCGGGCGCGGCAATGCTCGCGAGCGCGGCCGCGCGCAACAGGAGCGACATCGACAGCGCGCAGGCGCCGTACGTTCCGACCCTGCTGTCGCGCATGATCTCGAGCCTGCGCTCGCGCGTATGCCCGCCGAACGCGTCGGCCACGTCGGCGAGGCCATCTTCATGCAGGCACCCGGTCACGACCAGTGTCGCCGCGACCGTCAAACCAGCGGCCGGCAACGACGGCAGACCGGCCAGACCAGCGAGCCAATAGACCCCGGCCGCAATCAAACCCACGATCGCACCTGCGACGGGGAAGGCCCAGCCGGCACGTGCGATATCCGCGCCGATGACCGGTGCCGCGTTCGGGATTGGCAGCCGCGTACAGAACAGCAAAGCGACCCTTACGTCGGCCGCGAATTGGTTCAGCGACATGGCAGGAAGCATCGTCACCACGCGTCGTGATAAGGTGGCGCGACCTTAACAGCGGAACTGGAGACGCGCTTGCTTTTGATGTCCTGCCTATCGAGGAAGATCGCGGCGTGACGCCGGGGCCACCGATCGTCGACGGCATCGCGGCCGGCACGCGCGCCTTTGCCTCGTTCGACGATCTGCGGGCAGCATGTCTCGACTTGCCGCCAGGTGACTTCCAAGCCGCGGCGGTCGCGCTCGAGCGTCAGAGCGAGCTCACCAAGCCGCCCGGCAGCCTGGGACGGCTCGAAGACGTCGTCGGGTGGCTGGCGCAGTGGCAGGGACGTGGCATGCCGAGGCTCGATCATGTCGACGTGCTCGTGTTTGCGGGCAATCACGGCGTCACGGCGCAGGGCATATCCGCCTATCCCGCCGAGGTCACGACGCAGATGGTGGCGAACTTCGCCGCCGGCGGCGCCGCGATCAACCAGCTCGCGCGCACGGCAGGGGCCAGGCTGCAGGTGGTTCCGCTTGCGCTTGAACAACCCACGGCGGACTTCACGCAAGCGCCGGCGATGGACGAAGGCGCATTCCTGACGGCGGTCGACATCGGCTACCAGGCGGTCGCGGCGGAGACGGACCTCGTTTGTCTCGGGGAGATGGGAATCGGGAATACCACGGCGGCCGCGGCGGTCGCCGCGGCGCTGTTCGGCGGCGGCGGCGCGCGTTGGGCCGGCCGCGGCACGGGTGTCGACGACCTCGGTCTGGCACGAAAGCAGTCGGCGATCGACCGCGGGCTTGCTCGACACGCAGACCGCCTCCCCGACCCGCTGGCGATCGCGGCGGCGCTCGGCGGGCGCGAACTGGCCGCCATCATGGGCGCGGCACTGGCGGCGCGCCAACGCCGGATCCCGGCGCTGCTCGACGGCTTCGTCTGCACCGCGGCGGTCGCGCCGCTGGCGAAGCTGCGGCGCGATGCGCTCGATCATACCTTGGCGGCGCATGTCGCGGCCGAGGCGGCGCATCGGATGCTGTTGAGTGAGCTCGAGCTCGCACCGCTGCTCGATCTCGGCATGCGTCTCGGTGAGGGCTCGGGTGCCGCCTTGGCCGTGCCGGTGCTGCGCGCCGCGCTCGCCTGCCACACCGGCATGGCCACGTTCGCGCAGGCGGGCGTCGCCAACAAATCGCATTAGAACGCAGTTCGCGCGGCGGGTGGGCAAGCTCAGCCCTTGCGTGCGATCGCGTGGAAGAACGTGCCGCTGACGCATCCGCGCCTGCCGCCATCGCGGCCGATCGGTTGCCCTTGAGCATCCGCAAGCTCGGCCAAAGGTTCGTCGTGTCCGGCGGCCAGGACCGTCGCATAGTGAAACTCGTGCCCGCGAACGACGCTGCCGGCCGCTCCGATCGGATTGTCCGCGAGCAGGCGCGCCTCGCGGTATCCCAGATGCAGCTTGCGTCGGGCGAAGCTGGTCGAATGACCGAGCAGGCCCGTCATGGCATGGCGCACGCCATCCGCGTCCTCGATCCCTTCGCCAAGCACCATGTAGCCGCCGCACTCGCCGTGCACCGGCCTGCTCTCGGCGAAGTGCGCGAGCCCGCGCCGGAAGCGCTGCGCCGCCGCGAGCTGACCCGCATGCAGCTCCGGATAACCGCCGGGCAGCCAGCACACGTCGCATTCTTCCGGCGGAGCCTCGTCGGCGAGCGGGGAAAAGGCTGATATCTCGGCGCCCGCGCGCCGCCAGGAATCGAGCAGATGCGCATAGACGAATGTGAACGCCGCGTCCGCGGCGAGCGCGATACGCTGCCCCGGAGGCGGCAGTGCGGCCGCGCTGTTTGCTGCGCCAGCCTTCACCGGCGTCGCGAGCGCGGTGATGTCGTCGAGGTCGAGGTGCTGTTCCGCCAGGTCGGCGAGCCGATCGAGGCGACGCGGCAGGTCGTCATGCTCGCCGGCCTGGACAAGGCCGAGGTGCCGCTCGGGCAGGCAGATGGTGTCGTCGCGCGGCAGCGCGCCCATGACAGGTACGCCGAGCTCCGAGATCGCATCGGCCACCAGCAGGCGATGGCGCTCGCTCCCGATGCGGTTGAGCACGACGCCGCCGATACGGACTTCGGGATCGTGCGAACAGAACCCCCGCACCACCGCGGCCGCGGACTGCGCCTGCGCCGATACGTCGAGCACGAGCAGCACCGGGAATCCAAATCGGGCGGCGAGATCGGCCGCCGCACCTGTGCAGCCACGCTGACCGGGCACGCCGTCGAACAACCCCATGACGCCTTCGATGACCAGCAGCTCGCAATGTCTGGCGGTCTCGGCAAGCAGCCAGTCGAGAAGCGAGGCCGGCATCGCCCAGGTATCGAGATTGAATCCACGCACGCCGGTAGCCGCGGCATGAAAGGCCGGATCGATGTAATCGGGGCCGGCCTTGGCGGCGCGCACGGCGACGCCCCGTCGTTTCAGCGCGGCGAGAAGCCCGAGCGTGACCGTGGTCTTGCCCGCTCCCGAGCGGGGAGCCGCGACGATGACGCCGCGCGCGGTCATCGCGCGCCCTCGCTCTCCGCCATGGCGAGGGCATCCAGCAGGTCTTGCCGGACATTCACGATATTTCCGACCACGATGATCGAGGGCGTGCCCAACTGGTGATGTTGCGCATCGGCTGCAACACGCGCGAGCGTGGAGACGACGACGCGCTCGTCGGCCGTCGTGGCAGCGACGACGATCGCTGCCGGCGTGCCCGGCGGTAAGCCGCCACGCATCAGTTCGTCCGCGATCGCCGCGAGATTGCGCATCGCCATGTACAGCACGATCGGCTGGCCGGTTCGCGCCAGCGCCGCCCAGTCGACGCCGTCGTCGTCGGCCCCGTATCCGGCGGCGAGGATAATGGCGCGGTTGATCCCCCTGAACGTCGCCGGAATGCCGGCCGCAGTCAGGCCTGCCAGGCCCGCCGTCACGCCCGGGATCACCCGGTAAGGTATGCCCGCGGCCGCGAGCGCTAGCGCTTCCTCTCCGCCGCGGCCGAACACGCAGGGGTCGCCGCCCTTGAGCCGCAGGACGCGATGGCCGGCACGCGCCAGCTCGACCAGACGGTTCGAGATATCGTCCTGGTGGGTGGAGGGCCGCCCGCCGCGTTTGCCCGCGAATTCAAGCCGCGCTTGCGTCCCCGCGAGCGCCAGCACCCGGCGATCCACCAACGCGTCGTGAACGACGACGTCGGCCTGCGACAAGCCGGCGAGCGCATCGAGCGTCAGCAGGCCGGGATCTCCCGGCCCCGCTCCGGCAAGCCAGACATGACCCGGCGCGAGCACCGGGGCGTCGGGGCGCAGCGCGGCGGCTGCGCTTGGGTCGGTCATGGCACATTCCCGCGCAAGCTCACGGCCTCTCTTCTCCCCGAAAGCGGCGCCGATAGGACGGGTCGTATAGCGCGCTCTCGCGAAAGTCCTGCGCCGTCAATGCCGGACCAACCAGGATGACGGCAGTGCGCTCAATCGGCTCGGCCGCGAGCTTTCCCCTGATGTCGGCGAGCGTGCCGCGCACGATGCGCTCGTCCGGCCAGGTCGCGCGCGCCACCACGGCGACCGGGCAATCCTCGCCGTAGCGCGGTGTCAGTTCGGCGACCACCCGGTCGATGGCCTGAATCGCGAGGTGGAGAACGAGCGTCGCGCCGGTCGCCGCGAATGCCTCCAGGCGCTCGCCCGCCGGCATCGGCGACGCTCGCCCGGGCATGCGAGTCAGGACGACGCTCTGCGCGATCTCCGGCACGGTCAGCTCGCGGCCGAGCAGCGCCGCGGCGGCGGCAAAGGCTGGGACGCCCGGCGTCAGTGTATAAGGTATGGCGCGGCGCTCGAGCCTGCGGATCTGTTCGGCGACGGCGCTGAACACCGACAGATCGCCGGAATGAAGTCGCGCCACGTCGTGGCCGGCGCCATGCGCCGCAACATACTCGGCTTCGATCGCATCGAGCGTCATCGGCGCGGTGTCGATGACTTTCGCGCCAGCCGGGCAATAGGCCAGCAGTTCAGGCGGGACGATCGAGCCGGCATAGAGGCAGACCGGACAACGCCCGAGCAGATCGCGTCCCCGCACGGTGATGAGGTCCGCGGCGCCAGGACCCGCGCCGATGAAATGCACGGTCATGACCGTTCTCCGACCATGGCCAATGCGCAGGTCGCGGTCCTGGCCGCGATACGGGGCACGATCAGCCGCGCCTGCGGACCAGCGGCCGCAAGCGCCGCGGCTTCGGCCACCGAAGGCACGCCTGTCATTTCAAGGACCCGTTCCGACCGGGTTTGCACGCGGGCGCCGGCGGCCTCCAGCTCGGCCCTTGGAACCAGCACCAGCGGAACGCCGAGCGCAGCCGCGGCCACGACGATGCCGCGCTCGCCGCGTTTGAGCTCGGGCGCCGCGATCAGGTCGAGCGCCGTCGCCGAGACGCCGGCGCGGGCGAGCGCATCGCCGATGACGGCGCCGATGTCGTCGGCGGAGGCGCCCTTGCGGCATCCGACACCCGCGACGATCATGGCTTGATCCAGGTCCATTGGGTCAACGGCACCGCGGCACGCCAGGCTTCCATCCGCCCGATCGGCTCCGCGCGCGCAATCGCGACCCGGATGAGCTCGCCGCCCACCCTTGCGCGCCGAGCCAGCAGCAGCGCTTCGGCTTCGAGCGTCACCGCGTTGACGACGAGACGGCCACCGGGCCGGAGCGCGTCCATGGCGGCGTCAAGGAGACCCGCATCGCTGGCGCCGCCGCCGACGAACACCGCATCCGGCCGGGCCAGCCCGTTGAAGGCCGCAGGCGCCCTGCCCTCGACGATCTCGAGCGTCGGCACGCCGAATGCCGCGGCGTTGCGGCGGACCCGCGCCGCCCGCTCGCCGCGCGCTTCGATCGCGACCGCGCGCATCGACGGATCGGCCAGCATCCATTCGATCGCCACCGACCCCGCCCCGGCGCCCACATCCCAGAGCAATTCGCCCCGCCGTGGGCACAACGCCGACAATGTGATGGCGCGGATCTCGCGCTTGGTGATCTGGCCGTCGTGCTCGAACAGATCGTCGGAAAGGCCGGCCGTGCGTGCGAGCACGCGCGCACCCGGCGCGCCCTCGACGTCGATCGCAACCGTGTTGAGCGCGCCGACGTCGCCGAGGTCGAAGCCGCCGGCCGTCGTCACGCGCAGACGTTCGCGCGGACCCCCCAGCGCTTCGAGCACGGTCATGCGCGAGGCGCCGAATCCGATCTCGGCAAGTAGCCGCGCGAGCGCGGCCGGCCCCGCGCCATCGGACGTCAGCGCGAGCACCCGTGCGCCGGGCTGGAGATGCGGACGCACGAGATCGAGCGGACGGCCATGGAGCGAGAGCTGGATCGTTTCCGGCAGCGCCCAGCCCAGGCGCGCGGCGGCAAGGCTGAAGGTCGAGGGCTGCGGCACCGCCACGGTTTCGCGCGGGTCGACGTGCCGCAACAGGACCGCACCGACGCCGTGAACGAACGGGTCGCCCGAGGCCAGGACGCATACCTGTCGGCCCCGATACGCCAGCACCTCCTCGACGGCTCGCTCAAACGGGCTGGGCCAGGGTCGCGCGGCGCCGCTGATCAGCGCTGCGGCGAGACCGAGATGGCGTTTGCCTCCGAACACGATCTCCGCGTCCTTGACCAGACCGCGCGCAACGCCGGTCAGTCCCTCGAGCCCGTCCTCGCCGATGCCGACGATGGACAACCAGCGGCGGGGTGCGGCAGGCTCGCGCGCAAGGGAGTCACCCGGCGACATGCGACGCATCCTCATCCTCGGCGGCACGACGGAGGCGCGACGGCTGGCGGAACGCCTTGTCCATCGCGCCGACCTGGCCGTCACGGTCTCGCTCGCAGGCAGCACCACCGCGCCGGCGAGACAAGCCGTGCCGGTGCGGACCGGCGGGTTCGGCGGCACCCAGGGGCTTGCCGACTATCTCGCGGCCGAACGCGTCCACGTCCTCATAGACGCCACCCACCCATACGCCGCCAACATCTCGTCGAACGCCGCCGAGGCGGCAGCGCTCGCGCGCGTGCCCCTGCTGGCGCTTCGCCGCCCGCCATGGGTCCCGCGTGCCGGCGACAACTGGACGGAGGTTGCCGATCCTGATGCGGCGGTGCAAGCGCTCGGCCCATCGCCGCGGCGGGTCTTTCTCGCGCTGGGCAGGAGCGAGATCGGAAGCTTCGCACAAGCGCCGCAACACTCCTATCTGGTGCGCAGCGTCGAGCCGGTCGATCCGCCGCTCGCGGTGCCGCGCGCGGCCTATGTGACCGGTCGCGGGCCATTCACCGAAGCGGATGACCGCGGATTGCTGCGCACGCACGCGATCGAAATCGTCGTCGCCAAGAATAGTGGCGGAGCCGCCACCTACGGCAAGATGGCGGCGGCGCGTGCGCTCGGCCTCGCGGTGATCCTGCTGCGCCGTCCCGCCTTGCCGGAGACGCTGGCCGTCGAGACCGTGGATGACGCGGTGGCGTGGCTCGATCATGCCAGCGCACTCCCGATCGAACGGGGCGTGTAGACCAGCGGAGCCTGGCCTGGTCTAGGTACCACGCGCGTCTGCGCCGAACCGACAATGACAAGGGTCGCCATGTCCGCGCCTGCCGGATCCGCGGCTTCGAGCGTCGTGACCACGATGCTCTCGTCCGCTCGACCGACCGCGCGGCCGAATATGGTCGGTGTGGTCGCGGGCAGGTGACCTCGCAATCGCTCGAAGGCGGTCGCAAGCTGCCATGGGCGGGACTGCGAGATCGGATTGTAGAGCGCGAGCACGAAGCCGGCCTGCGCCGCAGCGTCCAGTCGGCGCTCGATGACCGGCCAAGGCTTCAGGTTGTCGGAGAGCGACAGTGCGCAGAAATCGTGGCCCAGTGGGGCGCCGACCCGGGCAGCGACCGCGAGCATCGCGGTAACGCCCGGGACAATCGCTAATTCCAGCTCACGCCAGGCAGGGGGCCCCTGCTCGACCTGCTCGCAAACCGCCGACGCCATGGCGAACACGCCGGGGTCGCCGCCGGATACCAGCGCAACATTGGCACCCGCCGCCGCGGATTCGAGCGCGGCGCGTGCCCGCGCGCCTTCCTCGCGATTGTCGGAGGCATGGCGGCGCTGTCCAGCACGCGCAGGCGCGCGATCGAGATAAGGTCCGTAACCGAACAACGCGTCCGCGGCGCCCAGCGCGGTTTCGGCCTCCGGTGTCAGCCAACGGGCATCTCCGGGACCGAGCCCGACCACGGCCAGCCGGCCAGTCACGACCGCTCCTTCCAGCCCGGCACCAGCACGATCGCGAAATAAGGGGCGCAGTCATCCGGCTTGTCGGCAAGCGGGATTGCCTTCTCGCCGGCCATCGTACCGCGCTCGACATAGACGGCGCGGGTGAGCCGGCCGGTCCGCTCAAGGGCGCGCCGCACCTTGGGCAGATTGCGTCCGACCTTCATCACCACGGCCGCGTCCGCCTCCACGAGGCGCCGCTCCAGTTCGTCTTGCGCCAGCGTGGCGGGAAGCACCGTGAACACGTCGTCGCCTTGGGCGATGGGCGTGCCGACCGCCGACCAGCATCCCGACATCCCGCTCACGCCGGCAACGACCTCGGTGTGAAATCGCGGCGCCAAGCGCACATGCAGATGCATGTAAGAGCCGTAGAACAGCGGGTCGCCCTCGCAGACGACGGCGACCATGCGGCCGTCGTCGAGATGGGCGGCCACTTCGCGCGCGGCCGCGTCATAGAACGCGCCGATGATGTCGCAATACGCTGCTTCTTCCTTTGGCAGTTCGGTCGTCACCGGGAACGTCAGCGGGAGTTCGCGAATACCGGGCCGCAGGTAGCGCTCGGCGATCGCCCGGGCGTTCCCGGTCGTGCCGGATTTGGCAAAATGTACGACGACGTCGGCTTCCTCCAGCACACGCACGGCTTTGAGCGTGATCAACTCGGGATCGCCGGGTCCCACGCCTACGCCGACGAGCTTGCCGGCGGCGCTCATGTTCCAGCCCTTGCCAGCGCGTTGACGGCGGCCGCAGTCATCGCGCTTCCGCCCATGCGTCCTCGCACGGTGAGGAAGGGTCCGCCGCGCAGATCGGCAGCGAGCGCGTCCTTGGACTCTGCGGCGCCGACGAAGCCCACCGGCATGCCGAGGACCGCCGCCGGCTTTGGCGCGCCGCCCGAAAGCATCTCGAGCAATCGAAACAGCGCGGTCGGCGCATTGCCGATTGCCACCACCGCACCGCCGAGGCGATCCCGCCACAGCTCCAGCGCAGCGGCGGATCGGGTGGTGCCAAGCTTTTCCGCGAGCCCGGGAACACGCGGATCGTGCAGCGTGCAGACGACGTCGTTGTGCGCCGGAAGCCGTGCGCGGGTGACACCGTGCGCAACCATCTCGGAGTCGCACAGGATGGGCGCGCCGCGCGCAAGCGCCTGCCGCGCAGCGCCCACGAGGCCTGCGCCGAACGCGATATGGCCGGCCACCTCGACGCAGCCACAGGCATGGATCATGCGCACGACAATGTCGGCTTCCTCGCTCGAAAAACGCGAGAGGTCGGCTTCCGCCCGGATGATGGCGAATGAACGCTCGTAAATCCGGGCGCCGTCACGGATATAGTCGAGCTGTTCAGGCACCCGTCGCCTCGCCGTGGATCAAGCGCACGATCTGCGCGCGATCGAGATGTGACAGCACCTCGGCGGCGCTTTCGTCATCTACGCGCAATCGGCGCACCGCCTCCGCCAGACGCGAGAGCGCGCCCGGCAATGCCTCCGGCATCAGCGTCGCAAGCGGACGGTCGCGGGCGGACCCGTTCACCACCACGCCGCAACGGCCATCGAGGCCGACGACCGTGACCGGCGCCGAGCGCGCACAGGCGCAGCCCTTGGCACAGCCGGACACATGCACCATCGGGGCGTCGCGGCCGGCGATCGCGGCGCTGTCTGCGAGACCCGGCGCCAGCGTGCGCGCCGGAATTTCCGCCGCGGCACAGATCGGTGCGCCCGCGCAGGCGACGATCTGGCGGCGCGGATCCTCCGAGTGCGCGATGAATCCCAGCCGTTCCACGCTATCGACCACCCGCGCGGCGCGATCCTTGTCAATGCCGACGGCGAGGAGCGCACGGCCCGGCGCGGTACGAAGCCCGGTCGCGCCTGCACCCGCTGCGGCGCGTGCAAGCTCTTCGAGTGCGGTCGAATCCGCATGGCCGAAGGGAAGGCCGAAGCCGAGCGCCACATGACCGCCGCGCATCGCATGCGTGCCGACCGGATCCGCCGGCGGGCGCAGCGACGGGGGCGCGAGATCGACGCCGATGTCGGCGATCGCGCGGCAAAACGCGCGTGTACCGCCGGCGGCGAGTATCTCCCTGGCGCGCGCCCCGCCCGCCGCGATCACCTCGAGCATGCGCAATGCTGCGGCGACGCCATGCTCGGTCGCGACCGCGCCGATCGGCCTTGCGGCGGCGGCATCTCCGCCGACACTCACGCGAAGGTAGACGCGCCTGCCACTCGCCTGCGCGGTGAGCCGCACATCGGCAGGGACCCCGTCGAGGTGCAAGGCACCGCCACCGTCGACCGCGATTGAGACCTTGGGCTCGAGATCGGTGAGGCAAGGCGCCGATGCGATCGCGCGGCGCAACTGCGCGGCCAGCACGCCGGCATCGAGAAGCTCCTCACCATCGAGACCCGCAAGAGCATCGCACAGGACCGCCGGGCCCTCGTAAACCGGAAGGTCGATGCGAGCGATCATTGCGGCCAGCCGTTCGACCGAGCGATCCGTGAGGCCGCGGAGCTGAATGTTTCCGCGCGACGTGACCTCGATGACACCGTTGCCGCAATCGCGCGCCGCCGTACACAACGCGACGAACGCCTCGGGACCGATCGTTGCGCCGGAGGCCGTGAGCCGCACGAGGAGACCGTCACCCGTCGGCATAGGTTGCGAGAGACCGGGACAAGCCCCACGGCGGAAGGGAGCGTTCATGGTGCCCCCGGGTTCATGAGCGCCGCCAAGCCCGCATCGATATCGTTGCGGCGCGGATGCCAAAGTCCGCGGTGACGCGCGGTGTCGAGGCGCGCGGCAATCGCTGCCGCTGCCGCGGGGTTTTCCCGAACGATAAAGTCGCGGACGACGTCATCTGCCACGTAGGCTTCGTGCAGGAGATCGAAATAGCGGCTCGCCACGGCACCCGTAGTCTGCGCGAAGTCGACAAGCCGGTCCACCGTCTCCGCGAGTTCGGCCGCGCCGCGCGGCCCATGCCGCAGTTGGCCCGCGATGAACTTTGGATTCACCGCGCGCGACCGCACGATCCGCGCCAGGGCCGCCGACAACGGACGCGCCCGCGGCCGCGAGGGATCGGTGGTGTCGAGAATGATGAGATCGGGCGCGCGCCCGAGCGCGGCCGCAGCCGCGGCGAACCCACCGATGAACGCGACATCTTCCGATCCTTCCAGCAGATCGCGTACCGGATCTTCGGTGGAATGGACGAGCATATCCGCGGTTGCGACCCGGGCTTCAAATGCGCCCGGCGCGGGCGCCGCTACACCATCCGAGCCGCCATAGGAATGCGAGACCGCGGCGAGATACGCGCTTCCGACTTGCGCGCGATCGAGATCCCGCCCGAGAAAATCTTCGACGCCGGCGCCATAGGCACCCGGAGCGGTACCAAAAATGCGCACCACGGGCGAAGATCCCGTCGCCGACGCGGAGAAATCGGCGGCGAGCGGATTTTCCTCGGCGCTCTCCTCGCGCGCCGCGACCGCGCGCACCGCGGCATCGAGCAGCGCGATCTGGGCGGGGAACAGATCCCGGAAAAGGCCGGAAATCCGCCACGTCACGTCAACCCGGGGCCGGCCGGTACTCGCCGTCGGCAAGACCTCGACTCCGGTGACGCGTCCGGTGGCGTTGTCCCAGGTCGGACGACAACCCATCAACGCCAAGCCCTGCGCGATCTCCTCGCCGCCTGTGCGCAGGGTCGCACTGCCCCAGAGGTCGATGACCGAAGCGCGCGGCATCTCGCCGTGGACTTGCATGTAGCTGCGGATGACCTCGTCGGCGGCAAGCCGGCCGAGCTCGGCCGCGGTCGATGTCGGCAGCGTGCGGGGATCGGCGACAAACAGGTTGCGCCCGGTCGGCAAGACGTCGCGACGGCCGCGTGCGGGAGAACCCGCCGGGCCGGGTGCAATCCGGCGAGCGTCGAGCGCGGCAAGAATCGCGGCGCGTTCGGCCGCGGCGCTCGCCTGCCAAGCAGGATCTTCGACGTTCACAGGCTCACGCCCATAGATATGGAGTCCGTCCTTGACCGCGAGATCCTTGAGATCGCAGAGCCAGGCGTCGATACGCCGCAAGGCGTCGTCCGGATTGTCATCGGACCGCACGCGCGCCTCGCCCGCCAGTCCGGTCCGTTCGGCATGTTCCAGAATCAGCCGCGCGAGCCGCTCGCGCCGGCGCCGATCGAGGCCGTCCGCCTGGGCGTATTCGTCGACCAACCGCTCAAGCTCGTGCGTGTCGCCGGAGAGGCCGCCGTCGATCAGCGGCGGCGGCAGGTGCCCGATGGTCACGGCGGCGATCCGGCGCTTTGCCTGCGCCGCTTCCCCGGGATTGCTGACGATGAAGGGGTAGATCACCGGCAGGGAGCCGACGACCAGTTCGGGAAAACAGGAAACGGTGAGCGCCACGGCCTTGCCCGGCAGCCATTCGAGCGTGCCATGGGCGCCCATGTGGACGAGCGCATCGGCCTTGGCAACGTGCCGAAGCCAAAGCCCGAACGCGAGCAGCGAATGCCGCGGCGGCAGGATCGCGTCGTGGTAGTCCGATCGGCGATCGCTCGAACGCCCGCGGTCCGGAGGAAATGCTACAAGCAGGTTGCCGAACGCGCGCGCGCGAAACCGGAACGCACCGTCACGCATGTCGGCGTCGTCTTCGGGACGACCCCAGACGTCGTGCATCCGCTGGATCGCTTCGGTCGGCAACGCGGCCGCCAGCTCGCGGTAGAGTTCGAGCGACAGCACCGCATCACCGGACGCGACGGCGAGTTGGTCGAGCAATGTCCGCGAGCTTGGCGGCGCATTGGCGACGGCATAGCCCGCCGCCTTCAAGTCAGCCAATAGAGCAGTCACGCTGGTGGGAACATCGAGACCAACGGCATATCCGGAGCGGCCTGACGCACCGGGATAATCCGGCAGCAATACCGCCAGCCGCCGCTCGGCGCGCGGCGTGGAGCGCAGCCTCACCAGGGCCGCGATGCGGTCGGCCAGCATCTCGATCCGGTCTGCCTCGGGCACGCTTGCGACCGCGCTGAAGCAGAGGCCCTCCTGGATCGGAAGCGGTCCTTTGAAGGCCACCGCACCTTGCAAGATCCGCCCGTCGAGCTCGGGCAGGACGACGTGCATGGCGAGGTCGGCGGGTCCGAGGCCGCGCGGACTTTCCGTCCAGGCCACGCGCTTGGTGGTCGCGATCACGGCCTGTAGCACCGGCACATCGGTGTCATCGAATGGCGTCGGGGCTCCGGCCGAGGCCGCCGCTGCGAACGCCGTCGTCGTCACGATAACGGCAGGCTCGAGCCGCGCGAGCGCGGATCGCACGAAATCGGCCGCCGCGCGATCCTTCAGGCTTGGGACCACGAGCGGAGCGGGTGCAAGACCCCGCGCGACCAGCGCGCGGCAAAGCGCATCGATCGGCGCCGTGTCGGCCGCAAGCAACATCGCGCGATAGAACAGGATCGGTACTCTGGGCCGATCCTGCCGGCAGAACGCGACAAGCCGATCGAGATCGACAGCGCCCTCGCCTGGAATGTATCCGGCCATCCGCGGCAGCGGACGCGGCTCGGCCACATCGACCCGTGAGCCTGAATGTTGCGCAAGTCGCCGGAGCAGCGATTGCAGGTTCTCCGGCCCGCCCTCGCGAAAGAAGCGCAACAACGCATCGAGCTCGCGATCCGGCAAGGTCGATGCGTCGGCGAGGCGTGGATCATCGCGGTCCTCGCCGGGGAGAAATGCAAGCGCGATGGAGCGTTCACGCGCGAGCGACGACAGCCGTTCGACCCCGTAGCGCCACCAATCCAGACCTCCCAGCAGGCGCACCACCACGACCTTGGCGTGCTGCCCCACGCTCTCGAGCCAAAGATCGACCGAGAGCGGATGCTGCAGGTCCCGCAAATTGGCGAGCCGCACGGTGGGAAGGATGTCACGCTGCACGGCCCACGCAACGGCGAGGCCGGCGAGGTCGCTGTCGGCGAACGAAAGGATGACGATATCGCCGGGGGGCTGGCGCAGATCGACCGGCTCGACCAGATCGTCGATGGAAGCCGAAGTGGTCGCCAGCAGGTGCATCGTTCAACCAAGCAGCGCGCGAGTGACGCCGTCGCGATCAAGTCCCTTCAGGCCGATGACGACAAGCCGGCCTTGGCGTCCCTCGGCGGCAGTCCAGGCCCGATCGTAGTGGTGGGTGACGCGCGGCCCGACGGCCTGAACCAGCAGACGCATCGGTTTGCCCGTCACCGCGGCGAAGCCTTTGACGCGCAGCACGTTCGCGCCCGCCGCCGCAGCCGCAATGCGGGCCGCCAGGCTCGACGGATCGGAAATCTCGGGCAGTGGCAGGACGAAGCTGTCGAAATCGTCGTGGTCATGCTCGAGCTCCCCGTCATGGCGGGTGCGGCGATTGGCGATGTCGTCTTCCGTCGCCATGCCCAGACCGAGCAGCGCCGTCGGATCGACCTTGCCGTCAGCGACCGACACGATCTTCACCGCCCTCGGCAAGGCCTTCGCGATGGCGGCCGTCGCCTTCTCGGCGTCGGCACTGTCCATCAGGTCCCGCTTGTTGAGCACGACGAGGTCGGCGCAGGCGATCTGATCGTCGAATACTTCCTCGATGGGATCGTCGTGATCGAGTGCGGTGTCGGCTTGGCGCTGGCGCGCCAGCGCGTCGAGGTCGGTTGCAACCCGTCCCGCCGCCAGTGCCGGACCGTCGACCACGGCCACGACCCCATCCACGGTGACCCGGCTCTTGATCGCGGGCCAATGAAAGGCCTGCACCAGCGGCTTCGGCAATGCGAGCCCGGAGGTCTCTATGACGATATGCTCGACGGCCGGCCTGCGTGACAGGATGACATCCAACGCGGGTACGAAGTCGTCCGCCACGGTGCAGCAGAGACAGCCGTTGGCGAGCTCGACAATGTTTTCCTCCGGGCACGCCGCGTCGCCGCAGCCCTTGAGGATTTCGCCGTCGATGCCGACGTCGCCGAACTCGTTCACGATCACCGCCAATCGTCGCCCTTGCGCGTGCGCCAGGACGTGTCGGATCAGCGTCGTCTTTCCCGCACCGAGAAAGCCGGTCACGATGGTACAGGGCACGCGCGCGGACGAGTTGCTCATTCCATTTCCTCGAAATTGAGTGGGGGCACGCGGGCGATGAGCCCGCGCTTGAGTGGTTCGGGCCGTCCGCGCCACGGCATGATGCCATCGGCCGCGCTGGCGAGAAGGCGGGCGCCAGCGACGAGAGCGGCTCCGCAGGCGACATCGAGGCCGCCGAACACGTAGGTCCAGGATCCATCATAGCGAACCGCGGCGCTCAGCCCGCGCGTGCAGTTCGCCAAGCAGCGGACTCTTCGCACGACAACACCGCTGCCTGCGGCAGCATCCGCCGTTGCGGCGGCCAGCAACGCGCCGGGACGCGGCTCGCTGTCGGGTTCACCGGGATGCCGACAGGTTACGCAGACGTAGACGACGGCAGCATCGGCGGCTGCCGCGGTCTCGGTCACGCCTAGCTGCTGAATCGACGTCACCCGTGTCGCTCCGCAGGGGCAATCGCCCCGACCTCGGGTGCCTGACCGAATCCGCCAGCGCCGAGGCACCCCGCCCGGCCACGAATCGAATCAACGGCAGGTCTCCTGGCTCGCGGGTCACCGCCCGTCACCGCCTTCCCGGATCGTTCCAGTGGCAATGTGGTACGGGCTCGCCGCTTACAGTTGCGGGGGCAGCTGCGGTCTTGGAACCTGCGTTCCGCACCGCATTCCCTGTTCGCTCTCTCGTGAGAGACCGTCGATCACGCGCACTTAACGGTCGCCGTCTGCGCTTTGTCAATGCTGACTTGCTGTTCGGCTTGCGGTCGATTCAGCGAAGACTATAGTCATCCGGTCATCGGTTCCCGCCCGGCGGGACGAAAAAGGGAGCGTGGTGAGGGATTTGCCCAAAGCCACGGTTGCCTCGTAACGGTCAGCGGCGAGCTTGGCCCTCGATCGGCGACCGGAGATCACCACAGCTCCGGGAAATGAAGGGTAGGCAGGGACCCGCAAGCCAGGAAACCTGTCGACGATCAACCGTAACCACGCCTCCGGTGGAAGGCGCATGGGGGATGTCATGAGCTTACGTCTGCCGTGCCGCGCTGCGCTGAGTGTGATCCCGTTTTTCCTCATGACAGCGTCCGCCTCCGCCCATCACGTGATGGGCGGCAAGATTCCCACGACCTTCGCCGAGGGGTTCCTCTCCGGCCTCGGGCATCCCGTGATCGGGCCTGATCACCTCGCTTTCCTCCTGGCGATCGGCGTGGCCGTCGGCGTCGGCGGACTCAATCTTGTGTTGCCGTTGCTGTTCGTCGTTGCCTCGGCGATCGGCGTCACGCTGCACGTGAACGGCGTCAACCTTCCCGGTGCCGAGATCGTGGTCGCGGTCTCGGTGCTGTTCGCAGGTTTCCTGATCGCGCGCGGACGTGCCCTCCCGGTCTCGTTGTGGGCAATCCTTTTCGCCGCTGCCGGCCTCTTCCACGGCTATGCGTTTGGCGAGTCTATCTTCGGGGCCGAGAGATCTCCGCTGCATGCGTACCTGCTGGGCCTCATCATCGTCCAAAGCGTGCTCACCGTCGGAACCGCGTTGTTGGTGCGGCGCAGGGCCGGCGGTGTCTCCGCAATCGCACCCCGCCTGGCCGGGGCGGTGATCATCGGGGTCGGGCTTGCCACTCTGATCGCTCAACTCATCCCCGGCGCGTAACGTCTTGGCCGGATCCGCGGCCGCCAGCGGCAGGCTCACGCTCGTGCTCGGCGGCGCGCGATCAGGCAAGAGCCGATATGCCGAGAGCTTGGTGATGGCGCTGCCTTCGCCCTGGCTTTACGTGGCGACTGCGGAGGCGCGCGACAGCGAGATGGCGGAGCGCGTGGCCGTCCACCAGGGGCGGCGCGGGCCAAGCTGGACGACCGTCGAAACGCCGCGCGATATTGCCGGTGCACTCGCCGCGAACGCAAACACACCCGCGCTGGTCGACTGTCTGACCCTGTGGCTTTCGAATGTGCTGCTGGCGGATGCCGACGTCGACGCCGAGATCGAACATCTGGACGGAGCGCTGGCGCGTGCCGGGGCACCGATCGTGCTGGTTGCGAATGAGGTCGGCTCCGGCATTGTGCCCGACAATGCTCTCGCCCGCCGCTTCCGCGATCTGCAGGGACTTCTCA
>Ga0207708_10001065_pt1 | contig 20575 bp, 17 predicted proteins | sample KBSK5101metaG_FD_184340 | JGI IMG/M metagenome (GOLD analysis project Ga0207708, IMG submission 184340) | Corn, switchgrass and miscanthus rhizosphere microbial communities from Kellogg Biological Station, Michigan, USA - KBS K5-10-1 metaG... | ecosystem: Host-associated > Plants > Roots >...
GGTCCCGATCGACGGCGGGCTGGGCGAGAAACGAACCTCGATCGTCAGGTTGCCGGAATCGGTGGTGATCGTCTGATCCGGATCAGCGCCGAACGACGGGTGCGAGGACGGGGCGGGATCGGTGCCGCAGGCGCCGCCGGCGACCAGGATGGTGGTCGCGACACACAGCCAGATCACCCGCGCGCGCATGGGCCAAACTCTGGGACGGACGTCCCACGAACGGAATGCGTAAAAACTTCGCAAGGGATATCCCCGAGCACGATCGAGTTGCCTGAGCGGTTCGCACCCGTTCGTGACTAGCTTTTCCGACGAGCCTGGGTGGTGCGGGGAGGGTGGAGATGGGGAAGGCGTTCGGTCTCGTCTTGTTTCTGGGGACGGTTCTTCTCGCGCCGGCGTGCGGAGAGGTGACCGCGAGCGACGCGCAGCAGACGCAGGCGTGCGCAAAGAAGGCGGGCGGGCGGGGGCACGGCGCCGCCGGCACCGGCGCCGACTGCGCGGCGGCCACAGGCGGCGGCGCCACCGGTGAAGCGGGCCGCGGCGGCGGCGGGATGACCGGCGCGAGCGGCGCCGCGGGCGCGATGGGCGCCGTCGCGACGGACGTCGTCGAATTTCCCTGCACGGTCTGTCGGAAGGCGGAGAACTGCTGCAAGGCGGAAGGCTTCACCGATTGCGGTTACACCGCGGCGTGCGCATCGGCGATGAACGCCTCGCAGGTGGAGTTCTACGTCGCGCTTTGCCGCGCGATGTTGCGCGCATCCGTCGCTAAGAAAACTCCCGACGCGTGCGGCATGTGATCGGCACCGGCGTTCAGGATGGCTCCCCGGTTGGTGTGGCTGCGTCAATCGCTACCCTACAAGCAGAGGTTGGAAGGAGGGCGAGGTGGAGCAGCGCAGGAAGTGGACGAGCTTTGGTTGGGAGAGGCCGCTGTTGCTGGTCGGCGCGCTTGCGGTCGGCGTGTTCATCGCGGTGAACTCGTGTGACAGCAGCAAGACCAGCGGGATCGGTGGTGGCGCGGGCGGCGCGGGGAACATCGGGACGGCGTTCGCGGCCGACAGCACGATCCTCGCGGCGGCGCAGGCCGCCGACAGCGGGCGAAAGACGTTCCGCTACGACACCTTTGGCGACGAGGCGTTCTGGGGCGGCAAGCTGCGGTTGCACGAGGCGATCGCGGGCAGCGCGAATGGCGGCGTCGGTCCCGGCGTCAGCCCCGAGACAGCGCTGGCCGTCGGATTGAAGGTCGACGCCGAGGCGGTCCCGGCGGAGGTCGCCGCCGGAATCAAGAACGGCACCGTCGATCTCAAGGATCCCAAGACGACGCTCGCGTTGCTGAAGCTGAACGCCGTCGTCGGCGTGACCGGCTTCTTCACCAGCACGGGCGGGCTGCAATCGATGGGCATCCAGTGCGCGCTCTGCCACTCGACGGTCGACGATTCGTTCGCGCCCGGCATCGGCAAGCGGCTGGACGGCTGGCCGAACCGCGATCTCAACGTCGGCGCGATCATCTCGCTGGCGCCCGACCTGTCGCCGTTCACCACGGCGCTGCAGGTCGATGAGGCGACGGTCAGGAAGGTGCTGGGCGCGTGGGGCCCGGGCCGTTTCGACGCCGAGCTGATGATGGACGGGCAGGGCTTCCGTCCCGACGGCAAGACCGCGGCGACGCTGCTGCCGGCCGCCTTCGGCCTGGCGGGCGTCGGCCTGCACACGTACACGGGCTGGGGCTCGGTCACGCACTGGAACGCGTTCGTCGCGAACCTGGAGATGATGGGGGTCGGGAGGTTCTTCGATCCGCGTCTGAACAACGCGACGAAGTTCCCGGTCGCGACGCGCAACAAGTTTTTCAACGTCGAGAGAGAGGTCGCGGACGATCGGATCACGTCCAAGCTCGGCGATCTGCACCTTTATCAGCTGGCGCTGAAGGCGCCGCCCGCGCCGGCGGGAACCTTCGACGCGGCGGCGGCCGAGCGCGGCAAGGCGCTGTTCAACGACAAGGCGGAGTGCTACGAGTGCCACACGCCGCCGACGTTCAGCGAGCCGGGCTGGCCGATGCACACCGCGGCCGAGATCGGCATCGACGACTTCCAGGCCAAGCGCTCGCCCGACGAGCGCTACCGCACGACGCCGCTGGGCGGCCTGCACACGCGCGCGAAGGGCGGCTTCTATCACGACGGCCGTTTCGCGGACCTGGCCGCCGTCGTCGAGCACTACGACGCGTTCTTCAAGCTGGGGCTATCGGGCGACGAGAAGGCCGACCTGGTCCAGTACCTGAAGTCGCTGTAGCGAGTCAGCCTTTGAAATAGTCGTACGCTTCGGCGCGCGCCTCGACCTTCTGTTCGAGCGCGCGCCGTTCGTCATCCTGCATCGGCACGAAGCTTTCGTTGACCGCGAAGTTGGCGCGCACCTCGGCGACGCTGGAGCAGCCGACGATCACCGTGTCCGCGTGCGCGGCGCCGTAGCGAATGAGATCGGTCGCCGGCGCTTCGCGCAGCAGGCGTCCGGCCGCGAGCACCTTCATCCCGACCACGCCCATGCGCTGGCGGCGGGCCTCCGCGACGACGGTGGGGACGAACGGCCGGTAGCGCGCATCGGCGGGGTTGATAGACACCAGCAGGTTGTCGAAGGGGAAGCGGCGCATCGCTTCCAGCAACACGTCCGGATCGTGGTGGCCGGTCAGGCCGATGAAGCGGACGCGGCCGTCGCGCTTTGCTTCCGCGGCGGCCTCCAGCGCGCCGCCCTTGCCGCACAGGACGTCGATCTCGTCGAGATCGCGCAGGTCGTGCATCTGCCACAGGTCCAGCCGGTCGGTGCCGAGGCGGCGCAGCGAATCGTCGAGCAGGCGCAGCGCCCGATCGCGTGTGCGCTCGTGCGTCTTCGACGCCAGGAACACGCTGTCGCGCGCCGCCGGGCCCGCGGCGCGGAACGCCTCGCCGTAGTAGTCCTGGCTCTGCTGGTAGGCGGGCGCCGTGTCGCAGTAGCGCACGCCGAGGCTCAGCGCCTCCAGGATCATCGGCACGGCCTCCTTCGCCCGGCCGGTCGTACGCAGGATGCCCTCGCCGCCCAGCGACACGGGCCGCACGTACGCGCCCGTGCGTCCGAGGGGCCGCATACCTCCCCGCGGTGATTTGACGACGACGCCGCCGCGCTCGCGCAGGATCTCGAGCACGCACGACTCGGTCTTGCCGTCCATCATCGTGTTGACCTCGAGCTCCAACCCGTATTGCTCGACGGAATCGAGGCCGTACGAAGATCCCATGCGTGCCTCGACCTCGCGGCGGATCTCCGCCTCGCCGGGCGGCTTGTGCTCGAAGCGCACACGGTTGACGATCAACCCCATTCGTCGGGCCTCGCGCGCATTCTCTCCTAGAATGAGCACGATGATCAGGCGCGCGGGCGTGTTTTCGCTGCTTCTGGTGTTGCTGCCCGCCCCGGCGCTCGCGGGCGGCACGATCGAAGGGACGATTCGCCTCGCCGGCCCCGCGCCGTCAATCGCGGCGCGGCCGATCGCGAAGGACGCGAGCGTGTGCGGCAGCGCGGCGCCCGCCGAATCCGTGGTGGTGGGCAAGGCGGGCGCGCTGGCCAACGTCGTCGTGTCGGTCAGCGACGCGCGCTTCGCGGGGACGCCGCCGCCGGTCGCGGGCGCGTCGCTGGATCAACGCGCGTGCCGGTACCTGCCGCACGTGCAGGCGCTGACGGTCGGGACGCCGCTGGCAGTCATGAACAACGACGCGATCCTGCACAACGTCCACGGCAACGCGGTGAAGACCGAAGGTCCGGCGCTGACGGTGTTCAACGTCGCCTTGCCGATCAAGGGACAGAAGCTGCCGGTCCCGATGACGACGCCGGGTCTCGTCAAGTTGCAGTGCGACGCCGGGCATACCTGGATGAGCGCGTGGATCTACGTCTTCGATCACCCGTACTTCGCGGTCACGGACGCGATCGGCGCGTTCGTCATCAAGGACGTGCCCGCGGGCGAGCACGTGCTCGAGCTGTGGCACGAGCCCGCGGATGGCCAGGGCGCGGGCACACGAACCACAGCGAAGGTCAAAGTCATTGATGGAAAACGCGCGCGGCTGGACCTAACGGTCCGCCTTTGACCGCGCGGTTGCGACGTTGCGCGCGCGGCAAGCCGACGCGGCCCTTGGCGATTTCGTGATCGGCCCGTTCGCCGCCCGGCATTGAATCGCACCCCGCGGTGCGGGTTTGCAGGAGGCCTATCGGCATGCGTCATCCCGACTTCCATCCTCGTTTTACGTGGGCGGGTTTGCTGGCAGGCGCGCTGGTGTGCGCGTGCGCGACGTCCGCGACCGACGGGAGCGGGACCGCGGGCAACAACGGCGGCGCCGGCACGACGGGCGTCGCGGGCAACAGCGCGACGGGGACGGCGGGCACGGTCGGACCGGCCGGCAGCGCCGGCACGACGGGCGTCGCGGGCAACAGCGCGACGGGGACGGCGGGCACCGTCGGCAGCGCGGGGACGACAGGAACCGCCGGCAACGGTGGAACGACCGGCGGCGCGGGCACGATGGGCGCCGGCGGCACGACGGGTCAGGCCGGGCGCGGTGGAACGACCGGGACCGCGGGCCGCGGCGGAACGACGGGCGCCGGCGGACGCGGCGGGACGACGGCGACGGCGGGCACGACGGGAACCGCCGGTACGACGGGCGCCGCGGGAACGACCGGCGCGGGCGGCTGCAACAATCCGCCGGCAGCGGGTCCGCTGGTCGGCTGGGCGTCGCTCAACGGCAGCACGACCGGCGGCGGAAACGCGACGCCGCAGATCGTGACCACGCTGCAGCAGTTCACGACGGCCGTCATGGGCAACACCGCGGCGGTGATCTACGTGAACGGCAAGCTGGCGGCGGGGCGCGTCGGCATCGGCGCGAACAAGACCATCGTCGGCGTCTGCGGCGCCGAGATCCACGGCCACCTCAGCGTCAACTCGAACAACGTCATCATCCGCAACATCAAGATCGTCGGTTACGGCGTGGGCGACTGCTCGCTGGACCCCAGCTACGACCCGAACGTCGGCTGCTCGTCGGGCGACGACGCGGTGACGGTCTCGGGCGCGCAGCACGTCTGGTTCGATCACTGCGACATCTCCGACGGGACGGACGGCAATCTCGACATCAACAACGGCGCTGACTACGTGACGGTGTCCTGGACGAAGTTCCACTACACGCCGCGCACCGACCCGACCGGCAACGACAACACCGGCGCGGAAGGTCACCGCTTCTCGAACCTGATCGGCAGCAGCGACACCGTTCCCGCCGACGTGGGCCACCTGAACATCACGTGGGATCACGACTGGTGGGCGGAGAACGTCAACCAGCGCATGCCGCGCAGCCGGCGCGGAAAGATCCACATCCTCAACAGCCTGTTCACGGCGACCGGGAACAGTTACTGCTCGAACGCGGGACAGGACGCGCAGTTGCTGGTCGAGGGGACCGTCTACAACGGCGTGAAGGCGCCGTTCCAGGTCACCATGAACGGCATCATCAGCGCGCCGTCGGGGAGCAACCTGTTCACGGGCACCTCTGGCACCACGACTGGGAGCGGCGCCAGCTTCGGGCCGACGTATCAGTACACCGTCGAGCCCGCGTCGGGCGTCCAGGCGGCCGTGACGGCCGGCGCGGGACCGAAGTGAAATGAAGATCCGCGCGGCGATTCTGGCGCTGGCGTCGCTCGCGATGTCCGCGTGCGCGACGTCCGACGACACGGGCGGCACGGGCAAGGGCGGCAACGGCGGCAACGGGGGCTCGTCCGCGGGTGGCACGACGGGCGCGGCGGGAACGACCGGCGCAGCTGGCAACGGCAGCGCGGGCACGACCGGCGTCGCCGGCGTCAGCGGCGCAGCGGGCACGACGGGATCGGCCGGCACCATGGGTTCGGCGGGCACGACCGGCAGCGCGGGCACGGGCGCCGGCGGGACGACGGGCGCGGCCGGACGCGGTGGCACGGCGGGCGCCGCGGGGCAGGGCGGGACGACGGGCGCAGCGGGCCGCGGCGGAACGACGGGCGCGGCGGGCAGCGCCGGCACGACGGGGGCTGCCGGGCGCGGCGGGACGACGGGCGCCGCCGGGCAGGGCGGAACGACCGGCGCCGCCGGGCGAGGCGGCACGACGGGAACGGCGGGAACGACCGGGCAGGGCGGAACCGCCGGTCAGACGAATCTCCCGCCCGGCGTCACGGCGCTGTTCCCCCCGCCGAACGGGCAGAACCTGTGTCCCGATCCACCGCTGAAGATCACGTTCTCGGGCGCGCCGACGCTGGGATCATCGGGTCGCTTCCGCGTCTTCACCAGCGGCGGCACCGCGGTCGCCACCGTCGACATGGCGGCCGCGACCGTCACCGAAACGATCGGCGGCATGTCGTTCGCGGTGTCGCGCCCGGTGTACGTCGACGGCAACACGGTCAGCGTCACGCTGCCGCCGAAGGCGCTCGCCTACGGCATGACCTATTACGTGAACGTAGAGAGCGGCGCGATCAGCGCGGGCGGTGGCGCGTTCTCGATCACCGACACGAACACCTGGCGCTTCACGACGATGGCGGCCGCTCCCAGCAACCGGACGGCGATCAGCGTCGCGCTCGACGGTTCGGGCAGCTTCTGCTCTGTGCAGGGGGCGTTCGATCTCGTTCCGGCCAGCAACACCACCGCCACCACCATCACCGTCGGCACCGGCCACTATCACGAGGTCATTCGCGTCAACGGGAAGAACACCGTCACGCTGCAGGGCCAGGACCGGAACGGCACGGTGATCTCGGGAACGAACAACAACAACCTCAACCCGAGCACGAAGGGCCGGTCGCTGGTCGGCGTCGACAGCTCCAGCAACCTCACGATCCGCAACCTGACCATCCAGAACCTGACGCCGCAGGGCGGATCGCAGGCTGAGGCCCTGCGCATGGAAGGCTGCAACCAGTGCGTCGTCCGCGACGCGACCGTCATCAGCCTGCAGGACACGCTGCTCTGGAGCGGGAAGATCTACGCCACCAACGTCCTGATCGAGGGCAACGTCGACTTCATCTGGGGGACGGGCGCCGCGTACTTCGTGAACAGCGAGATCCGCACGATCGGGCGCAAGGGCTACATCGTGCAGGCGCGCAACACGACTGGCTACGGCTACGTGTTCGTCGACTGCAAGCTGACCGCCGATTCGGGGATCACGGGCAACATCCTGGCGCGCATCGACTCGGGCGTTTACCCGTCCAGCCACGTCGCGTACATCAACTGCCAGATGTCGAACGCCATCGCGCCGGAGGGCTGGCTGCTGACCGCGGGCAGCGCGACGTCGTCGCTGCGCTTCTGGGAGTACAAGAGCGTCGACGCCTCGGGAAATCCGATCAGCGTGAGCTCGCGCCTGGCGGGATCGCGCCAGCTGTCCGATTCCGAAGCGGCGATGATGCGCGATCCGACCGTCGTGCTGGGCGGCTGGCAGCCGCCCGCGAACTGACACCGGGCGGAGCCGCTAGCGCGGCTTGACCGCGGCCGTGTAGATGCTGAGCGTGCCGTCGCGATCGGACGTGAAGTACAGCGTCTTGCCGTCGGGGGTCAGCCACGGGTCGCGCTCGTCGCCGGACGTGTTCAGGTCGTCCAGCGGCTGCGCCACCTCGAATTCCTCGTCCACCGATCGGCGCCACGCGACGTAGAGATCGGCCGACGGCTCCAGGATCATGCCGGCGTCGTTCACGCGCGGCGCCGCGTCGGCGGGGTACGCCGGCGGCGACCCGGAGAAGAACAGCGTCAGCCCGTTGTCGGACAGGAACGCGTCGACGGTGCTGCGATCGGGGTATACCAGCTTGGATATCAGGACCGGGGCGCCGAACGGCGCGCCCGCGCCCGATCGCGTCGCCAGGAATGTCTCGTATTTGACCGACGTGGCCTGCGTCGACGACAGCGGCATGACGAGGCCGTGCTGGCCGGGCGGGCGCGGGATGTCCTCGGCGGCCGTGTTCAGGGCGATGACGTTGACCGGTGTCGACCACGCGGAGAGGCGGTTCGGCCGCGTCGACATCCAGATGTCCGTCGAACCGACGCCTCCCGGCCGATCCGATCCGAACCACAGCGTCAGTCCGTCGGCGGAGATCGCCGCGCTGGTCTCGAACGTGGCCGTGTTCACCTCGTTCACCGGCAGCGGGTTGCCGAACGGCAGATGCGTATCGTAACGACGCGCGAACCACACGTCCCCGTTGTTGCTCACGCGATCCGAGGTGAAGTAGATCTCCATCAGGTCGGCGGTCAGCGTCGGATTGTCCGTGCGCGCAGTCGACGCCAGCTCGCCGACGATCTTCGGCGTCTCGAAGTGATAGGGGCGCGGCTCCTTGTCGCCGAGGCTGACCGTCCGCCCGGTGCACGCCGCGCAGGCCGCCGCCGCGATCACGACGATCACGATGGGCACCCTCAAAGGGTTCCCAAACCCTCCCGCGATGTCGCGCGGCGAGCAGAGCTCGCCGGCTCCACACGCGATCGCCCGCGGCGCGCGCCGGCCGGCCAGCGTTACGGACCCCATCGAAGCGATGCTAGCATCGACACGGCTTGCGTTCGGAACGCGTTGGTCTCTTGCTTGCGGCGGCGCTGGCGGCGTCGTCGGCGCCGGCCTGGGGTCAGACGACCGCCGCCCGGCTGGAGGTCGAAGCACAGCCGAGCTGCTCGACGCGCGACGAGCTGATCGCGCGCGTCGCCGCGCGCTCGGCGCGCATCCGCTTCGTCGACGACGGCGCGGGCGTTCCGGTCATGACCGCGCGAATCGACGCCGGCCCGAAGGGGGCGGTCGTCGCTGAGCTGACGGTCGTGGAGCCCGACGGACGCCGGTTCGCCCGCCGCCTGGAAGCCCCCTCGTGCGCCGCGGCCACCGACGCGCTCGCGCTGGTCGTCGCGATCACGCTCGATCCCAGCGCGGCGACCGCCGAGGCCGCCGCGCCGTCCGATGGGACGCCTCCCCAGGGCACCGCCGCCGCCGCCGCCGCTGCGCCACCTGCGTCGCCGCCGGCGACGGACGGTCACCCGACGATCAACCGCGAAGCGCCGGCACCGGAGTCCGAGCCCACGCGCCGCCTGACCGTCGGCGCCGCCGGCGCGCTGATCGCGGGTCCCGCGCCGACGGTGATGCCGGGCATCGCGCTGGAGGCGCAGGCGGCGCTGGACCGCGCGTCGGTCTGGTCGCCCGCCGCGATCTTGACGCTGGCCCACGTCTGGAGCCGCGCCTTGCCCGAGACCGGGGGGACCGCGGAGTTCGCGCTGGATCTCCTGGGTCTGGACCTTTGCCCGCTGCGCCTTGCCCTGGGCGGGCTGGAGATGCGCGCCTGCGGGGCGGGGTCGGTGGGACGCCTCGCGGCGCAGGGGTCGAATACCTACGATCCCCGGTCCGTCGCCCGCCCGTTTGCGACCGCCGGGGGCACGGTTCGGCTGGCATGGGCGTTCGGGTCGCGGGTCGAGGCCCGGGCCCGGTTCGGGGGCGGGGCGACGTTGTGGCGCGATGCGTTCGAATTCAGTCCCGGCGTGTTTCATCGCGTCGCTTCGGTTACCCTGGTGGGGGACCTGGGGATCGGCGTGCGGTTTCCGTGATCGGACGATGGCTGCGAAGGCATGAAGAATCGAGACATGACCAGACTGGCGCTGGTGAAGGCGGGGACGGCGGCCGAGCGGCCGCAGGCCCTGGGCTCCGAGCCCGGCCGGGCGGCGCCACCGCGCGCGCCGGCTGACGGCGCCCGTCTGGAACGCATGTTCACCGCGCACCACGCGCTGGTGTGGCGGACCTTGCGCCGGCGCGGCCTGGACGCGGATGCCGCCGCGGACGCGACCCAGCAGACGTTCCTGGTCGCCGCCGAGCGGCTGTCCGACATCAACCACGACAGCGAACGGGCGTTCCTGGTCGGCACGGCGCTGCGGGTGGCGTTCTCGTGGGGCCGGAAGACGGTGCGCTGGCAGCTGGACGAGGACATGGATCGCCGCGCGAGCGTGAGCCGCGACGTGGCTGACGCGCAGACCGCGATCCAGCTGTGCGACCTGGCGCTGTCCAAGGTCGACGCCGAGCTGGCCGAGATCTTCGTGCTGTTCGAGCTGGAGGATCTGACGTCGCCCGAGATCGCGGCGCTGCTGGAGATTCCGCTGGGAACGGTGGCGTCGCGGCTTCGCCGCGCGCGCGAGCAGTTCAGGATGGTGGTCAGCCGGATCGAGCTGGCGATGCGGCGGGAGGGAAACGCGTGACGTCCGATCCGAAGCGGCTGACGGTCGTCGGCGCGACCGACCTCGAGCGCACGCTGTTGCAGGCGGCGCGCGGCGAACGCCCGTCCCCGGAGCTGACCGCGCGGATGGCCGCAGGGTTGGGGATCTCGGTGGGCGCGGCTGTGACGGCGGCGGCGGCTCCGGCGGCGGCGGCGCCCGTCGTGGCGGCGAAGTCGGCGCTGGGCGGCTGGGTGGCGGCAGGGATGTTCGCGGCGGCGGCGGTCACCGCGGGGGTCGTCGGCTCGCGATGGTCGGCGGCGCCCGCGCCGGCGGCTGTGCACACCAAGGCGCCGGCGGCGCCCGCGATCGTTCCGAGCTTGGCGCCTCCGGCGGACACTCCCGTTGCGGCGCCGCGAATCGAAAAGGTTCGGCGGCGGGCCGCGGTCGCGCCGGTTCCCACGCCGGCGGCGGATCTTCGCGATCAGATCGCGCTCCTCGACGCGGCCCGGACGGCGGTGAAGGCCGGATCGTCGGAGCGCGCGCTGGTCCTGCTTCACCGTTACGACGCCAGCTACCCGGGCGGCGCGTTCCGGCCCGAGGCGCTGGCGCTGCGCATCGAGGCGTTGAGCCAGGATGGTCGCCGCGCCGAGGCGCAGGCGCTGGCGCGCGAATTCCTGACCCGCTACCCGCACAGTCCGGTAGCGGATCGGGTCGCGCGCGTCGTCCAGAAGTAGCCGCGTCCCTGCGCGGCGCTACTTCTCCGAGATGATGATCTTCTTCGGGTTCTGCCGGATGATCCCGTCGCTGAGCATGTCGGCGAACATCATCATGTGATCGTAGCCGGCGTCGTAGGCCCGGATATCGCCCGGCCAGTCGGCCTTGATGCGGGCCACCACCTGCTGCGTGACGAAGTCGAGGTGCTTCTGCAGCATCTCGGTCAGCGCCGCCTGCTTCCACATCGGGTTCGCGCCCGCCAGGAAAGTGGCGATCTCGTTCCCGTTCTGGCGCCACTTCTTCTGGCCGGCCTCGACGCCCTTGGTGTCGCTCGCCTTGGCGGCCTTGGTGATCTCCGCGGCGATCATGATGTGGTCGCGGAGCAGCGCGGCCAGCTTCTTGCCCGCTTCCTCGCCGTAGATCGGCTTGATCGCGGCGCCGATGTCGTCCTGGTTGCGGAGCAACCGCTGCGTCACCGTCGGCAGATCGGGCAGCGCCGCCAGCGCGCTGACGATGTACGCGCGCGTGTACGTCGTGTGATCCGTCCAGAGCTTGCGCATGCCGTTGCGCAGATCGGTCGCCGACATCGTCGGTGCCGTCGGTGCCGCCTTCGCTTCGCCGGCCGCTTGTGCGGGCGGCGCCGGCGCGAGACACGGCAACGCGAGAATGCCGAATGCAACTGCCATCGAGAATCGTTTCATTGGCCTCCGTCCTTTCCCGTCCGGGGAAATCCCGGACGAGACGCACCCTAGTCACTCGCGCGCGTGACGCACTCGGGTGTGGCCCCCAAAGCCGATGATTTACCGATCGATTTCGCGCCGTTCGGACATGAACGAACGAGGATTTTCGTGCCACAACGTTTCCAGGATCGAGGACGCGATTTTCGTTTCTCCGCGGTCGCGCTGGCGATGGCAGTTGCCGCGTGTTCGAGCTCGGGCGATACGGGCGGCGGCGCGAAGGGCGGGGCAGGCGGCTCCGGAGCGAGAGCCGGAACCGGCGGCGAAAGCGCGGGCACGGGCGGCACGACGGGATCCGCGGGAACGACAGGGACGGGCGGCGGTGGCGCGTCGGGCGCGTCGGGCGCGTCGGGCACGACGGGCGCGGCCGGCGCAGCGGGTACGTCGGGCAGCGCCGGAGTCGGCGGGACGACGGGAACAGGCGGGGCGAGCGGCCGCGGCGGTACGACAGGCGCCGCGGGCGCGTCAGGTGCGGGCAGCGGTGGTACGACGGGCACTGGCGGCCGCGGCGGCAGCGGCGGATCGACCGGCAGTGCGGGCAGCGGCGGCACGGCCGGCAGCGCCGGCCGCGGCGGCACGACGGGAACCGGAGGCAGCGCAGGAACGACGGGCACGGCCGGGCGCGGCGGCAGTGGCGGCAGTGGCGGCAGTGGCGGCAGTGGCGGATCGACCGGCAGCGCAGGCAGCTGCGGCAGCGTGAGCGGCCCGCTTCCGGCGTTCCCCGGCGCCGACGGCGCGGCGGCGCGCATCACCGGCGGCCGCGGCGGCGTCGTCTATCACGTCACCAAGCTGGACACCGACTTCAACGACATGGCGATGGGCACGCTTCGCTACGGCCTGACGATGCTGACCGGCCCGCGCACGATCGTGTTCGACGTCAGCGGCGTGATCCATCTGGGGCGCGCCGCCGTCTCGGGCTGGGACGCGAACGGCAACGGCTGGGACACGCAATCGCGGCTGAACATCCCTTCGGACACGACCATCGCGGGACAGACCGCGCCCGGCCCCATCGTCATCATGGGCGGCACGGTCAAGCCGGGCGGCAACAACATCATCATCCGCAACGTCACCTTCGCGGTCGGCTACGGCAGCCGCACCTTCGACGAGCCCGGCAAGCCGCCCGTGGCCGGCGATTTCCCGGATTCATACGTCTACGACGCGCTCGACATCAGCGGGACGAACGTGATGGTCGATCACGTCACCACGATCTACGGGACGGACGAGACCGTATCGATGAACGAGCTTGCCAACAACATCACGATCCAGTTCTGCACCATCGCGCAGGGCCAGAACTATCCGCAGGCGGACGCCGAGGCGTCGGGCGTTTCGTACACGGGGCACGCGCTCGGGTCGCTGCTGCAGGCAGGATCGAACGCGAAGATCAGCGTGCTGCACAACCTTTACGCGCACCTCAAGGGCCGGCTGCCGCGCGTCGGCACCGAGGCCAGCAAGCTGACCGTCTCCGGCGTCGGCGCCTACAACGACTTCCGCAACAACGTCTTCTACAACTGGCTGGGCACCGCCGGCACCGGGTCGGGCAGTCAGCCGAGCCAGAACAACTTCGTCGGAAACTTCTATCGGGCCGGGCCTGGCGGGGACGATCCGACGGGCGGCACCAGCACGTCGATCACGACCGCGTCGGGCGGGACGTCGATCTTCAACGGCAGCGATTCGACGAACACGAAGGTCTATCACTCGGGAAATCTGAAGGACACGAACAAGGACGGCGACGCGAACGACGGCGCCGCGCTGGCCAACAGCGACTTCGGATCGTCCAGCTTCCAGGGTTCCGCCTTCACGCAGACCCCGTACTACGGCGCGACCGACGATGCGAACACGGCGTTCATGCGCGTCACCGACTACGCGGGCGCCCGCTGGTGGAGCCGCGCCGCCGTCGACACCCGCCTGATCAACGAGACGCGGGCCGGGACCGGAAAGATCGTCGCGTGGGCCGACGATCCCTTCAACAGCGGCGGATCGGAGGGGACCGAATGGCGCGCGCTGGTGGCGACACCGACGGTGTCGCGGCCGGCGGACTTCGACACGGACGCCGACGGCATGCCCGACGCGTGGGAGACGATGCACGGCTTCAACCCCGGCGTCGCCGACGACAAGGGCGACGCCGATTGCGACGGCTACACGAACCTCGAGGAATACCTGAACGAGCTGGCGGCGTGGCCGGCGACCGCGCAGCTGATGTTCGAGGGGACGCGCAGCGTGCGCTACGCGGAGATCGAGAACTGGCGCGTGCGCGGCGGGCCGGCGACGGCGATCTGGCAGCCGAGCGCGTACGACGCCGCCGTGATCGCGCGCGGAACGGCGATCGTCGACGCGGCCGGGCAGCACGCGGGGACGTTGCGGGTGGGCGGCGCGGTCCCAGCGGCGCTGAAAGTGACAGGCGGCTGGCTGGAGGTTGCGCGGCTCGCGAAGGCCCGCACCTCGACGTTCAAGCTCACGGGCGGCACGTTGCACGCCGGGGCGGTCGACTTCGATCTGGTCGACGACGGCGGCGTGATCGCGCCCGGCAAACGGGCCGGGGGCGGGCGCATGACGATCGCGGCGAACCTGATCATCAACAGCGGCGCGCTGGCAATCGGGATCGCCGGCCGCGCGAGCGATACGGTCGACGTCGCGGGCGTCGCCCGTCTGGGCGGCGCCTTGCAGGTCATCACGCGCGATGGGTTCAAGCCGCGGACGGGAGATTCGTGGACGATCCTGCGCGCGGGGCGCGCCATCGTCGGCGCGTTCTCGAGCGTGCCTCGTGGCTATCGCGTCGCGGTCGACGGCAACCGCGTCGTGCTGACTTACGGAACGCCGCGGAGGAGCTGAGCATGCTGCAGGAGCGCCACTACCGGTTTTCGCCGTTCGTCGGATCGATCGTCTTCGCGCTGCTGATCGGGGCCTGCGGTGGCTCGCCGGATTCCACGGGCGGCAGCGGCGGCGCCGGCACGACCGGCGGCGCAGGGTCGACGGGTGCTGGCGGTACGACGGGCGGCGCCGGCACGACCGGGAACGCCGGCACCACGGGCAGCGCCGGCAGCATCGGGACGACGGGTGGTGCCGGCAATGGCGGCACGACGGGCGGCGCCGGCAATGGCGGAACGACGGGCGCTGCCGGCACGATGGGCGCCGCAGGAACGACGGGGACGGCCGGCCGTGGCGGAACGACGGGCGCTGCGGGAACGACGGGCACCGCCGGTCGCGGCGGGACGACAGGCAGCGCGGGGACGACGGGCGCTGCGGGCCGCGGCGGCAGCAGTGGAACGACGGGCGGCGCCGGAACGACGGGCGCGGCCGGGACGGGCGGTGCGGGTCGCGGCGGAACGACGGGCACCGGCGGCGTGGCGGGGACGGGTGGCGGCAGCGCGGGGCGGGGCGGGACGACCGGGGCCGGCGGCTCCTCGAACCCCGACGGCGGCAACTGGGACGCGCCCCCGCTTCCGGCGATGGTGACGATCCACATCGCGGGCGATTCGACCGCCGCGATCTTTCCGGCGACGGATGCCACCATGCGTGTCGGCTGGGGGGCCGTTCTCGATCCGCTCTTCGACAGCACCGTCACCGTCGACGACGCCGCGCTCTCGGGGCGCAGCACCAAGAGCTACATCGACGAGGGCGCCTGGACGACGCTGCAAGCGAAGATCAAGACCGGCGACTACCTGTTCATCGAGTTCGGCCACAACGACGAGAAATCCGACGATCCGGCGCGCTACACGGATCCCGCGACCACCTACCGCACGAATTTAAAGACGTTCATCAACGGCGCCCGCGCGCGCGGCGGCGTTCCCGTCTTGATGACGTCGATCTGCCGGCGCCAGTTCAGCGGCAGCACGGTGACCGGAACGCACGGCGCCTACACGACCGCGGTGTTCGCGGTCGGCCAGGAGACCGGCACGCCCGTGGTCGACATGGAGACGCTCACCAAGAACTGGCTGATGATGCTCGGCCCGACCGCCTCGGTGGCGATGTTCGCCACGGACGACAACACGCACACCAACATGCAAGGCGCCGTCGCGATCGCGAAGCTCGCCGTGACCGGCATCCGCGCTCTCGGCCTGCCGCTCGCCGCCCGCGCGCTGCCCTAGCTGGGAGGCCGGACGTCCGAGAGCTTCGCGATCTCAGGGACGTCGCTGAGCGCTTCCTTCGCCAGGCGGACGAAGGCCGCCCGCGCGGGATCGATGTCGCCCACCAGCATCTCCCGCTTCCCAGCGACCAGGGCGACGGCGATCTCGTCACACGTGAAGCAGACGAGCACGTCGACCGCGCGTGTTCGCGCGTACACGCGGAACGCGACACCCGGGGCGAACGCACACCCTTTCATGATGGAGCGACCGAAGGGATACATCTCGGGCTGGTAGGAACGTTCGTCGAGGATCAAGCGCGTGATCTGCTGGGCGAACGCGCGTCCCTGGCTCGCACCGACCCGGCGGACCGGGTAACGGCGGATCGTCGGCGGCGTCCCCGGCGGAAGCTCATAGCCCGTGTTGTCGTCGGCGTACCCGCGCGCCCCGACGGGCTGCGGGCCCACCACGAACACCTCGACCCTGTCGCCGGCCTGGAGGATCTGGACGGCCGTCCGTCCCAGCCAGGTCTCGAACTTCTTGTCGACCTTCGCCCACGAGTCGGCCGACACGCAGATGAGCGCGGCGAGCGCGAGGCCCGCCGCGCCGTTCCATCGTCGGCCGATCACCACTGTCAACGTTACTTCAGCTAGAAGGTCTTCGTCATCAAAACGCGTTCGGGCGGCAGGCCCTTCAGGACGGTGAGAAACGCGTCGAACGTCGGCCGCTCCACGTACTTGGTTGCGGCGGCCCACAACGTCTTGTCCGCCGCCAGGTTCTCTTCCAGCACGGCCGCCAGGCGGGACGCGGCGGCCAGCTTGCGTGGACCGACCAGGATCTCCGGCGCGCCCTCGGCCTTCACCTTCAGCACCTTCAACACCAGCTGCCGTTCCTTCGCGAGCCAGTACCTGTCACGCCGGAAAGGCCGGAACGCGCCGTCGAGCGCGTTCTTGTCGGCGTGGGTGGCACCGGCGAGCCGTCCGCCGGGCGCGTAGAGGCTGTCCTGCCGCGTGGTGCCAAGGATCCGGCAAACGGGATCGCGCCCCGCGCAGTCGCCCAGCTGCATGAGCAAGCCGATGTCGTGGCGATCGGGGAGCTCCACCTCGTGCGCCCACGAAGCGCCGTCGCCCGCCCGGCGCCAGATGTCGCCGACCGTTGCCGCGGGCGTCGGATCGGCGCGGTAACCGGCGATGTCGACGAGCCGCCAGATCGAATCGAAGCCCACGGCCGACCGTACCAGGAACCGTTACGGGGTCGAGAACAGCGTCAGGTTCACGGTGTCCGCGATCTTCTGGTGACCCGCGACGCTGGGGTGCAGGCCATCGCCGCTGTCGTAGGTCGCGACCATCTTCGTCGCGTCGGCCGAATCGCGCAGCGCTATGTCCAGGTCGATGATCGCGTCGAACTTGTTGGTGGTCCGGATCCAGCTGTTGACCATCGTGCGCCCCGACTCGCGATCGGCGTTGTAGTAGGTGTTGTTGCCGTTGAACGGCGTGATGGTCGCGCCGTAGACCTTGATCCCGGCGGCGTGCGCCATGTCGGCGAGCGAGCCGAACGCGGTGGTCAGCTGCGTCGCGGTGGTGGCGCCCGACGACGAGCCGCCAAGATCGTTGATGCCCTCGAGGATGATCAACCACTTCACGCCGCGCATCTGCAGGACGTCCCGCATGAAGCGCGCTTGCGCCGTCGGCCCGAGCCCGCCGGTCAGCACCGCGTTGCCGCCGATGCCCTGGTTCAGGACGCCGACCTTGCCCATCGTGGCGGCGTTCGCCTGCAGGCGGCGCGACAGATCGTCCGGCCAGCGGTTGTTCATGTCGGTCGTCGAGCCGCGGCCGTCGGTGATCGAATCGCCCAGCGTGACCAGCGCGGCGGTGCCCGCGGGCGCCATCACGTCGAGGCCGACGATGTAGTACCAGTGCTCGGCCATGACGGCGCCGCTGATGCTGGCCGCGCTGACCATGTTCCCGGTGCCGATGAACGAGTTCGTGCGCGAGCCGGGATGGCCGGTGATGCCCGTCGGCGTGGCGCCGAAGGCGATCGTGATCGCGACGTTGCCCAGCGCCGGCACCGCGAAGTCGAACGGATCGGAGAACACCGCCTGGTTCTGCGCGATGGTCACCGATGCCGCTCCCGAGAACGTCACCGCCTTGTCGGTCGCCATGTTGATCGAGCTGCCGGTGGTCGCCAGCGCGACGTGGACCGCGTTCATCGTGACGGGACCAGAGCCGAACTCGTTCGACAGGCGGAGGCGGGCCTGCGAGCCGCTGATCGACGTGAAGACGATCTGGCGAAGCGTGTTGTTGGTGAGACCGGGCGGACTCGGCGGGTTGTTGCCCGTCTCGGTCAGCTGCGGGCCGGTCGCCCACGTGCCGACCCACGCCTGCGTGCCGCCGCCGCCGGTGCCTCCGGCGCCCGTCGTGCCGCCGCGCCCGCCCGCGCCGCCAGTGCCGCCCGCGCCGCCGGCGCCCGCGCTGCTGCCGCCGCGGCCGCTCATGCCACCGGTGCCGGCGCTGCCGCTGGTCCCCGCGGCCGCGCCGCCCGTGCCCGCGGTCGCGCCGCCGGTGCCCGCGCTCCCCGTCGTGCCGGCGTCGCCGGCCGCGCTGCCACCCGTCCCCGCCGCGCCGGTCGTGCCCGCGACGCTGCCGCCGGAGCCCGTCGTCCCGGCCGTGCTCCCGCCGGCTCCGGTCGTTCCTGCCGCGCCGCCCGTTCCGGGATTGCCGCCGCCGTCACCGGATGGCCCGCACGCGCTCAGACAGACGGCCGTCAGTCCGACGAGAACAGCGATTCGGACGTTTACCACTTCTCATCGTTTTCTCATTTCTGGCGCAGCCCGGGAAGGTCAAACCGAATGGTCGAACTTACCCCGCGACGGGTGGTGCCGGCGCGCCGTTTGAGGTTAACTAGCCGGATGCCGAGACGCGCGATCATCGCCGGCATGGTCGCCGTGGTTCTTGCCGGCGTGCCGGCGGGGCAGGCGGCGGCCGCGGATCCGGGCGAGCGCGCGGAGGCGCTGCTGTTCGCCGGCGCCGTCAATCGGTTCGTCGCCAAGCAGGTGCCCTCGACGTTCTCGATCCGGGGCGATCGGGACGCGGGCATCGGCGCGCAGGACGTGACGCTGGTCGACGCGCGGTATTGCGGGGCCACCGCGCGCGGTCACGGGCGGCTGGTGGGCGTGCTGCGCTCGGCCTCGTCGGGCGAATCCGCGCCTGCGGCGCTGCCGTCGCTGGAGGCGCGTGACTGTCACGCCAAGCTGGAAGAGCTGGCGCGCCGGCTGGCGGGCGCGCCCGACGCCGGCGCGGTCGCGGTCGTCGAGCTGGTCGCCGAGTGGGTGCCGTCGGAGATTCGCGTGTCGATCGGCGACGTCGGCACCGGCGGCGAGGGCGCGCGTGCCCTGGGACGGACGCTGGCGCGGGCCAAGGCCACCGGTCCGCTGGGGACCGCCGAGACGGGCGGTCTGAAGCTGGAGACAGAGCGCGGTTCGTCGCTCAGCTTCGATCTCGCGCTGTCGTTCCTGAAGGACGGCGTGCTCGCGACGCTGACGGTCGCGTGCCCGGGATGCGTCCCCGCCGCGCCGCGCGCGCCCGCGATCGTACCGACCTCCGCATCCGGCGACGCCGACGGCGCCGTGGGCGCGAGCCTGCGGATGGCCAACCGGGTGGTCGCCTTGTTCAGCGAGGACGGACCGCTGGTCCTGGAGATGGACAAGCAGGCCGTCGAGATCCGCAACGTCCAGATCGCGGGCGGGGAGGGGACGCTGTCGGTGCGCGGTCGCGCCACGTCACGCGCCGTCGCGGAGACGGCGCTAGTGCAGATCGATTCAGCGGGTGGCGACCTGAAGCTGAACGAGGTGCGCGCCGACCCCGAGCTGGAGAATTGCAACGCCGTGTCGGGCGCCGGAGCCATGCGCTGCAACCTCCGCAACGCCGCCCGCGGCCCCGCCGCCGCCGCGCTCGCCGCGGCGATGACCTCTCGCTACCGCGGCAAGCTGCTGCGAACGCTGGTCGTGCCGCCGCCGTTCTCGTTCGAGGTGAGCGGTCGCCGGCTGACCCTGCGGCTGACACCGACCCGCGCCAGCTCGACGAGCAGCGGCCTGGTCGTTCAGGGGAAGGCCGAGCTCGAGTGAGACCTGGAAGGAGGCAGCTTCAACCGGTTCGCGGGTCGGAGCATCAAAAGCTGTACCCGGACGGGCAATGAAGAAATCATTAGCGCTGATCCTGCTGTCCACGGTTTCGGGCTGCGCCTGGATGTACTCGGCGCCGGTGCCGCTGCACACCGAGAGCTATCAGGCGTTGCCGAACGCGCGGGCGAGCACGCTGCTGGTGCTGATGCCAGGGCGGGGCGACAAGGGGGCCGACTGGGCGGCGCACGGTTTCGTGTCGGACTTGCGCGCGGCCGGCCTCACGTTCGACGTCGTCGCGACCGACGCGCACATCGGCTACTACATGAAGGAGACGATCGTCGAGCGCATGCGCGACGACGTGCTCGCGCCCGCGCGCCAGCAGTACAAGCAGATCTGGATCGTCGGCGCCTCGATGGGCGGCCTGGGCGCGCTGATCGTCGCCAGCCGGCTGCCGGGCGCCGTCGATCGGGTGATCCTGCTGTCGCCCTACCTGGGACCGAACAGCCTGATCCGCGACATAGAGGCGGCGGGTGGGCCGGCGCGCTGGACGCCCACGGACCTCACCGATCCCTATCAACGTATCTGGCAGTGGCTGCAGAAGTACCGCGAGCCGAACGCGCCGATGCCGCCGATGTACCTGGGATTCGCCCGCCAGGAAGGCATGGCGCCCAATCACCGCCTGCTCGCGCAGTTGCTGCCCGCCGACCGCGTGTTCGAGGTCGACGGCGAACACGGCTGGATCGCGTGGCAGAAGCTGTGGCACCTCGAGTTCGCCGGCTTCGCG
>Ga0207708_10001069_pt1 | contig 20541 bp, 22 predicted proteins | sample KBSK5101metaG_FD_184340 | JGI IMG/M metagenome (GOLD analysis project Ga0207708, IMG submission 184340) | Corn, switchgrass and miscanthus rhizosphere microbial communities from Kellogg Biological Station, Michigan, USA - KBS K5-10-1 metaG... | ecosystem: Host-associated > Plants > Roots >...
TGCGCCAGCTCCAGAGCCTCGCGGGTGTGCTCGATGAACGCGGCCACGTCGGAGCCGAGGAAGTTCTCGCCCTCCCCGAGCCCGACCACGAGCGGCGAGTTGCGGCGCGCGGCCACCACCCGTGACGGGTCGTGTGCGTCGACCGCGACCAGCGTGAACGCACCTTCGAGCCGGCGGCAGACGCGCTGCATCGCCGTGGTCAGGTCGGCACCTGCGCCCACCTCGCGCTCCAGCAGCTGGGCAGCTATCTCGGTGTCGGTCTCCGAGCGCTGCTCCAACCCGGCGGCCTGCAGCTCGGCGCGCAGCCGGGCGAAGTTCTCGATGATGCCGTTGTGCACGAGCGCGACCCGGTCGTCCGGTCCGAGGTGCGGGTGCGCGTTGGTGTCGTTGGGGGCGCCGTGGGTGGCCCATCGAGTGTGCCCGATCCCGGTGGTGGACTCCGGCAGCGGACTCTCGACGATCGCCTTCTCGAGGTTGGCGAGCTTGCCGGCCCGCTTGTCCGAGGAGACCGACCCGTCAGCGATCACGGCGATGCCGGCCGAGTCGTAGCCGCGGTACTCCAGCCTGCGAAGTCCCTCGATCACGACGACGCTCGCCTGCTTCTCGCCGACGTAACCCACGATTCCGCACATGCGCCGGAGTCTACGGTGACGGGTAGTCCAGACTGGTGCGCATGGGCAACGGCCAGCACGCGGGTGCCGCGCGCGAGGCCTCCCCCTACGTGGAGCTCGACCGGGCCGACTGGGCCGGGCTGGCCCAGACCGCCAACGACGCCACCGAGCAGCCGCTGACGGCGGAGGAGATCGACCGCGTCCGGGGCCTCGGCGACCAGCTCAACCTGCACGAGGTGCAGCAGGTCTACCTGCCGCTCTCCCGCCTGCTCAGCCTCTACGTCGGCTCCAGTGGCTCGCTCCACCGTGCCCAGGAGGACTTCCTGCGCCGCCCGCAACCGCCACGCACCCCGTTCGTCATCGGCCTCGCCGGCTCGGTCGCGGTCGGCAAGTCCACGACCGCGCGCGTTCTGCAGCAGATGCTGGCGCACTGGCCCGAGCACCCCTCGGTCGCGCTGGTCACGACCGACGGTTTCCTGCACCCCAACAGCGAGCTGCAGCGCCGAGGGATCCTGCACCGCAAGGGCTTCCCGGAGTCCTACGACCGCAAGGCGCTGCTGCGCTTCGTGATCGACATCAAGTCCGGCAAGGACGAGGTCGAGGCCCCGATCTACTCGCACCTCGGGTACGACGTGGTGCCCGACCAGAAGGTCGTGGTGCGCCACCCCGACATCGTGATCGTCGAGGGCCTCAACGTGCTCCAGCCGGCCCGGGGCCGCGAGGACGGCCGCACCGGCCTGGCCGTGAGCGACTTCTTCGACTTCTCCGTGTACGTCGACGCGGCCGAGGCCGACATCCGGCGCTGGTACACCGAGCGGTTCCTCCGGCTGCGCGAGACCGCGTTCCGAGACCCGGCGTCGTACTTCGCGCGCTACGCGGCGCTGAGCCGGGACGAGGCGGTCAGCGAGGCGGGCCGGCTGTGGGACACCATCAACGGCCCCAACCTGGAGCAGAACATCCAGCCGACCCGGTCACGCGCGACGCTCGTGCTGCGCAAGGACCGCGACCACTCGGTCCGCTACGTGCGGCTGCGCAAGCTGTAGTCGCCGTCCGTTGCGGTCGTTCCCCGTGGTGGGGTCAGATGCGCTTCTGGAACTCCCCGAGGCGCTCGACCGCGACGAACCCGAGGGCCTCGTTGATCGCCACCATGTGCGTGTTGACCTCCGCGTTGTAGGTGAACAGCTCGCGCACGGGCGGGTCGTGCTGCTGCAGGGCGCGCAGGTTGGCCACCTTGACCGCGATCCCGAGCCGGTGGCCGCGGTGCGCCCGGTCGACGACGGTGCCCCACTGGTAGCCGCGGCCCGGCTCGTGCACCGTGGTCATCACGGTGGTGAAGGCGACCACGGTGCCGTCGCGGTCGACGGCGACCGCGACGTACGGCACGCGTCCCTGCTGCTCTCGAAGTGCCTCCTCCTCGCGCAGGACGGCGACGTCGGCGACCTCCGGCTCGCGCTCGACCTCGCCTGCCGGCGCCTCGGTCATCAGGCTGGCGTTGATCGTCGCGAACGACTCGACCAGCTCGTCGGGCACCCGCCCGCGCCACGTGCGCACCTGGTACGCCGCGTGGTGCGGCGCAGCCTCGCCGGCCAGCCGGTCGAGCAGCGCGGGCTCGGCCGGCAGCTCCAGCCGGCGGTGCACGTCGCCGAGCCCGAACACGTAGCCGCGATGGGTGAGGAAGTCGGCGTTGTCGTGGCCGGCACCGTCTGCCGGCGCGTCGCCGGGGTAGAAGGTCTCGGCGTCGAGCAGCGTGCGGCCCTCGGCGACGGCGCACTGCTCGAGGTGCGCCAGCATCGCGGCGCCGTACCCACGGCGGCGGAGGGCCGGCTCGGTGTCGACGGCCAGGGCGGCACTGGCGAGGTTGTCGAGCTGCGGCATCCGGATCGCCCCGGAGCAGACCACGGCGCCGTCCACTCTCCCGCTGAAGGCCACGATCCGACGCCGGCGGCCGGGGTCGCGCAGGGCGGCCTCCGCCTCGCGCAGCCGCCAGGGGCTGGGGAACGCGCGGTCATGACTCTGCGACCGCTCGTAGACGGCGTGCCAGGCCGCGACCTGGTCGTCGTCGAACGGGTCGACCTCGCCTATCTCCACGGGCGACGACGCTAGGGGACGCAGCTCGGCCCGGCCACCCGATTTCGGGAGCCGGGCCGGCCGATCGGGTCGTGCGGGACGCTCAGGCAGCGAGGCCGGTCACGGTCACCGGCACGTTGCCGCGGGTCGCCCTGGAGTACGGGCAGACCTCGTGCGCCGCCTCGACCAGGCGCTGCGCGGTCGCGTCGTCGACCCCCGGGATCCGCGCCGTGATGTCTGCGGTGATGGCGAACGAGTCACCCTCGGGACCCAGGCCGACCACGATCTCCAGCTCGGAGCCGTCGGCGAGCACGCCCTCCTTCTTCGCGACCATGCCGAGCGCACTCTGGAAGCATGCGGCGTAGCCGGCAGCGAAGAGCTGCTCGGGGTTGGTTCCGGTGCCCGGGCCGCCGGTCTCCTTCGGCGCGGTCAGCAGCACGTCGAGGACGCCGTCGTCGGTGACGACATGACCCTGCTTGCGGCCTCCGGTGACGGTGGCACGGGCGGTGTACACGATCTTCTCAGGTGTGTTGGTCATGAGGGATCCAACAGGGCACCACGGCCAGGTGTTCCCAGACCGGCTGCCGGACGGGTCAGGGCGCGAGCGCCAGCCGGATCCGTACGACGTCGGCGAGCCGGCCGGCGATCGCCTCGGCCTGGTCGGCGGTGCCGGCCTCGACCATCACCCGCACCAGGGCCTCGGTGCCGGACGGCCGCAGCAACACCCGTCCGGTGTCACCCAGCTCGGCCTCGGCCTCGGAGACCGCTGCCGCGACCACGGCGTCGTCGTCGGTGCGCGCCTTGTCGACGTCGGAGACGTTGACCAGCACCTGCGGCAGCCGGGTCACCACCCCGGCCAGGTCGGCGAGCGTGCGCCCGGTGCCCGCCATCCGCGCCAGCACCTGCAGGGCCGCGAGCAGCCCGTCACCGGTGGTGGCGTGGTCGCTCATGATCACGTGTCCGGACTGCTCGCCGCCCAGGTTGTAGCCCGAGACCTTCATCGCCTCGAGCACGTAGCGGTCGCCCACCTTGGTCTGCCGGACACCGACCCCGTGGGAGCGCATCGCGTGCACGAAGCCCAGGTTGCTCATCACCGTCGCCACCACGGTGTCGGCGTTGAGGGCGCCCTGCTCGCGCATCGCGAGCGCGAGGATCGCCAGGATCTGGTCGCCGTCGACGATCGCGCCGTGCGCGTCGACCGCGAGCACCCGGTCGGCGTCGCCGTCGACTGCGAAGCCGACGTCGGCGCCGTGCTCGAGAACAGCGGCACGCACGGGTCCGAGGTGCGTGGAGCCGCACCCCTGGTTGATGTTGAGCCCGTCGGGCGACGCGCAGATCGCGACCACCTCGGCACCGGCGTCGCGCAGCGCGCGGGGACCGACCACGGAGGCGGCGCCGTGGGCGCAGTCCAGCACGACCTTCAACCCGGCCAGCGACTGGTCGATGGTGCCGAGCAGGTGCGCGACGTACTCGTCGACGGCGGTGGTGTGGGTCGAGACCCGACCGACCTTGCCGCCGGTCGGGCGCTGCCAGGTCTCGCCCATCCGCTTCTCGATCGCGTCCTCGATCAGGTCGTCGAGCTTGCGACCGCCGCGTGCCAGGAACTTGACCCCGTTGTCGGGCATCGGGTTGTGCGAGGCCGAGAGCATGACCCCGAGGTCGGCTCCCAGGGATCCGGTGAGGTGGGCGACGGCAGGCGTCGGCAGCTCACCGAGGAGGTGGACGTCGACCCCCGCGGAGAGCAGCCCGGCCACCACCGCGGCCTCGAGGAACTGCCCGGAGATCCGGGTGTCGCGCCCGACGACGGCGAACGGCCGGTGCCCCTCGAAGACACCGGCCTCACCCAGCACGTGGGCGGCAGCCACCGACAGGTCGAGCGTGAGCTCGGCTGTGAGCTGGCCGTTGGCCAGACCGCGTACCCCGTCGGTGCCGAACAGGCGACCCACAGGAGCGCTCAGCGCTTGGAGAACTGGGGCGCCTTGCGGGCCTTCTTGAGTCCGGCCTTCTTGCGCTCGATGACGCGGGCGTCACGCGTGAGCAGCCCGGCCCTCTTGAGCAGGGCGCGGTTGGCGTCGAGGTCGATCGCGTTGAGCGCGCGCGCCACGCCCAGGCGCAGAGCGCCGGCCTGGCCGGTGATGCCGCCGCCGTGGATCCGGGCGATCACGTCGAAGCGCCCGACCAGGTCGGTGGTCACGAAGGGCTCGTTGACGACCTGCTGGTGGAGCTTGTTCGGGAAGTAGGAGTCCAGGGCGCGACCGTTGACGGTCCACTCGCCGGTGCCGGGCACCAGGCGCACCCGCGCCACCGCTTCCTTGCGGCGGCCGGTGGCGGCCGCGGGGGCGATCGTCGCCGGGCGGGGCGGCGCGTCGGCGCCGGGGGCGCTCTCGGAGGAGTAGGCGACGCCCTCCTCGTTGACCTCGTAGGTCTCCTCGGCGGTCCCCGGGTTGTCGTCTGTCACGTCGGTGGTGTCAGCCACGAAAGTTCCTTCGTCTCGTCTGCATGAGTTACTGGGAGATCTGCTTGATCTCGAACGGCTTGGCCTTCTGGGCGGCGTGCGGGTGCTCAGGCCCGGAGTAGACCTTGAGCTTCTTCAGCATCTGCCGACCCAGACGGTTCTTGGGGAGCATGCCCCACACCGCGTTCTCGATGGCCCTGCGGGCGTCCTTCTCCAGCAGCACACCGATCGGCGTGGCGCTGAGGCCGCCCGGGTAGCCGGAGTGGCGGTAGGCCATCTTGGTGGTCTTCTTGGTGCCCGAGAGGGAGACCTTCTCGGCGTTGACGATGATCACGAAGTCGCCGGTGTCCACATGCGGGGCGAAGATCGTCTTGTGCTTGCCACGCAGGAGGTTGGCCGTCTGGACCGCGAGGCGGCCGAGCACCACGTCGGTGGCGTCGATGACGTGCCAGTCGCGCTGGATGTCGCCCGGCTTCGGGCTGTACGTACGCACAGGTGTTGCCTAACTCGTTCGTCGGGTCCGGTCAGGCGGAGTCCACGACCGGAAGGTGTTGCCGCGGCTTCTGACGAACACTGCCCGGTTTCTGTTCACCCGGGTCTGCGCCGTGGTCCGTGCAGGACCGCCGACGCGGCAGGAGTCGCGACCGCCCAGACTACCGGCGTGTCCGGCTGGTGGTCAAAACGGCGCAGGGGACTAACGGCCCCTCTGAGCAGGGAATAGGTTGAGCAGACGGTCGACCCCCCGCGAAGGAGCCCACGTGAGCGACGAGCAGACCTCTGGCAACGGCAAGGGTGACACCCTCACCGTCCGGGACAACCGCACCGGCCAGGAGTACGAGATCCCCATCACCGACGACACGATCAGGGCCGGCGACCTCGGCCAGATCAAGGTGTCGGACGAGGCCCCCGGGCTGGCGACGTACGACCCCGGGTTCACCAACACGGCCTCGTGTCGCAGCGCTGTCACGTTCATCGACGGCGAGAAGGGGATCCTCGAGTACCGCGGCTATCCGATCGAGCAGCTGGCCGAGAAGAGCTCGTTCCTCGAGGTGTCCTACCTGCTGCTGACCGGCGAGCTGCCGTCGCAGAACGCGTACGAGCAGTGGGTGCACGACATCACCTACCACACGTTCGTGCACGAGAACGTGAAGTCGTTCATGCAGGGCTTCCGGTACGACGCCCACCCGATGGGCATGCTGATGGCCTCGGTGGGCGCGCTGTCGACGTTCTACCCGGAGTCCGCGAACATCTCCGACCCGGACAACCGGCGGATGCAGATCGTGCGGATGATCGCCAAGATGCCGACGCTCGGCGCCTGGGCCTTCCGGCACGCGCAGGGCAAGCCCTACGTCTACCCGGACAACGAGCTCAGCTACACCGCGAACTTCCTCTCGATGCTCTTCAAGATGAGCGAGCAGAGATACAACGGTGACGAGCGGCTGGTGAAGGCGCTCGACGTGCTGTTCATCCTGCACGCCGACCACGAGCAGAACTGCTCCACCAACGCGGTGCGCTCCGTCGGGTCCTCCCAGGTCGACCCGTACTCCGCCGTCGCCGCCGGTGTCGGTGCGCTCTACGGCCCGCTGCACGGCGGCGCCAACGAGGCCGTGCTGCGGATGCTCAAGCGGATCGGCACCAAGGAGAACATCCCCGACTTCATCAAGGGCGTGAAGGAGGGTGAGGAGCGGTTGATGGGCTTCGGCCACCGGGTCTACAAGAACTACGACCCCCGGGCGAAGATCATCAAGAAGGCCTGCGACGACGTCTTCGAGGTGACCGGGGTCAACCCACTGCTCGAGATCGCCCAGGAGCTGGAGAAGATCGCGCTCGAGGACGAGTACTTCGTCAAGCGCAAGCTCTACCCCAACGTGGACTTCTACTCGGGCCTGATCTACGAGGCCTTCCAGTTCCCGCCGGAGATGTTCACCGTGCTGTTCGCGATCGGGCGCACTCCCGGCTGGCTCGCCCAGTGGCTGGAGCTGGTGCAGGACAAGGACCAGAAGATCGCCCGTCCGAAGCAGATCTACACCGGCGACCGCGAGCTCACGTTCACCCCCGCCGCCGAGCGCTGGAAGTGACCACCGTCGGAGCTTGAGGCGGCAGCTGCGGGCGGTGGGCCGCGGCTTCCCGCTACGCGACCACCCGCACCGGCACCTCGAGGTTCCGCTCGAGGCGACGGACGTCGCGGGAGGTCAGCGCGACGAGGACACTCGCCACGATCACCGCGCCCACAACCAGGAGCCAGGTGCGGAAGCCGACCAGCTCGGCGACCGGGCCGGTGAGCGCCAGCCCGACCGGCCGCGCGATGAACGAGCCGATCATGTCGAAGGAGTAGACCCGCGCCAGCTTGTCCGGCGCCACCTGCTCCTGGATCGACAGGTCCCAGCCGACGCTGAAGATCTCCAGCCCGAACCCGTGCAGGAACGCGCCCACCAGCACCACCGCCAGCGAGTCCGACAACGCCATCGCGACCGGGAAGGCGGCGGTGAGCGCGAGGAACCAGGTGCCGACGTACAGCGCACGCCGCGGCTTCCAGCGCAGCGTGACCAGGCCGCCGACGACGAAGCCGAGCATCATCGTCGACAGCGCCCATCCCCAGGCCGCCCGCCCGAGTGAGTCGCCGACCACGATCGGGCCGAGCACGCCCTGCGCGCCGCCGTAGAACAGGTGGTAGAGCAGCGCCTGCAGGATCAGCAGCCATAGCCAGGTGTGCCGCATCACCTCGGTGAAGCCCTCGCGGACGTCGGCGACCATGCTCCCGCGCTCCGCCGGTACGACGAGCGGCGCGACGCGCACCAGCCGGTAGCACGCCGCCGCGAACGCGAACGTGAACGCGTCGACGGCGAGAGCCCAGCCGCTTCCGGCGCCGGCCACGAGCAGCCCGGCCGCGCCGCTGCCCACGATCACGGCGACGTTCTGGCTGATCCGGCGCCAGGTGATCGCGGTTCGGAGCAGCTCCGCCGGCACGGTCTGCTGGGTGATCGCCGACGAGCTCGGGCCGCCGAGGGCCCCGAGAGCACCATTGACCATGCCGAGGGCGGCGAGGAGCGGGATGCTCGACCAGCCGCCGACCAGCGACGCGGCGACCAGACCCTGCGCGACCGCGGCGAGCGCCGACGAGCCCTGCATCATCACGGTACGGGGCAGCCGGTCGCCGAGCACTCCCCCGAACAGCACCGCCGCGACGTCCGCCAGGGCGTAGAGGCCGACCACGACACCGAGGTCGGACGCGTCGCCGCCGAGGTCGAGCACGGCGAACGCGAGCGCGACCGGGGCGACGCCGTTGCCCAGGGAGCTCACGGTGACCCCGGACAGCAGCCACCGGTACGACGCGTGCCGCAGCGGGTGGTCGAGAGTCGACGCCATGCCGTGCATGTTATTTCGCCAGCGAACTATTCGTCAACGAAATACTTTCGTCTAGACTCGGGCCATGAAGGACGCGGCCGACCTGCACGTCGAGCGCTGGCGGGGTCACTGGGTGCTGGAGCAGGAGTTCGACGACGACGTGGAGGCGATGACGGTCCGGCTGGCGAACATCAACCGCTACTTCAAGAGCACCACGAAGGTGGCGCTCGCCGAGGTGGGCCTGCAGGACTTCGAGTACGACACCCTCCACAACCTGATGATCCGCGACGTCCCCGGGCAGGCGTCCCCGGGCCAGCTCGCCCGCGAGATGCGGGTCTCCAACGCCGGGATCACGGGGCGTCTGGACTCCCTGGAGAAGAAGGGCTGGGTCAAGCGGGTCCCCGGCAAGGGCGACCGCCGGCGGGTCGAGGTCGAGATGACGCGGGCCGGTGTGAAGATCTGGCGCGAGGCGATGGACCTGCGCGGCCACGCCGAGGAAGAGCTCGCGACCGTCCTCACCCGCAAGGAGCTCGCCACGCTCAACCGGCTGCTGAAGAAGATGACACTGCAGATCGAGACCGAGGCCGAGGAGACCACGTGAAGCTGGCAGTCCACTGCGCCAACCTGTCGTACGCCGGGGGGCCGGAGACGCTGGCGGCGACCCTGGCCGGTGTCGCCCGGGCTGCCGACCAGGGTGGGGTGACGACCCTGACCATGATGGACCACTGGTTCCAGATGGAGGACCTCGGCGGTCCTGCGGAGCCGATGCTCGAGGGCTACACGTCAATGGGCTTCCTGGCCGGGCGTACCGAGCGTGTCCAGCTCGGCCTCCTGGTCACCGGAGTCACCTACCGGCACCCCGGGCTGCTGGCGAAGGTGGTCACCACGCTCGACGTGCTGTCCTCCGGGCGTGCCCTGCTCGGGCTCGGCGCCGCCTGGTACGAGCGCGAGCACCGGGCCCTCGGCGTCCCGTTCCCACCCGTCGCCGAGCGGTTCGAGCGACTCGAGGAGACGATCCGGATCTGCCGGCAGATGTGGAGCGACGACGACGGCCCGTTCGAGGGCGAGCACTACCGGCTCGCCGAGACCATCTGCACACCGTCGCCGGTGCAGGCGGGTGGACCGCCGCTGCTGGTCGGCGGGGTCGGTGAGCGCAAGACCCTGCGCCTAGTCGCGCAGTACGCCGACGCCTGCAACCTCTTCGACCTCGGACCAGAGGGTGTGGCGCACAAGCTCGCCGTGCTCGACCAGCACTGCGCGGACGTCGGTCGCGATCCGGGCGACGTACGGCGCACCGTGATCACCGGCCAGGACCCGTTTGACACCTCGTTCCTGTCGCGGATGGAGACCTACGCCGGTCTCGGCATCGACCAGGTCTGGATCGGTCCTCGCCCCGACGACCCGGTCGGCTGGACCGAGCGCGCCTGTGCCGAGGTGCTCCCGAGGCTGTCCGAGCTCGGGTGAGCTCCGGTGAGGGTGGCGCTAGGTTCGGCTCATGAGCGACCTGACCGACGACGTCGTCCGCTCCTGGTCCGGCACACCGGACCCGCGGCTGCGCGAGGTGATGACCAGCCTGACCCGGCACCTGCACGCATTCGTCGAGGAGGTCGGGCTCACCCAGCCGGAGTGGGCGCACGCCGTCGGCTACCTGACCCGGGTCGGCCAGACCTGTGACGAGGTGCGTCAGGAGTTCATCCTGCTCTCCGACGTGCTCGGGGTCTCGATGCTCGTCGACGAGATCACCCACGGCACACCCGCCGGCGCGACGGAGTCGACGGTGCTCGGTCCGTTCCACGTCGTCGACTCGCCCCCACGGTCGCTCGGCGACGACATCAGCCTCGACGGCGTCGGCGATCCGGTCGTGGTGGCGGGCCGGGTGCGGGACCTCGAGGGACGTCCGGTGCCGGGCGCGAGCGTCGACGTGTGGCAGGCCAGCGCCGACGGGTTCTACGACGTGCAGCAGCCCGACCTGCAGCCCGAGCGCAACCTGCGTGGCCTGTTCACGGCCGACGACCAGGGCCGGTACTGGTTCCGCACCGTGCTCCCGAAGTGGTACCCGATCCCCGACGACGGCCCGGTCGGCGACCTGCTCGCCGCGACCGGCCGGCATCCGAACCGGCCGGCGCACGTCCACCTGATCGCCGGCGCGGCGGGGCACGCTCCGCTCACCACGCACGTGTTCCTGGCCGGCAGCCCGTGGCTGGACTCCGACGCCGTGTTCGGGGTGAAGGGCAGTCTGGTCCGCGAGGTCCTCGAGGTCGACGACGCCGAGCGAGCGGCGACGTACGGCGTCTCGGCACCGTTCTCCCTGCTTGAGTTCGACGTGGTCCTCAGCTGACCTGGCGGTCGCGACCCTCCCAGTAGGGCTTGCGCAGGTCGCGCTTGAGGATCTTGCCGGTGGGGTTGCGCGGGAGCGCGTCGATGATGTCGACCGAGGTCGGGCACTTGAACTTCGCGAGGTGCTCGGCGCAGTAGCCGATCAGCTCCTCCTCCGTGGCCTCCGTGCCGGGGTTGAGGCTGACCACGGCCTTCACCGTCTCGCCCCAGCGGTCGTCGGGCACGCCGATGATCGCCACCTCCATCACGGACGGGTGCTCGGCGAGCACCCGCTCGATCTCCGGGGAGTACACGTTCTCCCCGCCGGTGATGATCATGTCCTTGAGCCGGTCCTCGACGTAGACGTAGCCGTCGGCGTCGACCTTGCCCAGGTCGCCGGTGCGGAACCAGCCGTCGTCCGTGATCACCTGTGCGGTCTCGTCGGGCCGGTTGAGGAAGCCCTTCATCAGCTGGGGTGTGCGGAACCAGAGCTCGCCGTGCTCCCCGGTGTCGCGCTCCTCGAGCGTGACCGGGTCGACCACCTTGAGCTCCGCGCCCGGGATGCACCGGCCGGCCGAGACCAGCCGCTCAGGGTGGTCGGCGTCGCGGTGCTCTGGCGGCATCAGGTGCGTGATCACGCCGGCGACCTCGGTGAGGCCGTAGACCTGCATGAAGTCGGTATCGGGCCACGCCTCCATCGCGGCGCGCAGCAACGGAAGCGGCATCGGGGCGGCTCCATAGGTGTAGGTGCGGAGCCCGCCGAACAGCCCGATCGCCTCGGGTCCCGACTTCAGCACCTGGGCGAGCACCGCGGGCACCAGGAACGTGCGGTTGGCGCCATTGAGGATCGCGCCGGCGAGCGAGGCACCGTCGGGGTCACGGGTCATCACGCTGGGGATGCCGTCGTGGATGCCGAACAGCACGTACGAGGAGCCACCGACGTGGAACAACGGCATGGCCACCAGGTTCTTGTCGCCGGGCTCGAACCACCAGCCTTCGTGGGCGTTGATCGTGTGCTGCACCATGTTGCGGTGGCTGAGCATGACGCCCTTCGGAAGGCCCGTCGTCCCGGAGGAGTACATGACCAGGCACACGTCCTCCGGGTCGACGTCCGCACTCCGCTGCCGCGGCCGGGCATCGGCCAGCAACGCCTCGTAGGCGTCGCCGACCCCGCCCCCGGGCGTCACCTCGATCACGTGCTCGACGGTGGTCAGCCGCTCGCGGATCCGGTCGACCAGGGGCATCAGCTCGGTGCCGACCAGCAGCACCTTGGCACCCGCGTCGTTGACCGCGTAGTCGACCTCGTCCCCGGCCAGCCGGAAGTTGACGATCGCGTTGGCCGCCCCGAGCGTCGAGGCGGCCATGGTGAGCTCGACGCAGGCCGGATGGTTCTTGTCCAGGAACGAGACCACGTCGCCGCGGCCCACCCCCAGGTCGGCGAGCGCGCCCGCCAACCGGCGGACGCGCCCGTCCCACTCTGCCCAGGTCCAGGTGCGTCCGAGGTAGGTCAGCGCCTCCGCCTCCGGGATGGTCGCGGCCCAGTGGGCCAGCCGGTCGTCAAGAAAGGTCGGGTCGGGCAACGGGGTCTCGGTCATCGGCGTCTCCTCGGACGTGACTGTGACACACGCCGCGTGACCCGGCAACGAGTCGAGGTCTGGCTAGTGGAGCTCCGCCATCGCGTCGAACACCACGGCTCCGGCCGCGTGAAGGTCCTCCGACCGGGCCAGACCGCCGGCGAAGCCGTAGACCGTCATCCCCGCAGCGACACCGGCCTCGACGCCCGGCACGCTGTCCTCCACCACCGCCGCGCGCGCCGGAGCGACCCCCATCCGCTCGGCAGCCAGCAGGAACAGGTCAGGCGCCGGCTTGCCGCGCTCGACCTCGGAGGCCGAGGAGATCCGGTCACCGAAGTGCTCCCGGAGGCCGGTGCGGTCGAGCTTGCGCCTGATGCCGTCCGGCAGCCCGCTGGACGCGACGCAGGTCGGGACGCCCTTCTGTGCCAGGGCCTCCAGCAGTGCCGGGATGCCGTCGACGGGCGTGAGCTCGGCGTCGAAGATCGCCGTCAGTCGCGGCACCAGGTCGTGCTCGAACCTCTCCGCCGCGGCGGCACCGAGCCGGTCCGCGACCATCTCCAGCTCGGTGGCCAGGCTCAGGCCCATGAACAGCCCGACCACCTCGTCGGCGTTCACCGGCCAGCCGAGCTCGGTCAGCATCCGCGCCTCCTCGTGCACGGTCAACCGTTCCGAGTCCACGAGGACGCCGTCGCAGTCGAAGATCACGAGGTCGTACGACGAGAGCTCCATCCCTCTATTCTGGCGACCGTGCCGGCACTCTCCGTGACCTGGTGGGGTCACTCGTCGATGTCGATCGGTCTCGGCGACCGCGTCGTCGCGACGGACCCACTGCTCTGCCGCCGGGTCTGGCACCTGCGCCGCACCACACCGGCACCTCCGCCCGCCGCGTCCCGGGCCGACGTCGTGCTGGTCTCGCACCTGCATCGGGACCACCTGCACCTGCCGTCGCTGCGTCGCTTCGGCCGGGACGTCCCCGTCGTCGTACCCCGCGGAGCCCCACGGCTGGTCAAGGGCCTCGACCAGCACCGGCTGGTGGAGGTGGCGCCCGGTGACGAGGTGGCTGTGAGCGGTGTCACCGTGCAGGTGCTGCCGGCTCACCACGACGGACGGCGCAGTGTCTTCGAGAAGAGCGGTGCGCCGGCCCTCGGCTACCGGATCGAGCGCGAGGGCTCGAGCGTCTGGTACCCCGGTGACACCGGGGTCCGCCTCGACGTGGAGGGGCTCGCTGCCACCGACCTGGCCGCGGTCCCGATCGGCGGCTGGGGGCCGAGCCTGGGCGACGACCACCTCGACCCGGAGGAGGCGGCGTCGCTCGTGGCCCGGGTGGGAGCCCGGTGGGCGCTGGCCGTGCACTACGGCACGTTCTGGCCGCTGACCCAGCGCCGGGCGCAAAAGCACCACCACTTCTTCGTGACGCCGCCTGAGCGCTTCCACGCGGCGATGGCCGACACCGGGATCGAGCCACTCACGCCGGCCTTCGGGCAGCGCCTGGTGCTTGAGCCGAGCAGCGAGCGTAGCGAGCGTGTCGAGATGCTCGAACCTCAGCGCACCCGCTGGACGCGACCCTCGTCCCAGACCGGCTCGTCCGACTCGTAGACCGACCCGTCGGCGCCGTACACGAGGTACCGGTCGAAGCCCCGGGCGAACCAACGGTCGTGCGTCACGGCGACCACGGTCCCCTCGAACCGCTCGAGGCCCGCCTCCAGCGCCTCCGCGGACTCGACGTCGAGGTTGTCGGTGGGCTCGTCGAGCAGCAGCAGCGTCGCGCCGGAGAGCTCGAGCATCAGGATCTGGAAGCGCGCCTGCTGACCACCGGAGAGCGTGTCGAACCGCTGCTCGGCAGCGTGCGCGAGCTCATAGCGGTCGAGCACCCGGGACGCCGCCTCGCGGGCCATGCCGGGCCGGTGCTCGTCGCCGCGGTGCAGGATCTCCAGCAGCGTCCGGCCGAGCAGCTCGGGGTGGGCGTGGGTCTGCACGAACCAGCCCGGCCGCACCCGCGCGCCGAGCTTCGCCTTGCCCGTGTGGCGCACCGGCTCGATCGGACGGTCCTCGATCGGACGGTGCTCGACGTCGGGGTCGCTGCCGCCGCGCGCGAGCAGCCGCAGGAAGTGGGACTTGCCCGACCCGTTGGACCCCAGGACGGCCACCCGCTCGCCGTACCAGACCTCGAGGTCGAACGGCTGCATCAGACCTGTGAGCTCGAGGCCCTCACAGACCACCGCCCGCTTGCCGGTGCGCCCGCCGGTCAGGCGCATCGTGACCTGCTGCTCGCGGGGGATCGCCTGCGGCGGGCCGGCCTCCACGAACTTGCGGAGCCGGGTCTGTGCCGCCTTGTACTGCGCCGCGAGCCCGTCGTTGTACTCCGCCTTGATCTTGTAGCGCAGCACCAGCGCCTTCAGCTTCGCGTGCTCCTCATCCCAGCGCCGGGCCAGCTCCTCGAAGCGCTCGAACCGCTTGCGCCGCGCCTCGTGGTACGACGCGAAGCCACCCGGGTGCGTCCACACCGTGTTGCCCGCCGCGCCGAGCTCGACGGTCACGATCCTGGTCGCCGTGTTGTTGAGCAGCTCGCGGTCGTGGCTGACCATCAGGATCGTCTTCGGGCTCTCGTTGATCCGACCCTCCAGCCACTGCTTGCCCGGCACATCGAGGAAGTTGTCCGGCTCGTCGAGCAAGAGCACCTCGTCCGGGCCGGCCAGCAGGTACTCGAGCACCAGCCGCTTCTGCTCGCCGCCGGACAGCGTGGCCAGGTCGCGGTACTTCGCCTTGTCATAGCTGACCCCGAGAGCCGTCGTGCAGCACACGTCCCAGGCGACCTCGATGTCGTAGCCGCCCGCGTCGGCGTAGTCCGAGAGCGCCGTGGCATAACGCATCTGGGTCTTCTCGTCGTCGCTGTCCATCAGCAGGAGCTCGAGGCGTTCCACCTCGGCCGCCGCGGCGCGGACCCGAGGCGGGGACACCGAGAGCAGCAGGTCGGCGACGTTCTCCGTCACTCCTGGTGTCGAGACCATCTGCCGCATCACACCGAGGCCGCCGCTGCGCGTGATCGCGCCCGCGTGCGGCACGAGGTCGCCGGTCACGATCCGCAGCAGCGTGGTCTTGCCGGCCCCGTTGGCGCCGACCAGCGCCACCTTCGCGCCCTCACCGACGCGGAACGAGACCTCGTCGAGCAGCACCCGCCCGTCGGGGAGCTCGAAGCGCACCCCGGAGACGTCGACATGACCCATGTGCCCATTGTCGGCGTACGACGGCCGGCCCGCATCCCGAAATCGCGTCGCCGTTCCTGAACGCCTGCTGAACGGCGCACCCCTGCGCACACCGATGCGGCAGGTAGCCCACAGCAACGACACAGGAACACGAGGCAGATTCGAGGTCATGACCCAGGAACGTGACCGTCAGGAACGGCGGACCCGCACGGCGCGACGGACCGTGGTCGCGCTCGGCGCCACCGGCGCACTCGGTGCGGCCGGGGCGATCGGTCTCGGCATCGCCACAGCACAGGGCACGGACGCGCCGGCGCCGGCCTCCACCAGCCAGGAACAGGAGCAACCGGGGCAGGACCTGCGCGGAGACGACTCCGGGGACCAGGACCACGAAGACCAGGACCACGAAGACCAGGACCACGAAGACCAGGACCACGAGGACCAGCACCTCGGGGACCAGCCACCACTGGCTAGCCCAGGCAACGGTGACCCAGCCCAGGGCACCACCGGCGGCTCGTGATGTCTGCCACCCTCGCCGCTCGCGACTGGGACCTCTGGACCAGCCCCTGCCGGATCGTGGTCGCGGACGTCGACCGGCTTGACGCCGCGATCGCGATCGCCGACGGGTTGCTGGCCGAGGTGGAGATCGCGGCGAGCCGGTTCCGTCCCGACAGCGAGCTGCTGAACCTCCGGGCCGGCTGGAACGACCTCTCCCCGATGCTGGCCGACCTCGTGCGCGAGGCACTGACCGCCGCCTGGCTGAGCGACGGAGCGGTCGACCCGACGGTGGGCGCAACGATGGCCGGGCTCGGCTACGACCGCACGCTCGCGGCGGTACGGGCCGTCGGCCTGCCGCGTCTCTCCGTCGTACCCTCCGTGGCCGGCTGGCGGAGCCTCCGTCTGGACGGCTCCCGACTGTTCCGGCCTGCGGACGTTCAGCTCGACCTCGGGGCAACGGCCAAGGCCGTCGCCGCGGACCGGACGGCGGCCGCGATCGCAGATGCGCTCGGCACCGGTGTCCTGGTCAGCCTCGGTGGCGACATCGCGACGTCGGGCCCGGCACCGGACGGCGGCTGGCAGGTGACCGTGCAGGACCTGCCTACCGACGCTCCCCAGCAGGTGACCCTGAACGCGGGCGCCGCCGTCGCCACGTCGAGCACCGCGAAGCGCACCTGGCAGCGCGACGGGCGCACGCTCCACCACCTGGTCGACCCCGCGACGGGGGCCCCGACAGCCGGTCCGTGGCGCGCCGTGACCGTGGTCGCGACCGATTGCGCGCGGGCCAACACCGCGTCCACCGGAGCGATCGTGAAGGGCCACAAGGCCATGGGCTGGCTCCGTGGCCTGGGCTTCCCGGCGCGGTTGACCGACGAGGCGGGCCGGGTGCGCACGATCAACGGCTTCCCCGAGGAGCCGGCACCATGAGGTCACCCCACACAACCGCTCGCATGCTCACGCTTCCGCGGGGACCCCGATGAGCGAGGCACTGTGGGCCCTCGGTCGCGGCACCGGCGTCGTGGCACTCGTCATGTTCACGGTCACGATCGTGCTCGGCATCCTCGGCCGCTCGGGCCGGTCCGTGGCCGGGCTGGGCCGGTTCGGCGTCACCGAGGTGCACCGCACCGCCGCCCTCACCGGCACCACCCTCGTCGCGGTGCACGTGACGTCGCTCTTCTTCGACCCCTACGCCCAGCTGCGTCTGGTCGACGTGGTCTTCCCGTTCCTCGGCGCCTACCGCCCGCTCTGGCTCGGCCTTGGCACCCTCGCTGTCGACCTGCTCCTGGTGGTGGTCACCGTCAGCCTGCTCCGCGAGAAGGTCGGGCCACGAGTCTTCCGCACCGTGCACTGGGCGACGTACGCCCTCTGGCCGATCGCGCTGGCACACGCGGTCGGCAACGGCACCGACCGGACCTCCTCCTGGCTGCTTGCCCTGGCCGCGGCCTGTGCCGGCGCGGTCGTCGTCGCGGTTGGCTGGCGGCTCTCCCCGTCGTACGGCGAACGCGGCTGGTCCCGGACGCCGAGGAGGCTCCCCTCATGGCCCTCACCCTGACCACCCAGCGGCTGCTCGCGGGCCTTGACCACGGGCCTGCACCGCGGCTCACCGCGGGCGGGCTGGTCGACCTGGTCGAGGCGTCCGGGCTGACCGGGCGCGGCGGCGGGGGATTCCCGACCGCGCGAAAGATCCGGTCGATCGGCCGCAGACCCGTGGTCGTGGGCAACGCCATGGAGAGCGAGTACCTCAGCCGGAAGGACGCGGTGCTCCTGCGGACGGCACCGGGGCTGGTCCTCGACGGGCTCGAGATCCTGGCATCCGCGCTGCGGGCGCGCCGGGTCCTGCTCGCCGTCGGCCACCGGATCGACCCCGGGCCGGTGCGCGAGGAGGTCGCGGTGCGCCGCTCCCCCGTCGAGGTCCGGCACCTCGCCGGAGGCTTCGTGGCCGGCCAGGAGTCGGCACTGGTCAACCGGCTCGACGGGCGCCCCGGACTGCCCGGCGACCCGCTGGTGCCAGTGCGGGAGCGTGGCGTCGACGGCCGGCCCACGCTGGTCGTCAATGCCGAGACCCTGGCGCAGCTCGCGCTGCTGGCGCGCTACGGCGCGGACTGGTTCCGCAGCGTCGGCACCAGCGAGGACCCCGGCACCTTCCTGGTGTCCCTCACCGGCTCGACCCGCGACGTGGTGCCACATCCCGGCGTGGTCGAGGTTCCGCGTGGCACGTCGCTGCGGGACGTGCTGAACGGCGCCGGTACGCCGGTGCAGCGCGTCCGAGCGGTGCTGGTCGGCGGCTACCACGGCACCTGGCTGCCGATGGCCGCCCTCGACGCACCGCTCTCCCGCGGCGGCCTGGCACCGTACGGTGCCACGCCCGGCGCCGGCGTCCTCCACGTGCTCGACCGGAGGGCATGCCCCCTGCGCACGAGCGCGGACGTCGCGTCGTACCTCGCCCGCGAGTCGGCCGGCCAGTGCGGCCCTTGCCTGAACGGTCTCCCACGGATGGCGGACACGCTGGCCCGGCTGGCCGTGCCCGGCGCCGACCCGCGGCTGTCGGCCGAGGTCGAGCGGCTCCAGGCCCTGGCCCGCGGTCGTGGCGCCTGCGCCCACCCGGACGGCACGGCGCACTTCGTGGCCAGCTCCATGCGGGTGTTCGCCGGGCACGTCGAAGCGCATCTGCGCGGCGAGTGCCACGCCCTGGGAGGCGCAGCATGAGCCGGGGAGCGCGGCGGCTGCACGTCGACTGGACCCGCTGCGACGGACACGGCTCCTGCGCCGAGCTGCTGCCCGAGCTGCTGGCACTGGACGACTGGGGCTTCCCGGTCAGCCGAACGGGCGAGCGCGACCCCGAGGTGCCGGCCGTGCTGGAGCGGCATGCCCGTCGCGCCCAGAAGGCCTGCCCGCTGCTGGCGCTGCGGCTCATCCCCGCCGTGACTCGAGCACCCTGAAGCCCTTGGCGCTGGCGAGCTTCGTGGTCGGGTAGCCCTGCTCCCCCAGCCAGGAGGCGAGCGAGTCGGCGCCGAGGTTCTTGCCGACCACCATCACCGCCCGGCCGCCGGGGGCCAGCCGCGGGAGCCAGGTGAGCAGGAGCACGTGCAGCGCCTGCTTGCCGACCCGGATCGGCGGGTTGGACCAGATCTCGTCGTACGACGCCGGTGGCAGCAGGTCGGGGGTCGCCGCGACGAAGCGGTCAGCCACCCCGAGCGACGCCGCGTTGTCGGTGGCCAGCAGCAAGGCTCGCTCGTTGACGTCGACCGCGTCGACCCTCGCACCGGCCTGTGCGACGGCGATCGCCAGCCCGATCACGCCGTACCCGCAGCCGAGGTCCAGGTAGCGCCCTGGTCCCGGCGGCTCCGTCTCACGCAGCAGAACCGCGGTCCCGATGTCGAGCCGGCCCCGCGCGAAGACGCCGGAACCGCTCTCGAGCGCCAGGTCGTGCCCCCACACCCGGGCCCGCACCGGCGCACGCGTGAACGGCGCCGACGGGTCGGCGGAGAAGTAGTGCTCAGCCAAGGGTCCGCACCACCCGCGACCGCTCGGCCTGCCGGGCGAGCTCGTCGTCGGCCGGGTAGCCGACCTCCTCGAGCGTGAGTCCGTGCGCCCGTACGACGCTCACCGCCGGGTCGCGCTGCCGCCCGGCCAGGACGCCCGCCGCCCAGGCGGCGTCCCGACGACCCTCGCCGACCGCCATCAGGCACCCCACGAGGGCACGCACCATGCTGTGGCAGAAGGCGTCGGCGCGCACCGTCCCGACCAGCAGTCCGTCGGGCTGCCGCTCCCAGCCGAGCTCGAGCAGGGTGCGGATCGTCGTGGCGCCGGCGCGCTTGCGGCAGAACGCGGCGAAGTCGTGCTCGCCCAGGAGCGCCTCCGAGGCAGCCGCCATGGCTGCCTCGTCCAGGGGCTGCGACGTGACCAGCACGTGGCTCCGCCGCAGCGGGTCCACCGCCTCCGCCCGGTCGGCGATCCGGTAGGCGTAGCGGCGCCAGACCGCCGAGAAGCGCGCGTCGAAGCCGGTCGGCGCGACCCCGATCCGGCGCACCCGGAGGTCCGGGTCGAGCACGCCGTTGAGCCGGCGCAGCAGGACGTCCCCGGCGCCGTCCGCGCCGCGACCGCGGCGGGCGTCGACCACCGCGTCGGCGACGACGTCGGCGATCGCATCGGCCACGTCGAGGTGCGCGACCTGACCCCGCGCGTGCACGCCGGTGTCGGTACGGCCGGCCACGGTCAGCAACGACCCCTCGACGCGCAGCACGGTGTCGAGCGCCCGCTCGAGCTCGCCCTGCACCGTACGCAGGCCGGGCTGCCGGGCCCAGCCGTGGAAGCCGCCCCCGTCGTACCCCAGATCGATCCGCACCCGCACGGCGGCATCCTCCCACCGGCCGGCTGCCGAGCCCCACGCGACCGGTTGGGGGGTCCCTGCTCCCCCCGAAGTCTCACCCACTCCACCCGCCCGCGACCTTGCTCTGCGGGCGCACCACCCAGCC
>Ga0207708_10001072_pt1 | contig 20503 bp, 16 predicted proteins | sample KBSK5101metaG_FD_184340 | JGI IMG/M metagenome (GOLD analysis project Ga0207708, IMG submission 184340) | Corn, switchgrass and miscanthus rhizosphere microbial communities from Kellogg Biological Station, Michigan, USA - KBS K5-10-1 metaG... | ecosystem: Host-associated > Plants > Roots >...
GAGGTCTGAACAATCGGCAATCGGCAATCGGCAATTGGCAATGAAGCTAGTTGTTTGTTAAGACATCTAGTTATGCCGGTCGAAACTCCAATCGCGTTCGAACACAAACCAGTAGTCCGCCGCAGTAGCATGATGTTTCGTGCGCTGTCGCATCGCAACTATCGTGTGTTTTGGGTTGGAGCCTTCCTTTCAAATTGCGGGACGTGGATGCAAGCCGTTGCGCAGGGATGGCTCGTACTGGAGTTGACGAACTCCACCTTCTGGCTCGGACTCGATGCGTTTATGGCGACGGCACCCGGCTTCGTCTTGACGCTGATCGGCGGAGTCTTCGCCGATATGATCGACCGGAGACGACTTTTGATCTTCACTCAGATTATTGCCGGAGTTGCAGCGCTGTCGCTCGCGATCATGATCTCAACCGGTTTAATTAATCGCTGGGTGGTCCTCGCGTTTTCATTTCTCACGGGCTCTTGCATGGCGCTCGCAAGTCCTTCGTATCTCGCGATGACTTACGACCTCGTCGGACGAGAAGACCTGGCAAACGCAATCGCGCTTAACTCGACGCAGTTTCAGTTGGCCCGCGTTGTTGGACCAACGCTCGCAGGCTTTGGCTTTCGTCTATTTGGCCTGGCGGGTTGTTTCTATGCGAATGGTCTGTCGTTTATCGCTGTTGTGGCAGCGCTGGTGATGGTGAGACCTGAGCGACAAACGATTCCTGCTGCTCCCGCCAGTACAGGAAAGCGGACGCTTTGGCACGATCTGCTGGAAGGACTGAAGTACGTTCGAAATCGCCCGCGGGTGTCGAGTTTGTTGCTGCTCTCAGCAGTGCACAGTTTGTTTTCTGCCCCCTACTTCGCCTTTGTCCCTTACTACGCGCGTGACGTCTTCAAGCTTGGAGAATCCGGTCTGGCATGGATGATGGGCACGTCCGGCGCCGGCGCTTTCTTCGGAGCATTGTTGGTGGCTTACCTGGGCGACTTTAAGCGCAAAGGTTGGTTGGTGCTGGGTGGCGCATTCGTCGCGAGTATGTGCGTGACTGGTTTTGCGCTTTCGACAAACCTGGTGGTGTCGTTGGTCTTTCTTTTCTTTATCGGCTTCGCCATTGTCGTGTCGGTGGCAACCACGAATACGTTATTACAGAAGCTGGTAGTGGATCAGATGCGCGGCAGAGTGATGAGCATGTTCATGCTGTCGTTTATGGGAACGATGCCGATCGGAAACATTGTCGCGGGTTATGCCTCAAAACACTTCGGCGTGCCCCATACGCTCGCCTCGGGAGGACTCATCGTCATAACTGTGGTCGTAATCGTCACGATAACTAACAAGCGACTACGGAGCCTGTATTAGCGGGAGCAGGAGCAGCAGGCAGGAGCCAATCATTGGTCATATATCATTTGCCATTTCTCATTTATCACTTAGGAAGACCAGCCGCAGATTCACGCGGATAAACACAGATCAGAAATTAAAGGGCAAGCGGCCGAGCGTTCGTTTCTCATCTTTCCGTTGGTATCTGTGTTTATCTGTGGGAATCTGCGGCTGGTTTCTTAAATGATAAATGAGAAATGGCAGATGATATATGGCCAATGATTGGTTTCCTGCTTTCATCACCCGCAAGATTAACCTTCCCGCCCCGTTCTATCGGTGTTTGACGAGGTGAATTACGGCCTCGATACAAAAATCATCGGGCAAGCTAACTATGGAGTGTGTGAAAATGCACCGAATCTTCCGTCTACTCATCGTTTTATTCGTCCTGACTTCGAGCGCAGCCTTCGCGCAAGCCCAGGGAATCATCGTTCCGGGACCGTGCCAGCGCTGTCCAGACATTCCGCGACCGATGAACCTGCCGCGCTCGCTGCCAATCAAGTCCATCAAGATCGACGCCAAGATTTCTTCGCAGTTGGCGACCACGCACATCGAGCAGATCTTCAGAAACGACTCCAACGCCACGCTCGAAGGCACTTATTTCTTTCCAATTCCAGAAACGGCTTCGATCGTTGAGTTTGCGATTTGGGACGGCGAGCGTCGGCTTGTGGGCGAGGTTCGTTCTCGTGAGGAAGCGCGACGCATCTATGATGAGATTGTTCGGCGCCAGCGCGATCCAGGACTGCTTGAATACGCCGGAAAGGATCTATTTCAAGCGAGCATCTTTCCAATTCCGCCAAGGTCCGACAAGAAACTGGAACTCACATACACGCAGGTCGCGCGAGCTGATTCAGGCACCGTTGCTTATCGATACCCACTCGGAACAGGTCGGCAAATGACTGAGATCGGTTCCGTTGCCGGACGTGTGGAATTACAAAGCAAAGAACCACTTCGAAATGTTTATTCACCAACGCACGTCATTGACGTTAAGCACAACAGCGATAGTCAATCCATCGTTTCGTTTGAGAGTGAACGTGGCAAGGAACCACAGGACTTCCAACTCTTCTACACAATCTCAAAAGAAGACTTCGGTCTCACTCTGTTGACTCATCGCGAACCAGGACGCGACGGCTATTTTCTTTTGATGATCTCACCGAAGAGCGACTGGTCCGAAAAGGAATATACCGCGAAAGACGTTGTCTTCGTGGTCGATACATCCGGTTCGATGGGTGAAGACGACAAGATGGAGAAGGCCCGATCCGCATTGCTTTATGGCATCGGGATCCTGCGACCACAGGATCGCTTTAACGTCGTTTCTTTTGCGGGTGAAGAACACCTGATGGAAGCAGGACTCATCAGTGCAGACGAAATTGGTCGTAAGCGCGGCGCAGAGTTCGTCAAGTCGTTGCGACCCAGTGGAGGCACGAACATCAATCAGAGTCTACTAACGTCGATGCGCCAATTAGTCACGGGCGATCGACCGAAGCTGCTCATCTTCCTTACGGATGGTTTACCAACCGTAGGTGAGACTAACGTGAATCGAATCATCGACAACGTTCGTGGAACAAAGAACACAGGCGTTCGCTTGTTTACATTCGGCGTTGGGCACAACGTCAATACTGCTTTGCTCGATAAACTGGCTTCGGACAATGGCGGTGTGGCTGATTACGTAGAACCGAAAGAAGATCTCGAAGTTAAAGTCTCGAACTTCTTTACGAAAGTAAATTTCCCGGTTCTGACTAATCTGCAACTCGACCTGCCGGGCGTACAGACGGATCTTGTTTATCCACGAGATCTTCCCGATGTGTTCCGCGGTTCACAGGTGACTCTGATCGGTCGCTATCGAAATGCAGCCGCACTTGAGGCGGTTCGGCTTCGTCTGGCAGGGAATTCAGGAGGCACCGCGCGCTCTTATTCCTACGAGAACCTGCGGTTCCCGCTGCGAGAGCAGAACAATGAATATCTGCCGAGGCTTTGGGCTACTCGTCGTGTCGGCTGGCTGATGGAACAGATACGCACGAACGGTGAGCAGAAAGAACTGCGTGATGAGGTTGTAGATCTTGGAACGCGATATGGAATCGTAACCCCTTACACTTCATATCTGGCTTTGGAAAATGAAGCGATTACGACGAACATCACTCCCGGAGCAGGGGCGTCGCCTTCGCCGTCAAACCGACCGATCAGGTCCCTCGGTGGCATGGCTGCGCCAAAGTCCGCAGCAGATGCGAGTGCCGTAACCGGCGCGATAGCAGTGCAGGAGAGCAAGCGCACTCGAGATCAACAACGAATTGAGAAGTTGAAAGAAGAGAACTCGTCAGTTATCAAATACGCCGGCGGTAAGACCTTCTATATGCGTGATGGCATTTGGACTGATGCGGAGTTCAAAGCCGATAGTCGTTTGCCGGAGACTGCGTTGACGTTTGGCAGCGACGAATACTTCGCGATTCTAAAACAGAAGCCGGCACTTGCAAGCTTCTTCTCACTCGGCGAACGCGTGATAGTCGTCTTCGAAGGACGCGTATACAGAATCGAGGCCGTGAAGTAGGAGAGACGGGGAGACAGGGGGACGCGGTGACGCGGTGACATTACCTCCAAAGGTCGCCGTGTCACCGCGTCCCCCTGTCTCCCCGTCTCGCCGTCCCCGCTCTTGTCTACTCTTCCAAACTGCTGTACAAGGAACCCAAACCTCCAAGGGCTTTTCACATCGGTCACGGCTTGAGCCGTGTCCGTATTACCGTCTTCGAGGCTATCGAACAATGCGCTCAAAGCCGTTCTGGATGATCGTTTGCTCAATCTTGGTTGTTCTACCGCTGGGCTCGTTTGCCGCGCAGGCAACTTGGGTCGGCTCGAAGATTCGAACTAACGGCCAAGATCTAAACACTGTCTACTTCGTCGACAATAAGCGAGGCTGGATCGGTGGCGACAGCGGTTTCTTAAGTCGCACTGAGGATGGCGGCCGCACGTGGATCCGACAATCGATCAGTACCACCGCAGGAATCAACGACATCTACTTCCGCGACCAAGAAGCGGGCTTTCTCTTGGCCGGCAATCGAATTTTTATTACCCGCGACGAAGGAACGCGTTGGACGGAGGCGCGTGTATTTCAGCCAGCCGAGTTTGAAGGCGCCGATGTCGAGCTGTATAGCGTTCGGTTTTCCAGCAAGAAGAAGGGATGGGTAGTTGGCTCGATAAGCAAGAGAGACACCGTGATAGATAGCATTCTTGTCTACACAGAGGACGGCGGAGATACCTGGACGCGTCAACGAGCGCCCAGTCGTCTCGAGCTCATTCACATCGACTTCGTGAGTGACAAACGCGGTTGGATCGTCGGAAGCGGCGGAACGATTCTGGCCACGATCGATGCGGGACAAACCTGGATCAAACAGAACTCCGGATCGTCGAACACGCTTTATCACGTCGATTTTCGGAACGACAAAAAAGGTTGGGTGGTTGGCGAGCGTGGAACGCTGCTTCGAACAACTGACGGTGGTGAAACGTGGACGGCGGCTCCAACGAATGCCCGTGCCACCTTGTTATCAGTTCAGTTTCTGAATGACGATGATGGCTGGGTGATCGGACGAACTGGGACGATCTTGAGAACCGAAGACGCTGGAAAAAGTTGGGTGTCCCAGGATTCCTCAACCAAACAAAACCTCTACTCTCTACACTTCAACAAGAACATCGGCTGGGCAGTGGGTGGCGATGGGACAATCCTTCGCTACGAGAAGTGACCAAATTTCCCCACTAAGACAAAACGCCCGGTGCGATAGGAACGCACCGGGCGCAAATCACAGGAGGAACCGAGTGTTAGTGGTTGTCACTATCTTTGTGACAATCCGGTAACCTCGTCTCTGAGATGTCTTTGTCGAAGATGGAGGTTGCCCTCAGTGAAAGATATCAAGCGCGCCCTCCTTCAAATGTTAACGGCGGGGAACTCTGGAGAGTCACGGTGCCTTCTGTTCGATCACCCTCAAAGCGAGCAGCGATCGCAATGTCAACAGAATGCCCATCCATATCCAGTGAGGTCGCGGCGTTGAAGGAGTTCCCCGATACCTCAACAACCCCGAAGTCCGCATCGCCCATTTCAGATGAGATGCTGGCAGTCGTTGCGTCACCAGCGCGTGCGATTGTTAGCGTGGCTGGAATGCTCTGACCCATCGGCGTTTCGATATTGATGGACCATGAGCCCGTAACATCGACTACGACACCGGGCGCGGGTCGCTCCTTTCGTTTGCCCGATGTGCTGTAGATCTCGATGTCTGAGCAGTAGGGTTCAATCTGATCGAGGATTTTTGCTCCGTCGCCCACGACAGTAATCGCAGCCTGATCCGGACGGACATACTGCGATGCAACTTTCTGAACCTCGTCAATCGTTACTGCCTGCACCCGGTCGCGATAATTCTGCAGGTAATCACCAGGAAGACCCAGCATCTTTATCTGGACCAACTGGTCAATCATTCCTTCCTGCGTTTCTAAACGAATTGGAAACACGCCGGTCAGATAAGATTTGGCGTCGTTGAGCTCCCTTTCTGACACAGGCTCGTTCCGAATACGTTCCAGCTCGTAGAAGAACTCCTTAAGCGAATCACCTGTAACCGGTGTCCTCACTTCGGCCGTTGCTCGAAACGTTCCGGCAGTCCGTCGCGCGTCGAGATTGGAGTAAGCGCCATAGGTGTAGCCCTTTTCTTCGCGCAGATTCATAAACAGACGGGACGACGCGGTAGCTCCAAGCACAGTGTGCATGAGCAGCATCGGGAAGTAATCGGGGCTTGTGCGAGTGATTCCCGAGTTAGCGATCACGATATTTGACTGCGCTGATCCCGCTCGATCAACCAGGTATGCCGATCGTTTTTGCCGCACGGGAGGAGCGGGAAAATTGTTCGGCAGCGGTTCACCTTTTTTCCAAGTGGAGAACAGACTTTCAATGCGCGGTGCAATACGGTCGAACTTTACGTTTCCGACGATGATCATCACCGCGTTATTCGGCGAGAATTTCTCTTTATGAAACTCAACGAAGTGCGCGCGAGTTGAACGGTCAATCGATTCGGGAGTGGGTGCGACCAGGGAATAAGGATGATCACCAAACATCACCCGCGACACCATCTCCGTTGCTAAGAATGATGGCTGGGCGCGCTGTTGACGCAAACTCTCTTTCGTATTCTGTTTCGCGAGTTCTACTTCGCTCTCCGGAAAGGAGGGTTGTAGAACAACTTCTGCCATGAGGTCGAGAATCTCGTTCTGAAAAGGTGCGAGTGCCGAAGCTGCGACGATTGTGTAGTCGGAGTTTGCACCTGCCGTCAGACTTGCGCCCATGCGCGCGGCCAGCTCAGCAATCTCACGACTCGATCTTGATTCAGTTCCCTCAGGCAAGAGACCAGCTAACAAGTCAGTGAGACCGGGGAACCCTGGCGGGTCGTATGCAGTGCCAACTTTCAACCCGAGCCGATAGCTCACGAGCGGAAGTCGAACATCCTCGATCACCAGCAAACCCATCCCGTTCGCGAATTGAGTTTCGCGAGCGTTCGGGATAATGAGTGGACGTGGAGCTAAAGGGGGCGGCGCCTGATTTCGGAAAGGTTCCGGTTGACTCATGTTCATAAGTGTAGCGGGCCGGAGCCTTGATCCGATGGCATTGGTGCATCCGCAGGATCTTTCGGCTGTTCCGGTCGCGTGGGAGCTTGTTTGATTTCTGAGGCCGTCGATTTTGTAACTGGTTTAGGTTCAGGATCAGGCTTGGGTGGCACTTGTGGAGCTGGCGCCGCTGGTTGCTTCGGCTCACCGGCCTGTTGCGGTGTTGCAGGCGCCGCTTCAGTTTCAGTTTCTTGTGCCGCCGGAACTATGTCCAGCACTACTCGATTCTCGACATCGATGTACTTCCTGGTCGCGTCACGAATTTCTTCAACCGTGATGCTTAGATAATGGTCCAACTCCCTATCAAACAAAGTAGGGTCAGAGTCGTAAAGCGCAAACTCAGCCAGTCGTTGCGCCCGATACATCGTCGATTGGCGACCACGTACGGTGTCGTTGCAAAGAGAGTTGCGCAGCTTCTCCATCTCGTCGGGCGTGGGACCATCAACAGCCACTCTGTGAATCTCCTCAAAGATCTTCTGCTGGATCTCTGCGATGTCTTCGCCTGGTTTTGGCAACGCAAATATGTAGAAGGCAGATGGACCGCGTCGTTCGTCTACTCCTCCTTCAATCGACACGACCGACTCGTCGCCTTTCACGAGTGTTTGATAAAGCCGCGAGCTATCGCCCTCAAACAGGATCGTCCCAGCGAGCGATAACGCATGGAATTCGCGCGTGCGGCGCGCAGGAATCTTCCAGCCAAGAACAAATGCCGGAGCCGGCGCGAGTGGATCCTTGTAGGTTTGTTGTCGTACCGCGACTGGCTCAGACTCCGTAACATCCACGCCAGGCGGTAACGGCTGAGCAGGTATGCTGGCGAAATATTTATTAATGAGTTGACGAGCTTCGTCAGTTTCGAAGTCGCCAACAACGGTAAGCACGGCATTGTTCGGCGCGTAATAAATCCTAAAGAACTCGCGCACGTCATCGATCGTGGCCGCATCGAGATCTTCCATCGATCCAATGGTCGAATGGGCGTTGGCTGGATTAGTAAAGATCAGTTCATTCATCAGGAGGAACGCATTGACGTACGGTTGATTGTCATAGCGTAGACGTTTCTCTTCCTGCACTGCATTTCGCTGATTGTCGAGGTTCTCCTGAGTTACTTTCAGCGAACGCATTCGGTCACTCTCGAGCCAGAACGCAAGTGGAAGGTAGTTCGATGGAAGGGTTTCAAAATAGTTTGTTCGTTCAGTTGAGGTCGTGCCGTTCATCGTGCCGCCGGCGTTGAAGATGTGTTGAAAATGCGCGGCCTTTGGCACATTCTCTGAACCCTGAAACATCATGTGTTCAAAGAGATGAGCGAAACCGGTTCGTCCCTCTTTTTCATTGCGTGATCCCACGTCGTAATAGACGGCAATGGAAACAACTGGTATCGAAGGGTCAGGACTAAGGACCACTCGCAAACCATTATTAAGCGTAAACTGTTCGATTGGTGTCGGCGGTAGTTGAAGTTTCTCAGCCACAAGGAACTCTCTAACGAACAGGATTTAGTGCCAAAAACTAAAGGGCGTGCTTTACCCTTCGAGAGGAACACGAAGAGTGAAAGCACTGCCTTTGGGGAAAAACTCAGCGACCAACAAAAACTAAGCGGGCTTGTCGGCGATTAGCCCACGAAGCTCTGCACGCAGACGCTCAATCTCAGCGAGTTTCTGCTTAACCCGCTCGAATAAAGCAGACTGAGTTTTGATGCCTTCCTCGATTAAGAAACCGGCAGCTTCCGCTCGGTTGCGAAACACTCCTGCTTGCACGAGCTGCTCGAGCTTATCCTGGGCTTCAGGAGAAATCTTGACTGCTACCACATAGTCGTCTTTGGCGGAGATAGCCTTTTCAATGGTCCTGCTAATGTCGCGGCCGATCGCGCTAAGCGATTCGGGAATGCGTGAAGCGATGTCGCGTACCGATGATGCGGTACGGCCATGTTCATCCGATGAATCGCTATCGTCGTCCCGTAGCATTAGATCATCTACCGGATCTGGGGTTGAAGGCTCTTCCTTATGATAGGGACTGCTCATTTGCGTAAAGACTCCTTTAGTAACTATTCGTTCCTCAGCGTCTTACGATTTTCTCCAGGGGTATGTTCATTCTACGGAGGCGTGGAAACAACCGTCAAGCGACATCAAGTCTGACGAGTAGACCCAACATTACTAACAACCTTGCTCGCGCCAAGTGCATCCGTTTATAGTGCAAGCCGGTTGAGCTTGCTACGTTCCTCCAATATAGGATCTAGCAAAGAGATATCCAGGAGAGATCCAGGAGTAATCGAGGTTTCTGTGAAAAGAATTATTCTACCGTTTGTTCTCACGTCATTACTGCTCGCTCAGATAATTCCCGTTTTTGTTTTTGCGCAACAACGACCTCAGAGTTCGGCAAGCGATGCTCCTGCTGCTCGCCAGGCTCGACGCGTGGTTCGTACTACTGGCGCTACGGCTGACATCACACGCGACTTCAACGAAGCCCTGAACGTAGTACAGGAACAATATGTCGATGGTCAAAAACTGAACTACAACGACGTTTTTAAATCGTCGATCATCGGCATGCTTCGCTCACTGGATCCGCATTCAAACTATTACGACCGCGAAGAGTACGACGAACTGAAAACCGATCAGCGTTCGGAGTACACCGGTATCGGCGCGTCAATACAAACCTATCTTTACCGAGGCGAAGGGGACACGTACATAACGGCAACCTTCGAACGATCTCCTGCCGCGCGCGCCGGACTCCGCTTCGGCGATCGAATTGTTGAAGTCGACGGCGTGAAGATGACTGGCAAGGGCTCGCTCGAAGTTCGAGACAAAATTCGTGGACCAAGAGGATCTCAGGTTGTAATCACAATCGAACGGGCCAGCGACAAGCGAATGGCGAAGGTCGAGATTACGCGTGACGTTGTACCGCAACCGTCAATTCCTGACGCGTATATGTTGAGGCCTGGCGTTGGGTACATCGACATGACTCGCGGTTTCAACTACACGACTACAGACGAACTCCTCGAGGCGCTCGATCTACTTCATGCAAAGGGAATGAAGTCGCTGGTTCTCGATCTTCGCAACAATCCCGGTGGCTTTTTTGATCAGGCGATCCACGTCGCTGAAGTCTTTCTAAAGAACGGGCAATTAATCCTGACGCAAAAGGGACGGAACGGACTGCGCGATAACACCTACGAATCGCGCAACTTCAAGCCCGATCTTGTTCCACTCGTTATCTTGATCAATGAGGCCACGGCGTCGGCTTCAGAAATCGTCGCGGGAGCGATGCAGGACCACGACCGCGCGCTAATCGTGGGTCAAACAAGTTTCGGCAAGGGCCTGGTACAGAGCATTATTCCGTTGGAAGGCGGTGGCGGTCTGACGCTGACGTCGGCAAAGTATTACACGCCATCGGGACGCTTGATTCAGCGCGATTACACTCACGGCGGTCTCTACGACTACTACACTCACGGCGGTTTGACTCGCGATAATCGGAAGGAACAGACGGTCAAGCCTGCCGACCAGGAAAGAAAAACGGACACTGGCCGAGCCGTGTACGGAGGCGGCGGCATTTCCCCTGACGAGGATGTAAAGCCTCGTACCATGAATGTCACTCAGCGTCGACTGCTCGCCCCAACATTTCTGTTCGCGCGCGAATTGGCTAATGGGCGCTTGAAGGGATTTGAATCGAGTCGCATGGTAGCCCCCCTTGGCGTTGCGACTGAACCACAAATTGATAGCATTCGGATCTCTGATCCTGTGTTCAAGGCATTCAAAGGTTTTGTGCTTGCGGATCCGGCATTCAATCTCAATGCGGCGCAACTCGATCGATATCGTTCTTTCATAGAACTCGAATTGCGCTTCCAGCTAGCGACGATCGCCTATGGACGAATAGTCGCAGATCGCGTCTTTGTGCTGTCGGATGATCCCCAAGTTACGAAAGCCGTCGACGTCTTGCCGAAGGCAGGGGAGCTCTCGGCAGGTCGTATGAGCTCTTCAAAACAACCCTGAGCGCACTCACCCGCTTGTTTCAGGCATAGCACAAAGTCTTGCGCCTAAAACCACGCTTGTGCTACGGTTGTTTCATGCTGGAGGAACAACCGCATGAGTCGACCGACTAAACCGCTCGTCAACACCGAGGAACTTGGACGTGCTATTCGTCGCAAACGAGAGCAGCTTGGTTTAAGTTTGCGCGACGTTGCGGACAAGACCAATGTATCAGCATCAACTTTATCGCGGATTGAAAACGGCACGGGCAAACCCGACGCTGACAACATAGCGCGTCTAACGTCCTGGCTCGATGTGCCGATGGAACGTATCCTGTCTGGCCGTGCTCCGGAATCAGAATCGGGCAACGCGGTGGTTTATTTCCCGCAGGAACCGACCCCCGAGATCGTTGAGGCGCACCTTCGTGCTGATCGTAATCTGACTCCGGAAACAGCCTCCGCACTGTCTGAACTATTTCGCGTCGCCTACAAACAATTCAGTGCGGCCGACAAACCCGCGAAGAAAAGACGCTGAATGCGCTGAGTATCTCGCGTCACTGATCCTCTATAATCTGCGAGTGCTAGTCGGCGACCTACCTCCAGGCGAAAAATGGCGTACCTTCGAGTTGAAAGCCCTCGCCTTGCGTGACTTCGCCGGCGTCAAACCAGACTTCCCACTCGATCCTTTTGAACTCGCCCGCTTCGCAAATCTCATCGTCGTTAACTTCGATCAAATAAACGATCTCAGCGAAGGTGCTCGAGAACATTTGTTGGGAGCCGCAGCTGACGCTTGGTCGGGTGGCGCTTGCACACTGCCGAACGGCATGAAACTAGTAATCCTGAATCCCAATCACGGCCGGGCAAGAACGAACGCGACATTGATGGAGGAAATATGCCACGTCTTTTTGGGTCATGAACCAAATCGCCTCTCAGTCGTGACGAAGGACGAGCTCGGTCGAGTACTCAACCGCGACTATCGAAAAGCGGACGAAGAAGCAGCGTACGGAGTTGGAGCCGCTGCGCTCGTGCCGTTTCGTGCATTGAAGAAGTTTGTTTACACGGGAAAGACGAGTGCCGAAATCGCAAGACATTTCCGAGTGAGCCGGGAGTTAGTGGAGTATCGTTTGAAAGTGACGCGGCTCTGGGCCGACTATAAGTCCGCTAACACTCCCGCGAGCGAAAATCAGTTATAATCTGATCCGGCTGGTTCCCTCCGCGTTGCAGCCACCGAGTAACAATTAATGACCGAACAAGTACGAGAGGCAGTTGCGCCAGGTCTCACGACCATCGACAAGCTGCGCATGCTGCTCGATATCACCCAAAAAATCAGCCGTTCACTCGACCTGCAGGAAGTTCTCAATCAGGTGATGGATACGCTTGATTCGCTGATCCCCTACGACGCAGCGGGCATATTCGTGTTGGAGTGTCTCGATAAGGAATTGGTGGCGGAGGGAGAAGAGCCGTGCAGTTTTAAATCTGAGGCCGTTCGGGGCTACGACATAGATGAATTGTCAGAACTGCATTTGAAACTTGGTGAGGGATTCATCGGTCATGTCGCGATGACGCGCGAGCCAATCATCTCTCCGGATGTAACTCATAATCCTGTGTATGTGAACGCTCGAGATCGAACAAGATCTGAGATGGTGGCGCCGATTATTTCAAACGAGGAAGTAATCGGTGTGTTCGATCTGGAAAGCGATCAGTTCGACGCTTATTCGAAAGACGATCTCGACGTCCTCATGCTCCTGGCGGCGCAGGTCGCAATCATCATCGAAAAGGTTATGCTTCATGACCAGCTGATCGAGAAGAAAAGATTAGAAGGCCAACTCGAGGTCGCGCGTCAGGTCCAGTTGGAACTGTTACCTGCCGGTGATCCTGAACTATCAGGTTACGACATCAGTGCCTACAACTTTCCGACCGAGGAAGTTTCGGGTGATTACTACGACTGGGTGTCGATCTACGAAGACCAGATTGCAATAGTGATTGCCGACGTTTCTGGCAAGGGCGTACCGGCGGCACTGTTAATGGCGTTCCTGCGAGCGAGTTTGCGCGCGGCGACTCATATCGGCTATTCGACGCGCATTTCGATGGCGAAGGTCAATTATCTTCTATGGGAATCGATTGAACGCAATCAGTTCGTTACGGCGTTCTACGGAATTCTCGATGGACCAAATCGGACGTTGTCTTATTCGAACGCTGGTCATAGCCCGCTGTTACTAGTCGAGGCAAATGGACAGCATCGTTATATCGATCGCGGCAATGTGCCGTTGGGAATGTTTCGCGACACGAGATACCACGAGTATTATCTCTCGCTCGAACCAGGTGATCTCCTGGTGCTTTATACTGATGGTGTGACCGAGGCGAACAATCCGACCGGCGAGGAATTTGGTCGCGAGCGGCTTGCGGAAGCAGTGAAAGCGCACAGCAGTCTTAGTGCCAGAGATCTAATCGCCAGCTTGCAGAGAGAAGTACTCAATTGGACTGATGGTATGGGAGCTGGCGACGATGTTACGTTCTTTGTCATCAAGGCCCTGAAATAACAAAGCGCGGGAGACGTTGTCTCCCGCGCTGTAGTGAGTGTCAGGGTTACTCTTTTGTTAATGGATCGTCGGCGATGAATGAGCATGATCGCCGCCCGGAGCCAGGGGTGCGCGGTAGTCGCCGAAGTGAAAACCAGCTTCGGCCTCCGATAGAGCATACACATCGAAGCCATACGCATCGAGATAGTCTGCTAAATCATCGGGGGAAAGTAGATAAACGGAAGGGGAGTAACCCGCCTCAGCTCGAATTTCCAGCAGGCGCTCGATTACTTCAAGTGGTGCAAAGCATCTCACAGGGTCTCTGTATGTTGCCATTGTCCAGCGCCTTTCTTATTTCAATCTTCCAGACACATCGTGTCCGTTCTCGAACGATCATTTTGATGTACGTAATAGCCAAGCAGGTTGTTCTTTTTTTCAAATCCTCCAACCTGAATTATTAGACGTCGCAGGAGACTAAACGGTTCCGAAACATTATGAGCACTGAGCAACCATCTACTTCTAACAATCAACCCAACGGAGCGCCGCTGAATTTCATACAAATCTTACGAGAAATGCTCGGCGTGTCAGACAAAGTGAGCGATCTGATATTTAGCCCCGGCCGGCCGCCACAAGTTGAGCTGAACAGCAAACTAGAACCCGTTCCGATCGCCGGGCTCGAGAAACTGACACCAGCCCACACGGCTGGTATCGCGAAGCTAATTATTGGTAACCAAAAGGGACCGGCGGAGAGTTTGGAGAATACAGGTTCCGCCGACTTGTCGTTCAGCGCTGCAGGCGATGCGCGTTTCCGCGTCAACATCTTCAAGCAACGCGGCACACACGCGATTGTCATGCGCGTGATACCAATGCGACCGCCTCGATTCGAAGACTACAATCTGCCAGAGCAATTGAAGCAGATTTGCGATATCAAGAATGGAATTGTCCTGGTTACTGGCCCAACTGGTAGCGGCAAGAGTTCGACGCTGGCAGCCATCATCGATTTAATAAACGAAACCCATCATTACCACATCGTCACGATAGAAGACCCGATCGAGTTTTTGCATGGGCACAAGAGCTCTACCATTCACCAGCGCGAACTGCATTCCGACACACCGAGCTTTGCAATCGCTCTGCGCGCCGCCTTGCGACAGGCACCAAAGGTAATACTCGTTGGAGAAATGCGTGACCGCGAGACCATCGAAGTTGCGCTGGAAGCCGCTGAAACAGGCCACCTGGTTTTGTCGACGCTCCATACTATCGATGCTTCGAAAACGGTCGACAGAATCATCGGTGTGTTTCCGAAGAATGAAGAGCGAGTGATCCGCACGCGAATCGCGCAATCGTTCAGATACATCGTCTCGCAAAGACTACTACCGCGCGCCGATGGGAGTGGCCGTATCGCAGCGATCGAGATCCTTAAATCAACGATGCGCACACGCGAGTACATCGAAAAGGGTGAGTCTGAGGGCAAGTCGCTGATCGACGCCATGGACCAGGGCGATCAAGACGGAATGCAGACCTTCGATAAGGTTATTGAGAGCTACATTCGCCAGGGTATCGTGACGAAAGATGTGGCTATACCTTATGCAACGAATGCCGGGAATTTGTTGCTGCGTTTGATAGATATGACCGGCGAAGCGCCGCCACCACCGGCACCGAAACCACCGTCAGATTCGGGTTCCATGCTGGACCTGATTGAACGGTAACGGTGCGTCAGTGCTATCATCCCTGAGAGCAGATTTTTGTCATGTGTTCAAAAACGCGCAGGCTTCTCTTCGGCCTGATTCTCCTCTCAGGCTTTTTAATTTTCCCGACTCAAAGCCACGGCAAACCAAACGACGAGGGAATTCGTATCGATGTGCCGGCTGACGGCCGCGTGTACATCGAAAACAAGTTTGGCAACGTCGTCGCTGAAGTTTGGGATCACAGCTATGTCTTAGTTGCCGCATCGTTGCCCGCCGACGGATCGACGCGGCCTCGTCGTTCCCCGATTCTCATCGACAATCGCGGCAAGTATCTGGGCATTTCAGTTTTTCGTGCACCGACTGACACCGCCACGGTTGCTCATCTCACCGTAAAAGTTCCCGCTTCTTCTCAACTCGACATCGTCACGGTCAACGGTAGTATCAGGCTTGTTGGCACCACGGCGAAGGTTTCTTTGAAATCGACGTCCGGTGATATCGAACAGATCATCATGGCGATGGGAAATGTGAACATTAGTGCGCGGTCCTCAAAGGGATCGGTGAAGTCGATGATTCCCGGGGCGCAGCCCTCAGATTCCCATTCTCTGCAAGCTCGGGTGGGTTCCGGCGCCAGTCAACTAGATGTTCAAACGGAATCCGGACAGATACTCTTCGCTTCCGGTGCGGGAACTGGGATCGCTGGGAGCAGCGAGCGTGGCGAGCCGCGATTAATCGGCACGAACACTTCGCGGCCCGCGTCTGGTACTCCGTCTACCTCGAGTGTCAATCAGAGCGATGAGTTGGACGAAGGTGATGTAATCCGGGTCGACTCGCAACAGGTCACCGTCAACATGAGCGTCATCGATACAAGCACGAATCGTGGTTTAACCGGACTGGCGCAACCGGATTTCAAGCTGTTTGAGGATGGGGAGGAACAAAGAATCGTTGGGTTCGAAGCGGCGTCGGCACCATTTGATCTGGTTTTAGCGATCGACGTTTCAGGATCAACTAAAGACAAGATCAAGTTGATGCGCAGCGCCGCATTGCGTTTTGTGAACGCGACGAGACCGGCGGATCGAATTGGAATCATAACTTTTGCGGGCGGGCCGACAGTCGTGTCAGAACTGACTGCCGACCGCGAAGTGTTGAGAGAGCGCGTGAATGCCATCGATACCGCGCGCGGCGATACGAAGCTCTACGATGCATCTATGTTCGCGATGGATAAGTTTGCGAACGTCAACAACAAGTCTCGCCGGACCGCGATCGTTCTAATCAGCGATGGTCTCGATGGAACAATTCCGGGTGTGAGTGATCAAATCGGCTCGCAAATCAGTTATCGGGAGACACTTGATCAGATTCGGGAGTTTGACGGAGTTATCTACACGCTTTGGCTCAATACGCGCTACCTGGCGTTATCTCCGAAGGATACGCAGCCCGAAGCCTTTGATGAAGCATATGACCGGATGCGCGAGATGGCTGATGCCGGTGGTGGCATTTTCTATGAGGTCAACCGGCTCGAGGATCTGGCGGGAGCTTACGAGCGAGTAGTCGCTGATCTCGGCACGGTTTATAGCCTCGCATACGAACCGACAAACAAAACAAGGGATGGTAAATGGCGAGCGATTCGGATTCGGGTAAATCGGCAGAATGCCGTGGCCCGCGGCAAACGTGGCTACTATGCGAAGTAAGAGCGTTTCCATTCTGAGTTCGATACTTGTTTCACTGTTTCTGATCGGATCCACGCGCAGCCAGGATCCGGTCGAAACAATTCGCATTGAGTCCGATTTAGTCGATTTAAAAGTCAGTGTTCTCGGTTTCCTGTCAGACTCCGAGGCCCTATTGCTCGAACAAAAGGATTTCGAGATTCTGGAAGACGGCACTAAGCAGGAGATCACATTTTTCGCAGCCGCTGATGCACCATTTGATCTACTGCTTCTTTTGGATGTCTCAGGTTCCACGTCGGGCAAGCTGAAGCTGGTTCGAAATTCGGCGAGGCGTTTTGTCGATGCGGCGCGACCCGTTGATCGGCTCGCTATCATGACGTTTAGTGATCAGCCATACATGCTTTCTAACTTCAGCCTGGATCGTCGCCGGTTAAAGAAAGATATTGAGTACATTGACGACGCGTATGGCGGTACAAACTTTTGGGACTCGTTAGACGACGTGCTCAAAAACATGGTCCCACGCAATCAAACGCGACGGACTGCAATCGTTGTCATGACGGATGGCGTCGACAACGCATTGCCTGACGTCAAGGGCGAAGGATCGCGGACGACTTTCGAAACGCTGCTTGAGAATGTCCGAAGGTCTGAAGCATTGGTGTTTCCCATCTATCTCGACACTGAGAAGAAGAATGAGAAGCAACCTGATGTCCCGCACAGTGCATATGCGACTGCGCGTGAACAGTTATCTCACCTGGCGACCAGCAGCGGTACCATGCTGTATCATGCGACAAGGTTACAGGACCTCGATCGCGTATACGCTCAAGTGATACGTGATCTCGGCCGTATCTACAGCATTGGCTATAAACCATCGAATCGTGCGCTTGATGGTAAATGGCGTCAGGTGGAGGTTCACCTGGTTGGCAGACCGAACCTCCAGGCGCGCACTAAACGGGGCTATTACGCTAAGCAGTCAACCGCTTCTGACACCGAAAAGAAGTAGGTGTGTGAACCTTAAATTACTTGTAAATGTTCAATACAGGGCTATAATGTTGGCATCTCTCCCCGGCCACCAGCCAAATTCAGTTCGGAGGACCCTTCCATGAGACAACTGCTCTCTGTCCAAAGACTCGCTGTTTTAGCGGCCTTTTTACTAATAATCTTCACGACTGATTCCATCGCCCAGAACCGTGAGAAGTTTGTCATCTCTGCAAAGGCCGGAGGCATCAATGCCGTTACCGGACAGGCGACTGTTCATGGAAGGGGAGAGACAGATTGGCAACAGTTGATGGTAACCGATGATTTGAATTCGGGCGACCGGGTAAAAACGGCCAGCGATGGGCGCGTTGAGATTCTTTTGAATCCGGGCTCGTACCTGCGTGTCGGCGGCGACTCGGAATTAGAACTCGCTGATAATTCGCTCGACAATCTCGAACTAAGACTGTTGCGAGGCGTTGCAATCGTTGAAGCCACCGGCGGTGATGGCGTTGAACTGAATATCAATATCAGTACGCCTCATACAAAGCTGGCGATTGTGCGTCATGGCCTTTACCGCCTGAGCGTAACGCCCGGCGATAACACCACCGAACTGATTGTCCGAAAAGGTCGGGTTCTGTACGGATCCTCCCAGACGAAAGTTAAAGGTGGCAATAAGGTAGTGTTCAATGGCGCCAACGTTTCCGTTGCGAAGTTGACCGACGAAGAGAAAAAGAAGAAGAACTTTGACGACATGGATAGTTGGAGCCAGGATCGCGCAAAGACCCTCGCCCGCGCAAATAGGCGCATTACGGACCGAATGATGACCTCAGCGTTCTCAAGCTGGAGAGGCTTTGGTTGGAGTGGCTTAGGGTCATTCAGGAGCTCGGGCTTCTGGTTCTATAACCCACTTAGCACTTGCTACACGTTCCTGCCATTCGGCTACGGTTGGGGATCACCCTACGGTGGTAGCTACACAACTTCGATTTACTACCATCCTCGAATTTACTCCCGACCTAATTCGGGTGCTTGGCCAGGTAGTGGGCCGACGGGCACAACTGGCACAAATGGATATCCAGGCGGGACCACCACTGGTTCGCCGGGCGGGACAACATCCAGTACTCCATCCGTTCCAGTAATTCCCATGGGTGGCAGGACACGCGTCGACCCGGATACAGGGACGAGAGTTATCCGGAAGTCGATGCCGGACAGGCCGTAAAGATCCAGACGTTTGGTGCTTAATTTATAGGGCGGCCCTGTGTGGCCGCCCTTAGTTTTTCTGAAGCAGCACCAAGGTAATGTTCATTACGACATTTCCGCCTAATAGCTAAGTCCGGCGCGATTCCTTGAGAAGGTCGTCAAGTTCCTCATTAATTAGAGCTTTGATTTCCGGCTGCTTCAAACCAGCTAGCACCAGCTGTGTCAACGCTGTTCGCAGCTGAGACCGAAGCCTGTCTTCCTGATTTGTTCCCAGTGTTTGGGAGATCACGACGGCGCCGGAGCCGTGCCTCACGCGGATCAGGCCCTCCTTCTGCAGTCTTCGATAGGCAAACGCTACGGTGTTGAGGTTCACTCCGAGGTCTGAGGCTACCTGCCTCACCGGAGGCAAAGAAGTGCCCTGTGCCAGTTCTCCGCGGGCGATCAAGGTCTTAATCTCATCAACTAACTGTTGATAGAGGGGCCGTCCGTCGCGCTCATCAATGGTGATGTACATAGAAATTGTCTATTGCATATATACAGTAGACAATTCGCGGTGTCTAGATGTTTCTAGTGCGGATTATCTCAGAAGGAGGTCAACTCGAAGGGCCGAATGATTAGCAATTGAGGCCAGCTGTGAACTCGAGACTGTGTCGCCTACTACGAACACATTCGGCAGAGATGTGCCGTGTGCGACCGCCTCCAAGGCATCGTGAGTTTGTTCTACTCCCAACACCATTCCAAGTTTCCGTCGCGTGTCGTCGTAAAACGTTCGTGGATTCGCTGTTTCGATGATCTCAATTGAGTCCCAGAATTCCGGCACCGCTTGATGAAGCCTGGTCCAAACACGTTCAAGCGCCTCCTGATCCCACGCCTCGAAATCCTCGGGACTCGATTGAAAGGTGAACCACTCATTGACCGGGCAATTCACCTTAACCGTGACGGGGATTTTTCCGTCGCGCACAACGGCTGAGGTCGCGAACGTTAGATCTTTTGATTCAAGAGTCTCCTCAGCTGAATCGGCGCACACTAGAAACCGCTTGCCCGGTAGCCGGCGCAGGGAATCCTCCTCGAGAGAGGCATAGATGAGGTAGGCGCCGGTGCTTGTTAGTGCTGCAAGCTTCTTCTTCATTTCGGCAGGCGTGCGGTTCAATCCAATCAGTTTTCCGTACGTGTCCCAGATCGTCATGTTGCTGATTACCGCACGTGTCGCCAAAACTCTCTCGCCACTGAGCAAGTCGACTCCAATCGCCGCACCGCTTTCATCGTACGCAAGACGAAGCACCGGACTGTTTAGGCGAACTCTGCCGCCCGCTTTTGTGATTGCGTCAGCCAGCGACTCGGCTAACGTTGCCACCCCACCGGTAATTTCATAAAGATTTTGCCGCGGTCGATTCAATGCCGTGCAGCCGCTTAGGAAGGCACAGCGTTCAATTGGCGTTTGACTGAATGCGCGCAATTGAGCGTCGATGAATCTTTGAAAGCGCGGAGATGTAGTCGAAGCATGATCCAGGACAGTGTGATTTG
>Ga0207708_10001073_pt1 | contig 20496 bp, 19 predicted proteins | sample KBSK5101metaG_FD_184340 | JGI IMG/M metagenome (GOLD analysis project Ga0207708, IMG submission 184340) | Corn, switchgrass and miscanthus rhizosphere microbial communities from Kellogg Biological Station, Michigan, USA - KBS K5-10-1 metaG... | ecosystem: Host-associated > Plants > Roots >...
CGTCCGCTTCCTGGCTCGTTTCCCGCGAGACGTAAGCCATGAAAGCGTGGGCGGCAAGATCGTCTTCCTGATCTTCAAACAGGGTTCTCGGGTTCCCGAATATGGCCCTCAGCATTTGCGCGCGAAGGTAGTTCAGACGGCGTTTCGCGTCCTTTTACGTGAGCTGGTTTCTCCCATGGCTCCCCGTGGTCGCGAGAGCTCAATGGATTGGATCTCCATCGCGATCCTCAACTCCGACCAATTGTGCTCGCCCTCGATCGCCATCAGAACATGAAAATGCTTGATTGCTGGTGGCCCGAGAACCCTGTTTGAAGATCAGGAAGACGATCTTGCCGCCCTTCCGTCTCCAGCTGTTCCCGAATATGGCCCTCAGCATTTGCGCGCGAAGGTAGTTCAGACGGCGTTTCGCGTCCTCTTTGGAGACACTCATGCCGTTTCCTAAGTTCAGCGTAATGCAGTGTCGGGGAGCGCGTTGGACAAATGGGCTTGGATACGCGTGATTGTTGGATTCGGAATTAAATTGTGACAGATCTGACCTCAGCAATGCTTAGATTTATGTGATGTTCGGCAGCGATGCCGACCGAATAGAAAAATGATTGTGAAGAAACTCTGAGTATAGAGCCATTCTGCCGACCTTGTAACTAGACCAATGGCACTAGCGGAATTTGGCCTTCTACCTATTTATAGCTCGCTAGTCTTCGAGGGCCACTGTCATATAAATTTATTTTTTCGTTATCGACGCAAGTTTCCTCAGCGCGTAGTGAGACCTAGTTTTGACTTTCTCACCTTATCCCGACGGCTGTGGGAAGGCCATGGAAGCCCAGCCGCACCTCAGAAAAGCATCGGTCTCGACGAGCGCCCGGAGTTACTTGCCAATAACATGAGGAGGTTGTGTCCGCCAGCGGCGGCGACTTCGAGCGCGCGCTTTGCCGTCTCCTGTCCCTTGATGTCCTTCAAGTCGGGCATCGCCTCATCGCCGGGCTCAGGCGTGGGACCGGCGCAAGGTCTGAAGCCCCTTGAAGTGATTGATGAGCTGAAGCAGGTCCGAGGGCGCGAGGATCGCCATGTCGGCTGCAGCCCACGCGGCTTCGGCGCCGTACGAAGCTGGACAGATCAGGCCCTTGCCGAGCGCGTTGGCCCCGATCGCGGCAGGAAGCGCGCCGGCGACGGTCGTTATCTACCCGTCGAGCGCAAGCTCTCCGAGCACGCAATAGCCCTCGATTGCATCGCGCGCGACCGCGCCAACCGCGGCCATCAGGCCAAACGCGATGGGAAGGTCGTAGTGACTTCCTTCCTTGGGGGAGATCGGCGGGAGCGAGATTGACGGTGATGCGCTTCGGCGGAAGCCCGAGACCGATCGCGTTAAGCGCTCCGCGAACACGCTCGCGGCTCTCGGCGACTGCCTTGTCGGGAAGGCCGACGATGGTGAAGGCCGGGACGCCGGGGCCGATCTGGATCTGCACGTCGACGGCGCTCGCAACGATCCCCTCGAAAGCGACCCGTCGTGATCCGCGCGAACAGTCAAGTAGTCAATGCCCGAGCACCGGCAAGAACAATCAGAGAACATCGGAAATGAGCTGGGCGCAGCACCGTTGGCTTGAACCGCTGTCTTAGACGCACGAGGATGGCGAGATGTTCAAAGACTGCGCCATGCGAATCTTCCTCGTCCATCTCGCGGCCTTCGTCGCAGGCGTCCTTATCTGCGCCGGACTCAATCTTTGGCTCACGCCGGGCACGCTGTGGTTCCCTTGGGTGCTCATGGCTTGGTCCATCGCCATCGCCACCCACGCTCTTGCGCTTCTCTTGCGCAAGACGCGGCGGCGCGAGCGGATCTTCATCGACCCGAAGGCACGCGCGTCGATGGTGCACCTCTTCGCCTATCTCGCCGTCGTGCTCCTGCTGTTCTTCGTCAATCTCACCGTCACACCGAGAGTGTGGTGGTTCTATTGGGTGGCGCTCGGCTGGGGCATCGGCGTCGGCTTTCACCTCTGGTGCGGCTTCGGCAAGCGGCGGAGACGAACGCCGCAGCAGCAATCGCCACGGCAAATTGAGGCGAAGCCTGAGCGCAAACGCGCACCGCGGCGGAAGAAGCCTAAGGCTTGAGACCTCAATCTTTAGGAATAAGTGTGTTCGACGGCAGGGTTGGATCGAGCAGGCGGGTCGCCTGGTCGGCGCCGGTGACGGGCAGGCCTTCTTAATCGAGCAGCCCGAGCTGGGCGAGCACGCTAGCCTGGTCCCAATAGATGCGCTCGAATGCGACCTTCTCTTTCTTGTCGAAGCCGACCACCACGACAAACGGGATCACGACTTTGCGCCCCGTCGGCTTTCACGCCAGGCAGGATCGCCGGCATGTCACAGTCATGCGTGAAGCTGATCATCACCTCGTCGAGTGGCTCTCGCCGACGGTGCGCGTGATCAGCTTGACGCTCCAATCGTCGGGCACGCGGCCGACGAAGTAGTTCTCGTAGAAGTGCCGCACCAAATCGTAGCCTGAGCCGCCGGTCATGGTCGGCACGTGGGTCACATGCGGCGCCTCCGCCATGGTCGCCATGGTCGCTTCGATGTCGCGCGTGTTCAACTCTGCGTCGGTATGGGCGTCGAACTTGGCGCCGAGACCTTTAGGATCGGAGGACATCACGCCCTCCGCTTGGCCCTGTGGGCTTTGATCTTGCGCTCCACCACGTCCCAGATCATGGCGGCGATGTCCGGCCCTCCGAACGCGGCGACCTGCCTGATGCCGGTCGGCGAGGTGACGTTGATCTCGGTGAGATAGTCGCCGATCACGTCGATGCCGGCAAAGATCAGCCCGCGCCGCTTGAGCTCAGGCCCAAGCCGCGCGCAAATCTCCTTGTCGCGCTTCGTGAGCGTCGTGGCCTCGGCCTTGCCGCCGATGTGCAGATTGGAGCGCGTCTCGCCTGGAGGCGGCACGCGGTTGATCGCGCCGGCGACCTCGCCATCGACCAGGATGATGCGCTTGTCGCCCTTGGCGACCTGCGGCACGTAACGCTGCACCATGATCGGCTCGCGGAAGGTCAAGCCCATCAGCTCGATCAGCGAGTTGAGGTTGGTGTCGTTGGGCATGATGCGGAAGATCGCTGCGCCGCCATTGCCGTAAAGCGGCTTCACCACGATGTCCTTGTGCTTTTCGCGGAAGGCGCGGATTTCCTCGGCCGAGCGGGTGACGAGGGTGGGCGGCATCAGGTCGAGAAAATCGAGCACGAAAATCTTTTCGGGCGAGTTGCGCACACTCGCCGGATCGTTGACCACCAGCGTATCGGGGTGGATGCGCTCCAAGAGATGGGTCGTGGTGATATAGGCCATGTCGAAGGGCGGATCCTGGCGAAGATGCACCACGTCGAAGGTGCCGAGATCCACTTCCCTTGGATGCGCGAGCCGGTAGTGGTTTCCGGGCTTGTCCTCCACGGTGAGACTATGACCCTCGGCGATCAGCTTGCCGTCGCGGAGCGAGAGATTGTTGGGCGTGTAATAGAACACGTCATGCCCGCGCCACTGCGCTTCGAGCAGGAGCGCGAAGGTCGAATCGCCCCTGATATCGATGCGCTCGATGGGGTCCATCTGGAAGGCGACCTTGAGGGCCATGGCGCCCTTATAGGCAGAGTTTCGCCAAAGGGAAATGAAGGAGGGTCACACCGGGAAGGCGTTGGCGATGTAGCGAGGCCAGGCGAAGGGCGCCGCGAGCACAACGTCGAAGGCAATGTCATGCCCCGCAAAGTCGGGATGGCCGGCCAGCCAATATTGGGCGGCTCTGACGATGCGGCGTCGCTGCCTGGGGGGAAGCGTCCAGGCGGTTTCCTCCTTGGTCTTGCGTCGCTTGACCTCGATGAAGGCGAGCCGCTTTCCTTTGAGCGCCACGAGATCGATCTCGCCGACCGGGGTTCTATAGCGCTGCGCCACGATGCGTTGGCCTTTGAGGCGAAGCAGGAGTGCTGTCAAGGTCTCGGCAAACAGCCCGCTGCGATAGGCTTTTGCCCGCGCCTGCTTCATGTCAATCGGCCTTAGGCTTTAGCGAGAGCCCAAGCTCGTAGACACGGTTGCGCGGGACTTGCAGCACCTCGGAGACGCTCCGCACCGCGTCGCGGAAGCTCTCCACATTGAGCGCCTTGTTGAGCTGCTCGACGATCTTCTCGTCGCTGACGCCACCGTCCTCGATGGGCGGCGCGACAACCACAACAAACTCGCCCTTCGATTGGTCGCTGAGGGAGAGCTCGCCGGCAAGCCGGTCGAGCGTCCCGCGCGTCACCGTCTCGTGCAGCTTGGTCAGCTCTCTCGCGATCGCTGCCTTGCGCGCGCCCAACACCTCTGCCATCTCGGCAAGGCTTTTCCCAAGCCGAGGCCCAGTTTCGAAAAAGACTAGCGTCCCCGGAACAGATTTGAGTTCTTCGAGCCGCGTGCGGCGCGCGCCGGACTTGGGCGGCAGGAACCCGGCAAACAGGAAGGTGTCGGTCGGAAGACCTGCGCTCGTCAAAGCCGCGATCGCCGCGGAAGGTCCGGGAATGCTCGTCACGGTAAAGCCATGGTCGAGCGCCTCGCGTACGAGCTTGTAACCTGGATCGGAAATGAGCGGCGTGCCTGCGTCTGAGATGAGCGCGACCGAAGCTCCAGCGCGTAGCCGCCCCAAGAGGCGCGGGCGCTCCTTGGCGGCGTTGTGCTCGTGATAGGGCGTAAGCTCGCCGGCGATGCCGTAATGCGAGAGGAGCTTCTTCGAGTGCCGCGTGTCCTCGGCGGCGATGAGATCCGCGCGCGCGAGCACCGACAGCGCTCGAAGAGAGATGTCGCCGAGATTGCCGATCGGTGTCGCCACGAGATAGAGGCCAGGCGAAAGCGGCCGCTCGATCAAGTCGGCGAGCACCTCGCTCGCGCGAACCACCGTGCTGTGGTGGTGTGCTTTCGTCTGTTCTTTGTGGCGATGGTCTTGCACGCGCCGTGCCCGCCTTTTTGAGGCCCGAGCCAACGACTTAGCTTGCGCTGGGACGGGCGACCCCGCCCTAGGCGCTCGAACGTTACGTGATATAGTCGCGCTTCGTCCATCATGATTGGGCCATCGTTGCGAACACGCTCCCTCGCAAAACCAAGCGGCTTGCGGTCTCAAGACCCAACCGGAGGAGCTGGTCGTCTTGCGCCGCCTCCAACAAGCCAAAAGACTATGCGGCTTTCGTCGAGCATTGGTCGTTTCGCTGCCGTGAAGATCGCGCTTGCCGGCATGATGGCGGCAATGCTTGTCGCCTGCGGCGCTCCTGGCGCCGGCGGCGGCGGACCCGGTGGCGCGAGCTTCACCGAATCGACCGGCGCGGTGAAGGTGGCGCTTCTCCTTCCCGTCACGTCGTCGGGCTCCACCCCCGCCGTGGCCAAGGCATTGAAGCAGGCCGCCGAGCTCGCTTTGTTCGATTTCGACAATCCGAATGTGTCGCTCGTTCCCAAGGATACGAAGGGAACGCCTGACGGAGCGCGGCTTGCCGCTGAGAGCGCCATCAAGGACGGCGCCGAGCTTATCATCGGGCCGCTGTTCGCTCAGGAAGTCGCAGGCGCGGCGCCGGTCGCGCGGCAGGTCGGGATTCCCATGATCGCGTTCTCGAGCGACGAGAAGGTCGCCGGCAACGGCGTATACCTCCTGAGCTTCCAAGCCGGGCGCGACGTACCGCGCATCGTGAGCTTCGCCATGTCGAAGGGCAAACGCAGTTTCGCGCAACTCGTCCCGCAATCGCCTTACGGACGCGTCGCCGAATCGGCGTTTGCCAAGGCGGTATCCGGCGGCGGCGGCGAGACAAGTGTGCGCGCGGCCTTCCCGACCGACGATTCCAACGCCATGCTCGGCCCGGTCAGGCAGATCGCGAACGCGATCAAAGGCGGACAGAAGGTCGATGCGCTGTTCCTGCCTGCCGGGCGCGAGGAGCTTCCTTCGCTTGCACCGCTGCTCGCGTCCTCGGACCTCACCAGCGGCCGCCTGCAGTTCGTTGGAACGGGACAATGGGATTATCCCAATATTGGCGGAGAGAAGGCGCTGGTCGGCGGCTGGTATCCGGCGCCTGACCCCAAAGGCTGGAGCAATTTCGTGCAGCGATACTCGAAAACCTATGGCTCGGTGCCGCCGCGGCTTGCGAGCCTTGCCTATGACGCGGTGAGCCTTGCCGTGTCGCTGTCGCAGAATCCGCCGGGCCAGCGCTACGACATGGGGCAGCTAACGCGCGCGAGCGGCTTCGCCGGCATCGACGGACTGTTCCGTCTGCTCCCCGACGGCACCTGCGAGCGCGGGCTTGCCATTCTCGAAGTGCGCGAAGGCGGCCCGGTGGTAATCGACCCGGCGCCGAGTTCCTTCGCCACCGCCTCGTCTTATTAAGCCCAAGCGGCGAGCTCCAGGATCAGCCGATTGAGCACCAGCCGCCCTTTTGGTGTCGCGGCAAGCTGATTGCCCGCGCGCTTGAGCAGGCCGTTACTGGCGAGTGCGCCGATGCGAGTCTCGAGACCGCGTCCGTAGATAGCTGCGAGGCGGTTGAGGTCGATGCCTTCACTGAGGCGCAGGCCCATCAGCAAATATTCCTCGGCAACTTCTTTAACGCTCAACGCCTCGTCACTTGCTAGACCATGGCCGCGCGCGTCGACCTCCGTGAGCCAACCTTCAGGAGACTTGATCGCCGATAGGGCCCGCTTGGCGCCGTGGACCGTGATGCGGCTGTGTGCACCGGGGCCGATGCCGGCGAAGTCGTGGCCGCGCCAATAGAGAAGGTTGTGGCGCGACTCCGACCCAGGCCGCGCGTGGTTCGAGACCTCATAGGCCGGAAGCCCCGCCGCCTCGCAAAGTTCCTGGGTGAGCTGGTAGAGCGCGCGTGCACGCGCCGCATCGGGGATGCGCAGCGTGCCGGCGGCGTAGCGCACAGCGAACGGCGTGCCCTCCTCGATGGTGAGCTGATAGAGCGAGAGGTGGTCCGCCGCATGACCGAGCACGAGGGTGAGCTCGGTCTGCCATGCTTTCGCGGTCTGGCCTTGGCGCGCATAGATGAGGTCGAACGACACGCGGTCGAAATTGCGCTTGGCGAGCGTAAGCGCGTGCAAAGCCTCTTTGGCCGAGTGCTGACGCCCTAACGCCTTCAGGCTCTGATCGTCGAGCGCCTGCACGCCAAGCGACAGCCGGTTGACTCCAGCCGCTCGGTAGCCGGCGAAGTTCTCCGCCTCTACGCTGGTCGGATTGGCTTCGAGGGTGATCTCTGCGTCGCCTTCCAAGTCCCAATGCTCGGCGACGGCATCGATGATCGCGCTCACCGTGGCCGGATGCATCAAAGACGGCGTGCCGCCGCCGAAGAAGATGCTGGTGACGCTTCGCGCAGGTACAAGTGCTGCAAAGTGGTTGAGCTCGGCGAGATAGGCGGCGAGGAACCGCGCCTCGTCGATGCCGCCATGCCGCACGTGGCTGTTGAAGTCGCAATACGGGCATTTGGCGAGGCAGAACGGCCAATGCACATAAATTCCGAACGGCTCATTCATCGACATAGGTAGCAAACATCAATTTCTCGAAAGCACGCATGCGGTGCGAGAGCTGGTTCTTCAAGTCCGGTTCGATTTCGCCGAAGGTCTCACTATAGCCTTCGGGCACGAAAATCGGATCATAGCCGAAGCCGCGGGTCCCACGCGGCGGCCAGACGATGGTGCCGTAGACCTGGCCGGTAAACGCTGCGGCCTCACCGTCGGGAACGGCGAGAGCAAGCGCGCAAGTGAAGTTCGCGCGCCGGTCGGACGTGCCGAGCTTCTTCAGCTCGTGGTGAACTCGGGCCATGGCAAGATCGAAAGCTCTGTTGGGAACGCCCCACCGGGCCGAATGGATGCCTGGCGCGCCGCCAAGCGCCTCGACCTCCAACCCTGAATCGTCGGAGAGTGAGAGCATCCCTGAGCCCTTGGCAGCAGCGATGGCCTTGATCTTCGCATTCTCGGTGAAGCTATCGCCAGTCTCCTCGGGCTCGGGCAGGCGAAGGCAAGCCGCCGAGACGCACCTGATTCCGTAAGGTGCGAACAGCTCCGCCAGCTCCCGCACCTTCCCTTCGTTGTGGCTTGCGATCACGAGCGTCGTGCCGGGACGGAGCGTACCGGGTTTAAGCAACGGTGAGCTTCTGCAAGGCCACGAGCTCGGCGATGCCTTGGCGGGCGAGCATCATCAGCCTGTCGAATTGCTCCTGGGTGAAGGGTTCGGTTTCAGCCGTGCCCTGTACCTCGACGATGCCGCCTGATCCCGTCATCACGAAATTGGCGTCGGCGTCGGCTTCGGAATCCTCGGCGTAATCGAGATCGAGAACCGCCTCGCCGCCATAGAGCCCGCAGGACACAGCAGCGACGTGATCGCGAAGCGGGTTGGTTTTGATCATGCTGCGCGCGGCCATCCAGGCGAGCGCGTCGTGAAGGGCGACCCAGGCGCCGGTGATGGAAGCGGTGCGTGTGCCGCCATCGGCCTGAAGCACGTCGCAGTCGACGATGATCTGCTTCTCGCCAAGCGCAGCGAGATCGGTGACGGCGCGGAGGGAGCGGCCAATCAGGCGCTGGATCTCTTGCGTACGGCCGGATTGCTTGCCTGCCGAGGCCTCGCGCCGCGTCCGCTCTGAAGTCGCGCGCGGCAGCATGCCGTATTCCGCGGTGACCCAGCCGCGGCCTGATCCCTTGAGCCAGGGCGGCACCGGCTCGCCGGCAGTCGCCGTGCACAGCACATGCGTTTCGCCGAAGCGGACGAGGCAAGACCCCTCTGCATGGCGCGAAACCGCGCGCTCGAAGCTGATGGGACGAAGCACGTCGAGCGCGCGTTTGGAGGGGCGGATGATGGTCGGGTCTCCTGGCAAAATTTGCGGCGCACCCTAGAGGAGACGGAAAGCCCGGAAAAGCCCTTTCCCCAACTCTGTGCCTCGCGGCCTTGTGCGGGAGGGGGCGAGAAGCTAGGCCTTGACCATGGCCGAGACGGAAGCGAGGGCCGGGCCTTCTAGCGCTAGGGGGAAAGCCCCGCAAAGCGTCGCGCGCGGCGAGGAGGCCACTGTCGCCACGCCGATGATCGCCCAATACTTGGAAATCAAGGCGGCCAATGCCGACTGCCTGCTCTTCTATCGCATGGGCGATTTCTACGAGCTGTTCTTCGGCGACGCGGAGGTCGCGTCTCGCGCGCTCGGCATCGCACTGACCAAGCGCGGCAAGCATTTGGGCGCCGACATTCCCATGTGCGGCGTACCGGTCCATTCAGCCGACGATTATCTTCACCGCCTAATTGCCCAGGGCCACCGCGTCGCGGTCTGCGAGCAGATCGAGGACCCCGCCGAAGCGAAAAAGCGAGGGCCCAAGGCAGTGGTGCGCCGTGACGTCGTGCGTCTCGTCACACCCGGCACCCTAACCGAGGAGACGCTGCTCGATGCGCGCGCCCACAATTTCCTCACCTCACTGTTTCGCGCGCCTGAAAAAGACGGCGTCGAGCCTAACTACGCCCTTGCTTCTCTCGACATCTCGACCGGCGAACTGATCGCCTCGTCGGTGCGCCTGGGCGATCTTGCCGGGGACCTTGCGCGGCTCAAACCCGGCGAGGTGCTCGCGGGCGACGATATCGCAGGCGATGGTGAGCTTCGGCGCCTCATCCACGAGGCAGGCGCCGAGCTAACGCCATGTCCTCGGGCCCATTTCGATTCGCTCCGCGGCGAACGCGCGCTGAAGTCTCGGCTGGGCGTGGCTGCGCTTGACGCCTTCGGCGAGTTCACGCGGCCAGAGCTCGCGGCGCTCGCAGGTCTCCTAACCTATGTGGAGATCACTCAGGTCGGCAAAACCCCGCTTCTGCGCCCGCCGCGCAAGGAGAGCGCCGGCAGCCTGCTCTTCATTGATGCAGCGACCCGCGCAAATCTCGAGCTGATGCGCTCGAATCAAGGTTCACGCGCAGGGAGCCTGCTCGCGGCCGTCGACCGCACGGTCACCGCGGCAGGCGCCCGCGAACTCGCAAGCCGGCTCGGCAGCCCGCTCACCGATGTGGATGTGTTGAACGCGCGCCTTGATGCGGTTGCTTATCTTGCCAACGAGCCGCGGCTGCGTCAGACGCTGCGCGAGGAGCTCAAGGCAGCGCCTGATCTCGCCAGGGCGCTTGCGCGGCTTGCCTTGGGACGCGGCGGTCCACGCGATCTCGCGGCGGTGAAGGAGGCCATCAATTCCGCCCACTCTCTCTCGGAAAATCTGAATCGCGCTGGCGCCGCGCTCGGGTTACCGCCGGAGCTTGCTTCGATTGCAGGGCGCCTCAGGGCCGCGCCTGCCCACGTCGCGGACGAGCTCGCGGCGGCGCTCGCGGAGAGTCTTCCAGTTAATCCTCGCGACGGCGGCTTCATCCGTGGGGGCGCAAATCCCGATCTCGACGAGCACCGTCGCTTGCGTGATGGAAGCCGCCAAGTCATTGCCGGTTTACAGGCGACCTATGCCGAGGCCACCGGCATCAAGTCACTGAAGGTGCGCCACAACAATGTGCTCGGCTATTTCGTCGAGGTCACCGCGCTCAACGGCGCTGTCCTGACCAAGCCGCCGCATGTCGAGACCTTCATCCACCGGCAGACGCTTGCCAATGTCGTGCGCTTCTCGACGCCGGAGCTCTCGGAGCTCGAGGCGAAGATCACGCAAGCGGCAGATCGGGCGCTCGCGCTCGAGCTTGAGATGTTTGCGGAGCTCACCGCGGAGGTTCTTGCCGAGCAGCAAGAGCTTGCCTCGGCGAGCGCGGCCCTAGCCGATCTCGACCACTATGCCGGCCTTGCCGAGCTGGCGATCGAGCAGAAGTATGTGCGTCCCAAGATCGATGGCACGCTCGTGTTCGATGTCGAAGACGGGCGCCACCCTATGGTCGAGCAGAATTTGCGGCGCGCTGACGGCGCAAGCTTTGTCGGCAATCATTGCAAGCTCGGGGATAGAAGATCGAGCGAGGGCACGCGTATCCTCGTTGTCACCGGCCCTAATATGGCGGGCAAATCGACCTTCCTGCGGCAGAACGCGCTCATCGTCGTGCTCGCGCAATCGGGCTCCTTCGTTCCGGCGCGGCGCGCACATATCGGCATCATCGATCGCCTGTTCAGCCGCGTCGGCGCCGCCGACGATCTCGCCCACGGCCGCTCGACCTTCATGGTCGAGATGGTCGAGACTGCATCGATCCTCAATCAGGCGACGGAACGGTCCTTCGTCGTGCTCGACGAGATCGGGCGCGGCACAGCGACCTTCGATGGATTGTCAATCGCCTGGGCCGCGCTCGAATACCTGCACGAGGTGAACCGGTCGCGCGTGCTGTTTGCCACCCACTACCACGAGCTCACCGCGCTCGCCGACAAGCTCCCGTGTGCGGCGAACGCCACCGCGGAGGTCAAGGAATGGCGCGAGGAGATCGTATTTCTCTACCGCGTCGTCGCGGGCGCGGCCGACCGTTCCTACGGCATTCACGTGGCAAAGCTCGCCGGTCTGCCTTCTTCCGTGCTGGCTCGCGCCAATGAGGTGCTGAGCGCGCTCGAGAAGGCCGATGGACGCCCCAAACCTGCCGATCTCGCCGACGATTTGCCGTTATTCAGGGCCGCCAAAGGCGTGGCTGATCCCAAGCCTGACCTCAAATCGCGCCTTGAAGAAGCGATCGCCGGGCTAGCCCCGGATGCCATGACGCCGAGGGAGGCGCTCGAGGCGCTCTACCGCCTCAAGGCATTGCTTGCCAGCGAAGCCTAAAGCGCCCATGTGCTAAACTTTCGCGCAGCGCCTATGGACCAGCCAGCACCGTTAACAGCGCCCTATTTCGACTTCGACCTTCTGCGCCAGGAGGCGGCGGAGCTTGCCCATAGTCATTCCGGGCAGGATTCCACGCTCCGCATGGCTCTGCTCGAGCGTTTGCGCCGGCTCGTCGAGGAGGCGCGGACCGCAGCCAGGCGCCAGCTCGAACGGGATGGCGACGGCAGGGCCTGCGCCGAGGGTCTCTCGGCTTTCCAGGACGCCTTGATCAGGCTCGCCTTCGAGTTCACCACAACCCACGTCTACCGCGCCGACAATCCCTCGATCGCCGAGCGCATGGCGGTGGTGGCCCAAGGCGGCTACGGCCGCGGGCTGCTTGCGCCGGGCTCCGACATCGACCTCCTGTTTCTGCTTCCCTACAAGCAGACTGCCTGGGGCGAGAGCGTTGCCGAGTACATGCTTTACCTCCTGTGGGACCTTGGCTTCAAAGTCGGGCACGCCACCCGCAACATCGATCAATGCATCCGACTCAGTCTGTCGGACATGACCATCCGCACCGCGCTGCTCGACTCACGGCTGCTTCTCGGCGATGAGGCGCTCTATGCCGATTTCCATCACCGGTTCCGCAAAGAAGTGCTCGAAGGTAATGCGCGGCCGTTCGTCGAGGCCAAGCTCGCCGAGCAGAATGCCCGTCATGCCCGCGCCGGCGCCTCGCGCTATCTCGTCGAGCCTAACGTCAAAGACGGCAAAGGCGGCTTGCGCGACCTGCACACCCTGCACTGGCTCGCCAAGCATCTTTATCCCGACAAAGCCGAGGCCGAATTTGTCGAGGCGGGCGTTTTCACGCCGCACGAATATCGCAGCTTCCGTCGCTGCGAGAGCTTCCTCTGGTCGGTGCGCTGTCATCTGCATTTCTTGACAGAGCGGCCTGAGGAGCGGCTGAGCTTCGAGGTGCAGGAACTCATGGCGGAACGGCTCGGCTATCGGGGCCACGCAGGTTTAAGCGCAGTCGAGCGCTTCATGCGGCATTACTTCCTCATAGCCAAGGAGGTGGGCGAACTGACCGGGACCGTCTGCTCCGCCCTCGAGTTGAAGCAACTCAAGTCGCTGCCCGCGCTCGACACGCTACTTGCGCCGTTCAGCTGGCGGAGGCGCGCCAAGCTCAGGCGAACCTCGGACTTCCGCATCGAGAACGGCCGCATCTACGCCGTGAGCAAAGAGACTTTCACCAAGGATCCGGTGAACTTCATCAAGTTGTTCGTGCTTGCCGACGAGCATCAGGCCTCGTTCTCGCCGGAAGTGCTGCGCGACGTGCGCGCCAATGTCCGGCTGATCGACGACAAGCTGCGCAACGAGGTCGCGGCCAACCGCCTGTTCATGCGGCTCCTGATGGATTCGCGCGACCCGGAGGGCGTGTTGCGCAAGATGAACGAGGCCGGCGTGCTCGGCCGCTTCATTCCCGATTTCGGCCGCGTGGTGTCGATGATGCAGTTCAACATGTATCACCACTTCACGGTTGACGAGCATCTGATCAGGACTATCGGCTTCCTCTCCGGCATCGAGCGGGGAAGGTTCGCCAACGAGCATCCGGTGTCGACCGAGATCGTGCGCACCATCGACAATCGCCGCGCCCTTTACGTCGCGGCCTTCTTGCACGACATCGCCAAGGGGCGTGAGGAGGATCATTCGATTGTCGGCGCGCGCATCGCTCGGGAGCTTGGTCCGCGCTTCGGATTGAACGCCTCCGAGACCGAGACCGCTGCTTGGCTCGTCGAGCATCACCTCACCATGAGCCTGTTCGCGCAGAGCCGTGACCTGAACGACCCCAAGACACTCCGGGATTTTGCCGCGCTGGTGCAGAGCCGCGAACGGCTTAAGCTGCTTCTCCTTCTGACGGTGGCTGACATCCGGGCGGTAGGCCCGGGAGTGTGGACGGGATGGAAGGGACAGCTCTTGCGCACGCTCTATTTCGAGACCGAGCCTCTGCTCGGCGGCGGCCATCTGACCTTGAGCCGCAGCGAGCGTGTGGCTCGTGCCCAGGACGCCCTGCGCGAGCAACTTGCCGGCTGGCCGAAAGACGATCTCGAGCACTTCGTCGATCGCCATTACCCATCTTATTGGCTGAGGACCGATCTCAACGTCATCGCCGAGCACGCCAAGCTCGTCCGCGACGCCGAGGCGCAGAAGCAGCCGATTGTCACCCATATCGCCACCGATGCTTTCCGCGGCGTAACCGAGGTCACACTGCTCGCGCCGAACCACCCGCGCCTGCTTGCCATGGTGGCAGGCGCTTGCACCGGTGCCGGGGCGAACATCGTCGACGCCCAGATCTCAACCACGCGCGACGGCATGGCACTCGACACGATTCACCTTGAGCGCGAGTTCGACCACGCCGAGGATGAGGAGCGACGCGCCAAGAAAATCGCCCAGACCATCGAGAAGCTGCTGCGGGGTGATGTCCGCCTTTCCGAGGTTGTCATGAACAAACGCAAGCCGAAGGCGAAGCTGTCGGCCTTCAGGGTCGAGCCGCAGGTGATGATCGACAATACTCTGTCGGACGCGCTCACCGTGATCGAGGTCAATGGCCTCGACCGGCCCGGCCTGCTCTATGACGTGACGCGCGAGATCTCCGATCTCAATCTCGACATCGCCTCGGCGCATATTGCGACCTTCGGCGAGAAGGCGGTCGACGTGTTCTACGTCACCGACCTCACCGGCAAGAAGATCACGAGCACGAGCCGCGAAGGCGCCATCCGCGAGCGCCTGATTAAGGCGCTCCAAGCGCGCCAAGAGCCGGCGTTGCTACCTGCCTGATGAAGCTTTATCGCGGCTTCGCCACCGTCGGTTCGATAACGATTCTAAGCCGCGTGCTCGGCTTTATCCGCGATGTGCTGGTCGCTGCGGTGCTCGGCACTTCCTACGTGGCCGATGCCTTTTTCGTGGCATTCCGCGTGCCCAACATGTTCCGCCGCCTGTTCGCCGAAGGCGCCTTCGACGCGGCCTTCATTCCACTTTTCGCGAAGCGCCTCCATGGCGATGGGCCCAATGCCGCGCAAGTCTTTGCCGGCCAGGCGCTCGCCGGCCTCAGTCTCATTCTTGTCCTCTTCACTGTGCTGGCGGAAATCGCCATGCCTTGGCTCATGCTCGTGCTTGCGCCGGGCTTCGCGCGCGACCCGGCAAAATTCGATCTTGCCGTCATGCTCGCGCGCATCGCGCTGCCCTATCTCGTCTTCATGTCGCTGGTCGCGCTCTATACCGGGGCTTTGAATGCGCTCGGTCGCTTTGCCATCGCCGCGCTGGCGCCGACCTTGCTCAACATCGTGCTCATCATAGTGCTGCTTGCGGTGGTCGCGCTCGGCGGCGCTCAGACCACAACGGGAATTGCGTTGGCCTGGGGCATCACCGCCTCAGGCGTGTTGCAGGTGATAGTCGTAGCCCTAGCCGCCGCCAAAATCGGTATGCGCGTGCCCCTAGAGCGACCACGCCTCACGCCTGAGATGCAAAGGCTCGTGGCGCTTGCGGCGCCCGGCGTGATCGCCGGCGGCATGGCCCAGTTCACCATGGTCATCTCCACCATCATCGCCACGCTGCAGGATCGCGTCGTATCCTGGCTCTATTACGCGGAGCGTATCTTCCAGCTTCCCTTGGGCGTAATCGGGGTCGCTATCGGCGTCGTGCTATTGCCCGACCTCAGTCACAAGCTTCGCTCAGGCGACCACGCCGCTGTGCTCGAAAGTGAGAACCGCGCGCTCGAGTTTGCGCTGCTTCTCACCATGCCGGCAGCGATCGCGCTTGCCATCGCCTCCGGCCCGATCATGCGCGTCTTGTTCGAGCGCGGCGCGTTCACGGCCGCGGATACGCAGGCGACCGCAGCGATGCTGTCGGCGCTCGCGCTCGGGCTTCCGGCCTATGTGATGATCAAGGTGCTGCATCCGAGCTTCTTCGCCCGCGAGGACACCAAGACGCCGATGCTCTACGCCGGCATCGCCATGGTCTCCACCGCCGTACTGAGCTTTGTCTTATTCATGGCTATCGGAGCCACTGGAATCGCCATCGCCACCATGCTCTCGGGCTGGATCAATCTCGGGCTGCTCGTTGCCACACTCAAGCGCCGCGACAGCTTCAAGCTCGACCAGACCTTCCGCCGCCGCTTTGCCGGCATTTGCGCGGCAAGCGCGGTCATGGCCGGCGTGGTGTTTGCTCTGGTTAAGCTCCTCGCTCCCTGGTTTGCGCCTGCGAGCGGACTGGTCGCGCAAGCGGCAGCACTCATCACGCTCGTAAGCGTGGGACTGGTCGTTTACCTGGCAGCCGCAGAGCTGTTCAGAGCCACAAAAATCCAACACATCATCAAAGAGATAGGTGCCTAGGCCGGACCATTGGCGAACTCCGCATCCTCGTTTATGCTGCGCTGCAGCAAGAGGAACAGGCAAAATGCAAGGCCGGCCACGCCGAAGCGTGCTCTACATGCCGGGCTCGAACGAGCGGGCCCTCGAAAAAGCCAAGACCATCGCCGCCGATGCCCTGATCTTCGACCTCGAAGATGCGGTGGCGCCGGACGCCAAGCCGCTCGCCCGCGATCAGGTCTGCGCCACTGTCAAGAACGGCGGTTATGGCGGCCGCGAGATCGTCATCAGAGTGAACGCGCTCGAGACGCCGTGGGGCACCGAAGACCTGCTCGCCGCCTGCGACGCTGAGCCCGATGCGATCCTCGTGCCTAAGGTCATGCATCCCGGCGACATCATCAGCGTCGCCAAGATCCTGCAAGGCGTGCATGCGTCTCAGAAGATCAGGCTGTGGGCGATGATGGAAACTCCGATGGCGATCCTGAATGCACGCAGCATCGCCGCGACCGCGGTCTATGAGGAGAATCGCCTGTGCTGCCTGGTCATGGGCACCAACGATCTGATCAAGGAGTCGCGCGCCCGCGCCCTGCATGACCGCTTCGCCGTCGTGCCTTGGCTCGCCATGACGCTCGCCGCCGCGCGCGCCTATCGCCTCGACATCATCGACGGCGTCTATAACGACTTCAAGGACGAGCTTGGCTTGCGCGAGGAATGCGAGCGGGGCCGCACGCTCGGCATGGACGGCAAGACGCTGATCCACCCGAGCCAGGTCTCGCCTTGCAACGAAATCTTCTCGCCGACGCGCGAGGAAGTCGAGTGGTCGCGCAAGATCATCGATGCCTTCAGCCGGCCCGAGAACAAGCAGAAGGGCGTCATCGTCGTGGAAGGCCGCATGGTGGAGCGACTGCATCTTGGCATGGCCGAGCGCACCGTCTCGATCGCCGAGCAGATACGCCAAATGGAGGTGGCTTGCGCCGAGCCCGATGAGCGAGCCCTTGCCTCGCCCTAAGCGTCACGCCATAACCCGCGGGCGCTAGGGCCAAACCATGCAAAAGACCAAGACCAAGACCCGCGTCTTCTCCGGCGTGCAACCGACCGGCAATCTGCATCTCGGCAATTATCTGGGCGCCATCACCAAATTCGTGGCGCTCCAGGCCGAGCATGATTGCCTCTATTGCGTGGTCGATCTGCACGCCATTACCGTGTTCCAGGACCCGGACGAGCTTACGCATAACACGCGCGAGGTGACGGCGGCGTTCATTGCCTCGGGCATCGACCCCAAGCGCCACATCGTGTTCAACCAGAGCCAGGTGTCGGGCCATGCCGAGCTTGCCTGGATCTTCAACTGCGTGGCGCGCATCGGCTGGCTCAATCGCATGACCCAGTTCAAGGAGAAGGCGGGCAAGGACCGCGAGAACGCATCGGCAGGTCTCTATGTCTATCCGAACCTGATGGCTGCCGACATTCTGCTTTATCACGCGACCCACGTGCCGGTCGGCGAGGACCAGAAGCAGCATCTCGAGCTTGCCCGCGACATCGCGCAGAAGTTCAACAACGATTTCGCCAAGACGATTGCGCGCGCAGGCTATCCCGACGGCTTCTTCCCGCTGCCCGAGCCTTTGATCACCGGCCCCGCCACGCGGGTGATGAACTTGCGCGACGGCACCAAGAAAATGTCGAAGTCGGACGAATCCGACATGACGCGCATCAACCTTACCGATGATGCTGACGCCATCGTCAAGAAGATCAGGAAGGCCAAGACGGATCCCGAGCCTCTGCCCTCAGAGGTGAAGGTGCTCGAGACGAGGCCCGAGGCCGACAATCTCGTCGGCATCTACGCCGGGCTCGCCGACACGAGCAAAGAACAGGTGTTGCGCGAATTCGGCGGCTCGCCCTTCTCGAAGTTCAAGGATGCGCTGGCCGAGCTTGCCGCGAGCAAGCTGACGCCGATCGGCGATGAGATGAGGCGCCTGATGGCCGACCCGGTCGAGATCGACTGCATCCTCGCTGACGGCGCTCGCCGCGCTCACGCCATCGCCGACCCGATCCTTGCCAAGACCAAGGACATCGTAGGCTTCATCCGCAGCCGAGACTAGGCGCCGACCCCGGTGCCGATCGGGCATGAGACGCCGGCGCCGCCGAGCCCGCAATAACCGTGCGGGTTCTTGGCGAGATATTGCTGGTGATAGTCCTCGGCGAAATAGAACTCTGGCGCCGGCAGGATCTCAGTGGTGATGGGGCCGAGCCCCTTCGCCTTCAGCGCTTTTTCATAGGCCGCCTTCGAGGCCTCCGCCGCGCGCTTCTGCGCCTCGGAAAAGTAGTAGATGCCGGAGCGGTACTGCGTGCCGACGTCGTTCCCTTGGCGCATGCCTTGGGTCGGGTCGTGGGCCTCCCAGAACACCTTCAAGAGCTCGTCATAGCTGACGTGCTTAGGGTCATAGACCACGAGCACTGCCTCGTTATGCCCCGTGCGACCTGAGCAGACCTCTTCATAGGTCGGGTTCGGCGTGAGACCCCCGGCATAGCCGACCGCGGTCACATACACGCCTGGGGTCTCCCAGAACTTCCGCTCCGCGCCCCAGAAGCAGCCAAGTCCAAATAGAGCCATCTCCGAGCCTTGGGGATAGGGGCCTTTGAGCGCGGCGCCGTTCACGAAATGGGTCTTTGCGGTCGGGATGGGTGTGGCGCGGCTAGGCAGTGCCTGATCCGGGAGGGCATCGAGAGAGGCTTGCGCTTCAAGGTGAACATGGAGGTCTCCGTTTGAGTGAAAGAGCTTGCCCCGATCAAATCCCCCTAGTTGATGAACACCTCTACGGGCTTGCGCTTCTGGCCGAGCCAATAGAGCAGAACCCCCAAGATGCCGAACACGACCCAGGTCGGGGCATGCAGGATGGTGGCGATAACCGGGTCCCAGAGATACGGGCCGGCATGGGTCTGGACCCAGTTTTTCGCGGCGTCGAGGCTCTGGGCGTTCAGCGCCTTCCACTGCTCGCCCATCGGAGTCACGACCCATGCGCCGCCACCCGCGAGACTTTTGGTGGCGTCGATCACGGCGGCGACCATGGCGAGCAAGAGAAACCAGACGCCTACCAGGCGTATGAGAGTAAGCATGACCTTCTATAGCGGGTGATTGCTTTCCCGCTTACATAGTCCATTGCCGGTCCGCGTTCAAATCAGCCTTGCTTGAGGCGGGCGTGAACGGACCCGCGGCGCCGAGGTTTGCTTGAACCTCGGGGTCGCTCGGCTATAGTGCGGCATTTTTTCCAAGGAGAGGTGGCCGAGTGGTCGAAGGCGCACGCCTGGAACGCGTGTAGGCGGGCAACCGTCTCGAGGGTTCGAATCCCTCCCTCTCCGCCAAAGATAGAGATTACAAGGCTTCTACGGCCATTGCGGTCTTTGACCTGCAGACCGAAGTCAGTTCTTTGACTCCGCCCCTGGGGTGTTCTTGGTGGGGTCCGGCGTATCGGGATTCAACGCGCCGGTGTTTTTCCTGGGCTCCGGTACAGGCACGACAACAATCGGTGCGGCGTTTGCATCATACGGCGCAACCGGCGGAGCCGAATCTGGACCAGGAGCAGGGACCTCTGCAGGGCTTTCGGCCAGTGCGGGCGCTCCGGCCAAGAGCAACGTTGCGAAGGTCAAAGCAATTGCTGTGTGTTTCATCTGGAATAATCCTCCTCGCGCTGGGCTAAGCCCCAACTGCGGGAGGTGAATGGAGTTCCGATCGATCTACGCACTTATTTCTCGCTTATTTAATGACGTCTTCCGGAAAGCGCTTAAGAATGTTCTCGCACCAAGCTGAGGTGTCGCCCGCCTTGTCCACCTCTGCCATCGCCGCCTCCATTCCTTCTTTTAGCGCCTCGCCAACTGCGTCCTTGCTGATGCCGTCCCCGCATTTGCGTGAGGCATCGGTCAGCGCTTCACTGAGGTCGGCAAAATCGCATTCGAACTGGGCTTGCGCGAGGTAACCCTCTTTAACGATGATTGGCCGATAGTCCTCAGCGCTAGCCGCGCCGACTGGCCCGAAAATCATCATACCGATCGTGATGATGCGCGAGACTAAGGCAGTGTGTGCGTCGCAACGCATGATCTAACCATAGCTGTCCTGAACCAGGCTCGCCGCCGAGTTCATAGCCCATGGTTTAGTGAGGGCACAATGATTACGCTGTATAGCTTTGGACCTGGATTTGGCCTGCCCGACCCGAGCCCGTTCGTGACCAAGGCAGAAGTGCTGCTCAAGATGGCGGAGCTTCCCTATCGGAGCGATACGACCGGCTTCAAGAAAGCACCCAAGGGCAAGCTCCCTTACATCACCGACGGCGGCGAGGTGATCGCCGACTCGAGCCTCATCCGCCTGCACATCGAGAAGAAATACGGCTTCGACTTCGACGCCGGGCTTTCGCCGGCCGAACGCGGCATCGCTTGGGCTTTCGAGAAGATGTGCGAG